>Ga0100402_1005363_pt1 | contig 13147 bp, 10 predicted proteins | sample CryGeyme20150102_FD_80419 | JGI IMG/M metagenome (GOLD analysis project Ga0100402, IMG submission 80419) | Groundwater microbial communities from Crystal Geyser aquifers in Utah, USA - Crystal Geyser metaG 2015-0102 | ecosystem: Environmental > Aquatic > Deep subsurface > Groundwater | place...
AGAAGATTATCATTGGTAGAACCCTAAGGCTTAGAAGACTTAGAGTCAAAAGTCAGGTCGAATTTTTATTCCATCTGATCGAGCATGAAGTTGAGTTCGTCAGCCATATTTTTGCTGCAATAATAATATTATCAGAACACTATATCAATGAATACTCACTATCATTCTCTTCCTTGTGAGAAAAAATCTAGTGCAGAATCATATGGATCTGCTGGCTCTGCTGGCTCTGTAGAATTCGATAATTTTGTGGAATCCAGCACATCCTCCGAAGTCGTGATAGAGGCAACTGGTACGTGATATACGGGAGTGGTGGCTGGGTTCAGAGAGATTGTGGCAACTTGTGCAAGTTCAGCAGTAGTGATTGATCCACTGAATGTAGAGTTGAACCTGAGCTGGAGGACAACAGTGAAGGGAGTGGTCTGGAAGGTGACAGCTGCAACCCACTGATGAGTGGTGTTGGGAATAAAGCTAATAGATAAGTTTACGTTGGCAGGATTGCCAGCCAGAGTGCCAATGATGAGGTTGGAGCAGTTAGGGCAAGATGAGTTGGTAATACTTTGAGGAAGATTAAAGGCTAAAATATTGACGTAGATTGTTGTATTGATCAGAACAGTCTGATTGGGAGATATGGTGGCCATTGCACCTGATGAAGAACTTGAAGAAGATGAGACAGCAGTTGAATTTGTTGATGTTGAGTTATTGATTGTGGTGCTACCTCCATATATAGTTCCCGTTGATCCACTTGATTTACTTGAGCCAGTTGATCCACTTGAGCTGCTTGATCCATTTGAGCTACTTGAGGTAGATGAGACTGATGATACAGAATGGACACAGGTATATGAAGAGGAAAGAACGTATCCTGCAAGGCAGACACATCCAGTCTGATCAGCAGTAACCTGAGAGTTAGCAGGACAGCTATAGCAACTATTTTGGTATTGTAGAAGATGGGAAAGACATCTACAAATGCCATTCAGAAGTACCATGTTGGTTCCGCAAGTTGTAGTCGTGAGTGTGCACACCCCGTTGATCATCGTGTATCCAGTAATGCATGTGCACCCCCCATTGGCATAGACCTGGTTACTACCACAGGTCGAGACGCAAGTCTGAGATGCAGAGTGGTAGGAAGTTCCCGATGGGCAAGTTTGACAAGTACCTGAAATGTTGTTGTATCCAGCCGAGCAAATGCAAGAAGATCCCGAAACATAACTATTGATTCCACAAGAGACGATCACTTGGCAGTTCATGGTAATGGTGTTATAAGCAGTGCCAGAAGGACAGGTTTGGCAGCTTCCAGATATGTTGTAGTATCCCGATGAACAGATGCAGTTAACTCCATTGTGAACTTGATTGACTCCACAACTAGATATACAGGTTTGGCTTCCAGAGTTGTAAATAGTTCCCACTGGACAAGACTGACACAATCCTGAAATGTTGTAAAATCCTGTGTTGCAGACACAAGAATTTGCTAATGGAGAGCTGTTGGCTCCACATATGACAGCACACGTCTGGGTATTTGAGTTGTAAGTAGTACCTGAAGGACAACTTTGGCAGCTTCCTGATATATTATAGTACCCTGCATGACAGACACATCCATTGCCAAGAAAGAAGCTGTTGCTTCCGCATATACTTTGACAGGTCATTGTGCTATTGTTGTAGTTTGTTCCCGAAGGACAAGTCTGGCAGCTACCTGATACATTGTAAAAACCTGCATGACAGATACAAACTGTTCCAGCTAAATAACTGTTTGATCCACAATTGACTATACAGCTCTGGCTACCAGAGTTGTAAGTAGTACCTGCTGAGCAAATTCCGCAAACTCCGTTGATTAGGTATTGTCCTGATGCACAGGAGCAGCCTACCCCTGAAACATAAGATTGTCCGCTTGAACATTTTATACACTGGAGACCAACCACCTGACCTCCTTGACTGGTACAGGAAGTGGAGGAAATGCACTGGGAGCAGGTGAAGCCGACACAAGTGAGGGAGTTGGTGGAGTTGATTCCAAAGAATGCGTGCTGAATGGTAGCTGGTGCACTTGTGGAGTTGAAGGCTACGATTCCAGATATGCCGAACTGGTCGTTGGTTTGAGTGAGACTGAAAGTGTAAGCGTATCCAGCCGATGAGAGCTGAGCCAGATCGACCAGAATGTACGAGAGAAAGACAACTTCAATTTACGATGTAGCTGTTGAGGCAACTGTCATATTGATTTGTTTGAGGCTATGATCATAGATAGGTTGGGTGAACTGAAAAGAAAAAGAGCTAGAAGGGGTTCTCAATCCATTAAGGAAGACAAGAACTGCGAGAGACTGAGAGATTGGGATGTTTGCTGTAGAAGGGATTAGGATGGTGAGGGTGAACGGAGGCTGTCGACTACAGGTAGCTAGTTAATTGGCATCTGAGAGGTGGGTGCCGATGTAGAAATCACTTCTTACGCTGATCATGTAGCTCATTTTGACGGTGCTCCAGCTTCCGTTGTTGACAATCAGAGTAAAAGCTGCACTGGCACCCATCAGATAACTTCTCAATGAAAAGTCCATACCAACTGTGCTGGTTTGGAACTGACCGATTTGAGAGATGCCGGAGGTGATCCGAGCTTGGGACGTGTTGAAGGTGCTACTAAGAGATACGCTGTAGCAATTGGTTCTTGAATTGAAAGGATTGATTAGGTAAGTATAGCTGCCTGTTGTCAGTTGGTCTACTGCTGGGTTTGTTTGGCAATTTTGGGCCAGAGCAGTAGCTAGGAAGGCTGTGAGGAAGACTAATGCTATGGAAGTAGTTTTCATGAATTTAAAATTAGATAATTTAACCGTTACTATCCAAAAGACAAATATTTGAAATCACTAACGTTCCAAAAAGTTTCGGTAAAACTCCTCAGGTGTAGTTTACTCATGTATTTTATAAAAATAACTGTCCTCAGGAATCTCTCTCCTACGAATCCCCATTTCGGCATATTCGTTCATAATATACCTCCTTACATACTACATCCTCCAGTAGCCATCTTCATTGTTATTGCACTTCCACCTTAAACCGAAATAGTAGAGTTGGTTGAGGACTGTCCACTCGAATTGCCCTAGAGACAAATCTAGGAGACGGTTTAGGTAGGGAGAGTAGAGGCTTTGGAGTGTCGGATGCCTATCGGCATGAGGAAGAATCTCGCAAAGGATGGGAGCGGGTTGGGACAAGAGGCTTGAATTAGACTGTGAGCACAGCCATAAAGAGATAGCTTACTAGAGGCGTAGGATATGGGGACAAATGCCTTTATGAGAAGTATAGCTGATGAAGGAAGAAAAAAACGAGGGAAGAACATGATGACTGGCAAGAGTTTGCAGAGCTATGGCTTTTACAATGAGCTATACTGTTTCAGTATTGGAATTGAGGTAGGTGATGACAGTGTCAAACATCCATGCCTGATATTTGAATTTCCATATCTCAAAGTTGATCATTCTGAGTTGTAAAACAATTTCTTAGACGACTCTTTCAAGCTATTGATCTCTCCCACTTTCTGCTTTGGTCAAGCTGTGCCTCAGAATAGCCATCCATATGTCTACCTTCAAACAGCTAGCCTTATCCTCGTGAGAATAGATATTCGAAATGTAGATAAATGCTATATTGGCCTGTTTATCTTTTCGCTTGAAACTTAGCCACTGATATATTGTTTCTGTCATTTACAGGCTGTTAACTGATAAAAACAGACAGTAAAGGATATTTTCAAGGTGGATGAAACTGTTCTTGTTATCATCTCGCAATAAATAGCCCATTATTTGTTCCTTCACTTCATACCTCTGTTGCTCTGAAAGCTGGTCTATTTTATTTTTATTGTGAGCCAGAAATAAAGCCATTTAAAGTTCATCCAAACATCTCTATTCTTTCAGGTTCGCGATCATGTTATCAACAGTGTTAGTCAGGAAGTGATTGCTTTTATCAATTATCATTTTATCAAGAGCAGATACTGATTGATCTTTGATGGCTTCACGGACCCTGACCATCTCCAAAGGCCAGTGCTACCTATTTAAATGAAGGTATGAGTTTAGATAAATTTCGGATATTTATGGCAGAATTTTAGGTGCCATATCGTAGTAAAGTGAAAAATTGATACCTGAATAACCTTCAAGACGTTCCTAGTGTAAATTTTCAAGAGTATGATTGACTTTTTCAGTAAAGGCCTCCGCAAAAAGGTGTTCTATTTTATCTATTGCTTTCGAGAGAGAAGAAACAGGTAGTGAAGTGTGGTATGCCTGAGCCCAGATGATGAGCCTCCAAAGATGAAGCAAATCGTTAATTTTAAGCTTTAAATGCTTGAATGTGGCATACCTTCCTTCGGGAAGCTCTCTGAGCTTGGCTTCTTGTTTTATTAGTTCCAAAACGTAAGATTAATTTTGTAGATCCTTCAGCATTTTGAAAAATCTATGCTCTTGGATTGACATAGGAACTTGCTTTTGCTCTGAAAGCCAACTTCTCGTCTGGGTGAACACCAAATTATTGCTCTTGAGCGAATAGAGAGGCTGGGATTTTCTGATAAATTTGATATAGTGAATCATTGGTAAAAATGAATCATCGTGAAAAATCATGAGATCACTAAATCTTAATGGAGGCCAACTAAACCTCCATTTTTTAAGATTTGTGAAAGGCTTTTTCCTCGGAAGGGTAAGGGGGATCTTACTCCACCTCCATCTCCTAGGAAAACTTCTTCTGATTGAAGCTCATACACTACTTGCACACATAAAAATAGCATTTTCGACAATAGTAAAATTAACTTGATTATTTGCAGCAAAAGTGGCATTGTCTTTCTCCCTCAAACTTCGCAAGTTTAAGCTTGTGATTGAAGTAACAATTATCTAACTTGATTGGTCGGCATTCAAAGCAGTAGCTTTTGGGCTCTATTTCTCCATTTCGCTCCTCTTAGCAAACATAACAACGTAATTTAATGATTTTTTCCTTATTGCATTCTGAACAAGTGCTGATGTGGTCGTTAGGTCCAGCTATGTATGAAAGGACATGGTTAAGGTCGCACTTCAAAACCACACAGCGTTTCTTGTCTCCAGTAACTTGTTTATTATAGTTGAAACAATCGGTGCATAGTCGGACTTTGCACTTTCTATCGAAATAGTATTCATCCACTTTTTGAAGGCATCTCATGCAACCCAACTCATTCTGGATCTGTACTTCTTGTGGAAATTTCTTAAGGTTGAGTAAAATGAGCTGATGGTCAAATTTTCCACAGGTACCATCATTTTCAATGTCCATGTTTTTACATCGGAGACAAAAATATTTTCGGCAAGTCTTACATTGCTTTGGACACTATTTTTATTTGAGACAAAGAGCGCATGTGTGTTATTGGTGTAGACTGTCGATTTCTGTCAAAGGCTCTCCACATGAGCATAGGGTATTGATATTGGCAATGAGTCCTCTCGGCTTGGAAGGATCGAAATGTTCAGGCAAAGTAGCATAGCACCCCTCACAGATACCAAAGTTGCAATAAGTATCATCATAGACACCATCGTTGCTGACAGAAGTGCTTATACCACAGAGGTCGCAGATGTAGTTTAGGTTTGCTATTTTCTGATAATTGTATTTATGGCCAATCGGACAATCTTCCCTGGAGCAGGGAGGGATTCGACATTGAACACAGTATAGCTCATCACATACTCGGCAAATTGATCTGCAGAGGAGTCGTTCACCACACTATTCACATGTTGACTAAAGCATTTCTTCATATGAGCCAATGAAAAATTATAGCTGGTGCCCTTTCCTACATTTGTACTCCTACTTCAGGCGCCTCCTGTTTATCTCATCTGGAGGCACGAAAGGGCAAATTTTGTAATGAGAGTCGAATTCCTTCAAAGATCTAATATCGCTTGTGCATTAAGTAGGATTGTAGGGACAGCCAAATTCTAGCATAATGTCCGGAATGGGATCAACTAGAAACGGTGAGCTGCATTTTAATGGGCACACATCACGGGTTTGCCTCCAATCTGAAACACACTTCATGCAGTACACTCTTCGGCAGCCTCCTTTGCATCTGACAGGTTTCACACACACCTCGTTGCAAATGACGCATTCATATTTTTCTCTCATTTCTTGCGATTTCAAGAAGCATATTGGCGTCAGTGGCTTTGTTTTCTCCATGCTATTCGGTATATATTATAAGGCAGCCTCAAGGTTTTTGGGCTTTCCAACCTCGAAAACCACAAAGATCATCTCTTTCACAAGAGTATGCTTTGAAAACATAGGGAGACTTCTAATTTTGATAAAGTGACCAGTTGGTCATGAAAGGTAAAAACAAGATGCATTACTTTTGATAGCTAAGAATTGTTTAAACGAGGTAAATGCTCAGTAAAATGTAAGTTTCATCAGAAAGACTTCCATTTGACAGCAGCCTTTTGATTTCATCTTCTTTTCGACAAGAAAAAGAAAAAAATATTTAAGAATGCCTGATGGAAATCCACTATTTCCTGTCGATACTGGCATTGGATTCAGTAATATAAAAGTTGGGAGAATATTAAATCCATTGAACCCTTTTAGATATCTGGAAACTGATGGAAGTCGGCTGACAATTATTGTCAAGCTGAATATTTTTTAGAAAACCGTTATTATTGCTAATGTATTTGCCAAGGCTTCATACATGACTATCTAGTCTGAATAACGGCAAGCACTAGGGGCTGGGTTTTTATTTGAATGTTATAACTGGAGCAAAATAACAGATGAATGATTCACAGCTAAATAAAATTAGCGAATTGATAACATATCCTCACGTTATAGTTATTTTTGATAATGATGGATGAAGAAGCGAATTACCCCACTTTTCGAAGGCAAGTAACTTATGAGGAAAATGGAGGAGATAATCATTAAAAGCCAGCTATAACCTCTCGAGGCCTCACTGCTCCTGACCCCTTCAATACTCGCCTCGAAACCAAAAGAATTGAGCTTGATAGATAGCTCAGTCCTCAGGAGTTGAGTGAAATGAAATTCTAAAAAACTGATAATGACGTATACTACCGTAAACAGGAAGCTCAGGGAAATGTTGTGGGTGTCTAAGTCAAGGTGGGACCATACGCTATCAAAACAAAAACAACCGCTCAGTATCTTTCCTAAGGTTTTCGAACTATATCAATCGAAATGAGGGACATGCTCACCGACCTCAATCAGCTCAAAAAACTACTAGCCAAAGAGTAATTTGAATAGACGAGCTTCTTTTCATGATATTTACTTCGAGTATTTACCATTCTGTTGCTGACAACGATTGATTAAAAATATATGAAAGGATAGAATTTCAAAGCTATGCTTGATCAACCATTTATTCCATATTCTTTCTTTCTGAATTCGCGAGTTGTATCAAATCCTTGCCTGAAATAGGTATCCATTGGAGGAGGGCCTTGATATTTTTTATGCTCTGAAAGTCTCCTGGACTGCTAGCTCTGGAAGGTCGACATAGTTCTATGAAACTTTTGATTGGTTCCAAGGAATTTTGTCTGGGTTTTCATATAGGTATCGACATTTTCAGGATCCAGCTGAATAGATGAAACAATACATTAGGAAGAGGTTTACTATTGCGAAGAGTGTTGCGGAAGTAATGTTCTGTCTGATTTCTCCACCTATAAACATTGCTGTTGCCTCCTTCATTTGACCCCACATAAAAGTCACGTCCGGTGCCATCACTAACATAGTGAACGAATTTGTTGGATCCTCCTTTGTTATATTCAGAAGCATGCCTTCCGTACTTGACTTGACTGAAAGTAAAGTTGCGCTCTCTGGGAGGTTTGAAAAGGCACATTTTATGGATTTTGTCTTTGGTAAGAAGTCCACCATTGTGCTAGCGAATGTAGGAGTCTCTGCCAGTGCCATCTGAACGATAGTAGACAACTTTTCCTTCAGGAGGAACTGCTCTGTTGGTCTGCATAGGGTAATAAAATTATTATGTATCGCTCCTATCAATAACAATATTGGGTAACCTCAATTAAGATGCAGAATCAAATAGAGCTTTTATCTTTTTTTCATTGTTGCTTGCTCCACTCCTTACGCTTGAAAAAGTTCTTCTCAATTTATAATAAGGCCCATAGAACTCCTTTGATTTTATTTAACTTGATCCCGAGCTTGCTGGCTTCCTCTTCGAGGACAGCAGTAGCTTAAGGGAGACTGTGATTGTCGATGGTTGGAAACATGTGATGTACGGCGTGATAGTTGAAGCCAGCGTAGAGTAAGTAGGACCAAAATCCTCTGCATTTGTCTGTCTAGGTATCCGAACTAGCATAAACTTGATGCTCACCAAAATCTCTAATTTCCTCGTTCCCTTCTGTCCATTCTTAACCAGTTCGATGTCCCAGAAAGGTAAGCTTAGCAAACAAAGTGCTGATGCTGATATGAATTGTCAGAAACAGTTTGAAAGCCAGATAAAAATTTTGAGCCATCAACCAGAGCAGAGGAAGCTGAAGGAGAGGAACTAAGTAAAACCATTCAGGTTGGACTCTAAAGATTATTGGTGTGACAATTACCTTTAGCAGAATGTTCAGGGGAGTCAGCAGCATTAAAGTAATTTATTTGAAAAACCAGTTTATCATTCTGTTCTTTGGAGAAATTTTAAGATAGTAAATCAAAGGTTCCAAAGCCTGAATTTAATAGTCGATGAGAGTGTTAGCGTATGAGTGATGGCTTATGCAGTGCATTTGCTGCCATTCTTTGTGGGTAAATCCAGTCAAAAGCCAAAGAAAGCGAAAAGGGTGATCTCTCATGTGGAGAAAATTATGAGACACTCCCAAAATGGGGAAAATAAGAAGTCCGCTAACAACTGCCATGAAAAACGAATGAAGATATCCGGTTAGTAGAAAGGCAATAGAAAACATAGTGATGAAAAGGATTCCATTTTTCTCAGATTTGGAACTATCCTGAAGCTATTCCAAGCTATACAGTTTCAATAATTTTTTCTTTGTGTTTCGATACAGTCCTCCTTCTTAGAATGTGAACCTTGACTATTGAGGAACAGCCACATCTCCAACATAATACTTATCCAGGACAGCCCTTGCTTTGTCTTCATTGAGATGATGAGTGATAAAATGCTATGTGATATCCTGTCCTTTGGTCATAGTGAGCCAATGTTTTCCTCCAGGGTGTTTGTCGACATATGTACTCAAATCATACAGTTTGTTCTAACAGATCCAATGATGTGAGGAATTTTTCCATAGCTGCTCATCCCTCGTAGTCTTTTATGACCGCCAATTAGCTGTGCTATTTTGAATACCTCTGGTTGGTAGAGATTGCTTAGATTCTCTCACATGAAAATCGTTCTTGGCTGACATTATTAGATACTAGTATAAAGGCCTTCATGCAAAATTCTTGTTGTCAAGATTTGCTCTTTAAAAAAGATTAAATAAATTTCTTGGAGTGTTCTGGAATATAATCTCTCATTAATTTAGCTCTTTTTACTCATAATAAAAAATCATGGATATTTAGAAACAAGAAATAACACTTGTAGAGGGACAGCTCAAAAAAATCATTCATCAAGCTGGAGAAGGTGAACCCCCCAAAAAAGGACAATAAATACACGCACTCTACAAAGGAACTCTTCAGGATGGCACGATGTTCGACTCTAATGAAAATCGAGAAAGCCCCTTTACTTTTGTTTTGGGACAAGGAAGCGTCATCAAAGGTTGGGATTAAGGCTTCGCTAGCATGCTCAAAGGAGAAAAGGCTACTCTCATCTGCTCTCCCGATTATGCCTATGGCGCTAGAGGATCACCACCAAGTATTCCTCCTAATGCTACCTTGAACTTCGAGGTTGAGCTACTTGGTTTCAACGACAAGAAGAAAGAAAAATGGGAGTTCAGTGATGACGAAAAATTGAGTTAGGCAAAGAATTTCAAGCAAAGTGGCAATGACAAACTCAAATAAGGGAATTATCAAGGTGCAGTAGCTGACTATAAGGAAGGAATATAATTCATTGAATTCGAGCATGCTCCTGAAACAAAACAACTGCTGAACATTCTGAGACTCAACATTTCCCAGGCATACCTTAAGCTAGGTAGATACTCAGATACTATCGATAATTGCTCAAAAGTTTTGAAGGAAGAGGAGGATTGCGTCAAAGCTCTTTTCAGAAGAGGAGTCGCTTATAGCAGAATCCAATAATTCGACAATGCCAAAGTACATTATTCTTTATTTAGAACGATTTCAAGAATGTTCTGAAGTATGACCCTCAGAATGTTGAAGCTAAAAAATAAATTGCAGAAATCGCAGTCGCAATCAAGAAGCAGAATGATAAGGACAAAAAGGTATTTGGCAATATTTTTGCAAAGGGAGGCCTCTATGACGACGTCAAGACGACAGATATCAAACCTGAGGTTAAAAAAGTTGACAGTGAAGACGAAGAAGAATAACTTCCTCCCACTCCCCCTCCTCCACATTCTGAAGAGGCTGCTGAGCCCAAGCAAGAGAATGAACCTGCCGAATCTAAACCAAGCGAAAACTGATTGTAAAAAACATCGATATTTGCAATTATTATTCCATAACTATTGACATTTTTGTTAAAATTATTGACAAAGATGAGGGCATCTTCACATTCAAAGAACAGTTCTAATCTCAAACAGAAATTCCGATAGCTAATTCAAACTCTCAGAAGCAAGACTGACTTTAACAACAAAGCCCATTTGTCCTTCAATTCTGTCCTTGATCCTCTTCAAGTTGAACTTGACAAACATGTTTCTGATATCATGCCCACAACTCTTTATGCAAGTAAAAGTAAGAATTTAAGCAATGATTCTTGCATAATAACTCCTTTTGCGAGTGAAACGCATGAAGGAAGCTAATGTTTAAAGCATAGACAGGACAGCTAAATTGAGTTCGAAGATAAGTAGGATGATTATGAAATTGAAAAAAGTTTAGTTCGGTCGAAAGCAATTTATTTAAGTCCCGGCGCGGTCCTGTAATGTCCTGCAGAAGAGGGAAGAATAGACTAAACTTAAAAGTACACTTAATGCATTATCTAAAAAAACAGCAAAGGAAAGCATATCAACTCTGTTTTAATCTCTAATAATATAAAGGAATCAAAATAGCAAGCGGTGCCTTTCAGGGGAATAAAAAGGTCAGTGCCGATAAAAGAGCTGGATGACTTGCAACTCATCAAATATTGGAACAAGCACTCTAAACTGACAGACTCAACAACATCAGCCGAGATATATCAATATTTTTAACAAATGATGGATGAGCTAGGAATCGAGGTTGATGGCCCCATAATTATGAAGTTTAAGAATTGCGTATACTTTGGAGAAAGGAAAAGTGAGGGGTGCTGCTATCAGGGAATAATTTACTATTTCTCTGGCAAACTATATTATGGTGAGTTTCTGAATTCGATCAAACATGGGCATGGGGTATAGATCAACTTCAACAACAGTATCAAATACGCTGGGGTTTTTAATAGAGGGGCCAAAAATGGTTTCTTTTTTGTTCAGAAATAGAAATAAAACTATGAAGGAATGCTTTTAAATGGCCTGTATAACGGATAGGGAAAGCTTATTACAGAAGACTATGTGTATACTGGATCCTTTTCGGGGGGAAATAAACACGGATATGGTAAGTAAATTTACCCGAAAACAGGGCTTAGGATAGAGGGGTACTTTCAATAGGGTGAATACCAAAGTTTAAACTAAACAAGTAGAAAAACATAGCTCCTATTGGCATCAGAAAAAAGAGAGATCAGTACTCTAAAGAAATGTCAGTCGATTGATACGAGAATCGAATTGACAAGTAAATTAATGAAAAGAGAATGTTCATAAATACTAAATAGAAGCAATTTAAATGCTGGAAGCAACAGAAGTCAGAATCAGCTTCAGTTTTAGGATTCCAGAAGTTTATTTGACATTTTGCAAAGAAAAAATAGTAAGTAATCAAAATACGACCTTTACTTGGACCAAGTTAGGAAGAAACAACCGAGAATGAAGAAAGAAGGCAGCATTAAATAATCAGATAGGTAGAATTAGTCCATAATCCATCGAGTATATGTCAACAACGAAGAATAGAATGATGATGCTCCAAGTATGTTTAGATAAACACAAAGGCCTGCTTTCTACAGTGTTCAAAAATAATCTTGTACTTCCAATGAACGTTTGAGGATTAGAAAAAGGAGAATGGAAGCTCCATTGGTACAAAAGTGATATTTTACATCAATACTCGAAATCAATCCGATCAACAACCTGATATCCAGCTGTCTCAAGGATCTTTTTGCGTTCTTCTGCATTTGTTTCTTTCTCTGCCTCGTCAATCAATTCATCAATATAATGAGGGTGAATTTCGATTTCGTTTATCTTTCCATCAAGAACGATGCTCTTGTTGATTAATCCCAGTCGCTCCTCCTCAAGTTCAGGGTTGCTCAGAGGAGGAATAAGGTAAAATATATCAGAAGATTTTTTTGCTCTGATGAAAAAATCTCCCACGATTGTGGCAGTAATAAGCCCAACAGCTTGTTTCTTACGACTCATTTTGTAAATACCCGACATTCGCATAATGGCGACTGCTCCAAAGAGGAAGAAAGAGATCGGAATCAGTCGGTATGTCCAGACAATCTATTTGACTTATAAATTTACATTTCTGACACTCTCTTTGGCTTCATGGTCTTGTTTGTTCTTAATGTACATTTTGTATATTTTGTTCCAAAAGCGATGTTTGTCCATCTGATGCTCAAATGATACAGATTGGAGGTATCCGATTTGACTTATTGAAGCGAAATTTCTGATGACTTATGCTGACTCTTCAATAAAGGTTTTTCTGGGTTACCTACCTACATATTTAGCCTAATACCAAATATGGTGAAATTCGGCTGAAAGTAGAAGTCTCTCAGCTTGAAGTCATGTTCTTTTGGCTAAGCTTTCTGTTAGTTATTATTGATAAGGTCAACAATGGAATGAAGATGTTAGAATGTGAGAGTGTTCCAGTGGATGATCTACTTTTGAGCTGAAGTCATCACTGTAATATCTATATTTAGTACTGACCTGGTTTATAATTTAGAATTTCAATTTTCTAATAAGGGAAAAATGATCAAACTGACCTCTTAGCATAAATAAAATAGCCATTTAGTCACATCTGATAGCACCTACAGACCATTTAAAATTGTACATCCACCCTCGGTGGTTACCCGAGTCTGTTAACGCTCCAAATAAAACTA
>Ga0100402_1005374_pt1 | contig 13123 bp, 7 predicted proteins | sample CryGeyme20150102_FD_80419 | JGI IMG/M metagenome (GOLD analysis project Ga0100402, IMG submission 80419) | Groundwater microbial communities from Crystal Geyser aquifers in Utah, USA - Crystal Geyser metaG 2015-0102 | ecosystem: Environmental > Aquatic > Deep subsurface > Groundwater | place...
AGTTTCATGAGCACTCCTGGCGTCATGTTGTGTGCAACTCTTCGCACTTCGCTGCTTGCATTTTCTATGATAGCACGGGCAGTTTTTACAATATTGAGATTCGCAAGCGCATTTATTTCTTCCTCAATATTGCTCATGTGAAGTTTGGCTGTGCTTAACAATGCACCTATGCTATCGTGTAAATCGAGCGCAATGCGTTGACGTTCTTCTTCTTGGGCAAAGAGCATACTTTGCAATGAAAGCACTTCTTTTTCTTTTTCTAGTTGTTTGATTTTTTGTTTTGAAAGCAATTGCTGGCTTTTCAATCGATTGCGATATAAAATCAAACTCAACAAGAGAATTAAAACAAGCGAAATAGATAAGCCAATAAAAATGCGCTTTTGATAGCCTTCCATATTTTTTTCTGAATCTAGTCGCTCTATTTCAAGCTCGCGCTGTTCGGCTTCAAGTTGTTCTCTCAGCTTTGCAACTTCTTCAGCTGTGTTTTTTGTATACAACTTTTGCTGATCAAAGTATGCTTCTACCATATAAGCAAGTGCGCTGTCGGTTTGCCCAAGCTCTTGGTATAGAAAAGAGATGGTTTCTTTTGACTCGGTTAATAGTTTAAGGTGCGTAGTGTCTAAATAAGTGAGCGCGTGCTTTATTTCTTCAATACCTTCAGCCGTATTACCAAAATCATAATTACAAAGACCACGATTAAAATGGAGATAATAATAATCCGTACCCAACTGATTGGAAACGTTTAATAGTGTGTCATAAATGAGAATTGCTGATTCAAAATCGTCATTCATAGAATATAAAGTGGCAAGATTATGCATGGCAATGCCATAAGGTTTCAGCCATTTTTCTTTGCCTTTCGACTGATCTCGAATAAAAGCATAATCTGAAATGGCCTCATCAATATTGTCAACAGCTTTTAAGTTGGCTCTATTTCCTATCATCAGCAGCCATTGTAGCGTATCATTCGAAATCAATGAATATTCAACTCCCAAATCCGCATATTTCAATGCTAGGTCGTCATTCTTTAAGCTTTTGTAGGCCAAATAAAGTAGCTCTGCCGACAGTGATATTTGATTATAATATGCATGCTTTTGCGCAAAAGGCAACGCTTCTGACACGAGGGTTACAACGGTGTCGTATTGACTTTCAGTGTAATAGCAAAAAGCGTTAAGTATAAGCGCTTCGTTCTTCACACTGTCGTTACAAGATAGAGAGAGGTTGTAAGCCGTTTGTGCTAAATCTAAACACTTAGGATTTTCTAATGCCCGCAATTCATGCGATTGCTTAATCAGAACGTCAATGCTTTGAATACAAGTTTGAGAATAGCCGCCAAAAACGGCTATTCCAAACATGCAAATCAATATATATGTTTTGATCATCAACCCTCGAAATCGTTGTCTTTTTGCGAATCTTTAAGTTGGTAGCGCTTTGCGTGTGGGTTACCTCCAACTTTTGCTTCAACTTCAATGATGTAGTTATGAATATGATCATGCCTTGTTGCAACACCAAATAATTCATGGTTGGTTAATAAACACCAAACTTTTTCTATTCTTTGATAAGGTACACCTCCTGTTGTATTTATATCAAAAATCAGTCTAAATAGTTCATCATTCGGTGTAGTAGGATCTTTTACACATTGTCCTGCAATTTGATGATTGGCTTCTAGCGCTATATCCGCTTCTATCCAATAATCGCAGATATTATTATTGTTTGGGTCTTGTTTGTGTCCATTAATTTTTAATACAATGCTCATAATATATTGGGTTTAAGGTTTTAACAAATTAAGAACAACCGAGCCGAATAAGCACCGAACTCGGTTGTTTTCAGAAAGATTATTTACTGGATGCATCAACTGCTTGAGGTGCTGGTTGCAGCATTTCTTGGTCATTTGCAGCATCTTTTGCTTGCACATTTACGCGTCCACTTTTCTTGTACAATGCAGAAGAACTTGACTTACCATAAACTTCTGGATGTAAGTAAGTGCCACGTTCGTCACCAGTTTTTTCCTGAACAGGTTCTATACGATTTTGCTGTGCGTAATTATCGTTTCTTACGCCAGTAACTTGCCAGCTCACTTTCACATTTGGCTGATTGGTTTGCACAACAAATGAGTTACCACTTATTTCTTCAGCTACTATGGCTTGCGCAAAAGTTCCAATAACAGTCAATTGATATCTGAAATCTTTGTTTGCAGTTTCAAAGTAATCTGGCAAAGTAACCGTTGCGAAACCGCTAGCATCTGTGCTGATGTTTCCATTATAAACATTCATCATTTCAGGACTCTCAACAAAGCTGTGCACCAAATACTTATTTTCTGGGTCAAGCGGATGGTCAATTTTAAATGTTCCACTTCCTTTTGACATGCTTCCGGTCACGTTTAAGTTACCAGCAATGGTCACATTACCCATAAAATAGCCAGCATAATTTGTAGTAGCACCTGATGCTTCAGAATACAATCCATAATTCACATCATCCGCGCCAGTCACCGTTGCGTAAACACCATAGTTTGTATCTGCATTTTGGGCATATCCATACACACCGTAATTTTTGTTAGCACCAGTGTTTGTTCCATAAGAGTAACCGCCTGTTCCGATATTTGTGTGGCCTGTTCCTATTGTTGTTCCGTCAACACCTGCGTTAAAACCACTGGCTCCGTTAGAATAGCCATAAACACCCGTTTGATTATTACCAGAGCCGCTCGATTGGCCGTAAACCGCATAATTAGTTGAAGTGCTATTGTTTGCAACGCCAGTTACGCCATAGTTGGTGCCCGAAATAGCACCAGTGCCGAAGAAAATTCCACCAAAATTAGAATTGGCGTTTGCGCTATTGGCCACACCTTCTACACCTCGGTTGCTTGCTGCACCGTATGAAGTAGCCATTGCAAATACTCCATGGTTGAAACTCCCATTTCCAAATCCTTCAAAGTAACCGCCTGTGTGATTTCCTGTTCCAGGAATAGTTTCACCCCATGTTACACCTGCTCTTCCGTATACGCCATTCTGAAGACTTGTATTTGTACTTGACGAAAGTCCGTATCCAGCCACTCCTTTGTTTTCTGAGTCAGTAAGAGATTCACCGAAAACAGCCCATCCACTTTGCGTACCAATAGCCATGGCGCTAATTCCGCGACCTTGGTTAGTGTCGGTAATTATTTCACCGCGCACTCCAACGTTTTCCCACTGGTTTGGCGAACTACCATAGCTTCGTCCTTGTATTGCGATAAGGTTGTCATTGGCCGCGATTCTTGCCGTTGGGTTTTGTTCATTCGCTCCAATTCGATCATTCACAATCACATCACCATTTGCTGCTAATAAAGCGATATTGCTTGAGGCGTTTACAGCATTTGCTAAAACGGCAACATTGGAACCAGAATTTGCGCCATCTGAAGTCACAAAAATTCCTCTATTTTGAATACCTGTGGTACCCGTTGTTTTAAAATTTCCTGACGAGTAAAAGGCAAAAGTTGAGTTCGTAGCATTTACCTGAAACTTATCAACGGTAACACCAGGTCCTCCAATAGACACGGTTCCTGTATCGCGATAAATATTTGCACCTGAAACTGTCCAAGGAGTTGTGCCTCCTGAGCCTGAAGCAGGCGATTGCCAGCTTATGTTTCCGGCTCCATCAGTAGTCATTACTTGCCCGTTTGAACCATCAGTAACAGGAAACATATAGTTTGCCGTGCTTAAGGTATCAATGATGGCGGTTCCGTTCACATCTAAACTTGCGCTAGGATTGTTGGTGTTGATTCCAACTCTATCATTCACTATTACATCTCCAGCAAGTGCATGAATTGCACGATTGGTATCAGCATTTGCCGCATTTACCACCAGACCAGTATTTGTTCCGCCAGTGTTTGTAGTAATTGCTCTACCATACAAGGCAATATCATCGCCTGTTCCTGCTGCTATACCATATACTGCCGCGTCATTATCGCTTACAGGACCAGTAACAAAACCAACCACACCTCTTTTGATGAAATTGCTATTTCCTGATACCGCACCATATACACCATAGTCTAGTGATGATGCATTGCCTGATGCGGTGCCTCGAACACCTATGTTTTCAGATTGACCACCGCTTACTTGTCCGTTTACACCATAATTGTTAGTAGCTGCTGAATCTGTTGATATCTGATAAACACCATAGTTACTGCTATTTCCTGTTGTAACAATAGTTGCACCTACGTTTGAGTAATTAAAGGTTTGTCCAACAGTTACGGTGGTTAAATTGCGAATAGAGTTTTCATTTGCGTCATTGTCAAAAGCCAATACTCCCGCAATACCAACGGTATCTGAACTTCCACTTTGGGGTAGAACTATCGAGTTTCCTCCAGAGATAGAAAGTGTGTCGCCAATTAAAGCAAGGGTTTGGGCATCTGTGCCTGTTCCATCTTGAATGGTACTTAAATCAACCGAATTGCCACCTGTTATGGAAAGTGACGTTCCGCTCAATCCTAGTGTTTGATTGTCTGTATTAGTTCCAGTAAATGGCGCTAGGTTAATCTGTGAAGCATTTGCATTGCCGGTAATAGTAAGTACAGAACCAGTTAAATTCAAATCTTGAATCTCGTTACTCGAGCTTGTGTCATTATCTGTAGCTATGTGGTTTGTAATGTTTGTGGTATTTACTGAAACACCATTTGCATTCGTGGCTATATCAGCACTATTTTGTGCAATATCATTGGCATTATTGCCAATTGCTGTTGTATTTGATGCAATGTTGGTTGCATTATTACTTATGGCAGAAGCATTTGTAGATACACCACTGGCATTGTTTGCTATATCTGCACTGTTTTGTGCAATATCATTCGTGTTAGTGGCTATAGCAGCCGTGTTTGATGCAATGCTGGTGGTGTTAGTACTTATTGCAGTTGCATTAGCCGTAATATCGCTTGCGTTGGTTGCAATATCGGTGCTGTTTTGTGCAATGGAGACTGCGTTTGCATTTATTGCAGTAGCAAAAGTTGCACTATCGGTGTCAAGCTCAGTATTTAGTGCGGCCACAGCAGCAGATTGATCATAAGCACTAAGCATTACCGAACCGCCATTGGTAAGTAGAAGCGAATCGTTCGATAAAGAAATATTTTGGATTTCATTTGTAGCAGAAAGATCGCCATCAGCCGAGTTGTGTGCAGCTATATCAGCACTGTTTGCAGCGATTGCTGTTGCGTTATTGCTTAAAGCTGAAACAAATTGAGCGCTGTCTGCACTATGTTGTGCTGCTAGCGAACTAAGGTTGCTGTTTACGTTGCTTATCGCAGTATTATTTGCAGCAATTCCTGCCGCAAAAGTGGCGCTATCTGCATCAAGCTCAGCGTTTACAGCTTGAAATTGATTATTAAGTGCGTTTGTCGTAGAATCAAGTTGCATTTGAATCATCATCATTTGTGACGATTGATCGTATGCACTGAGGTCAACATTTCCGCCCTGGGTTAAAAACAGCGTGTCGTTTGCCCACGAAATGCTTTGCAATTCGTTTGTTGAATCCGCATCCGCATCATCAACCTGATCGTTCATTACATTTTCGGCCATCAAAGCATATGGCACAGAAACCAATTCGGTCACACCAAACTGTGTGTAATTAGATCCTCCGTTAAGGTCTAAAGAGATTGCCATAAAATAAGGGCCGTCAGCCCAATCTATATCTTCAAAAAAGTCGGCTGAGTTGCCCGAGCCAAGTTTTAGATTTACCAAACCAAAGTCGTTTGTATTGGCGGTGTGGGTTTCTGAATATACTGCAACACCTGTTGTGCTGCCTTGTAAAATCGAGATTTCGATGCCTACAGGTGCAGATGCAATTACTTCGCCTGCGGCATTTCTTATTACTGCTTGGTAGTTTACCTACTGTGGAGTTTGAGCTAATGCAACTCCACCCAAGCCGAGGCACAAAGCTGCCACGGCAATGGCATTTTTAAGTCGTAAGTTCATGAGATAAGAGGGTTAGATTAGTGAGATTTAATAATTCGATAAGCGTTTACCTCGTCATTGTTTTTTTTGCTCTTCACTTGAAGAAAATAGGTTCCTGCGGCCATCGAGTTTAGCTTAAGCTGAACTAGGTTGCTAGCCGTTTGCGAAGTAGGTATCTGCACCAAACTTCCGTTTACATCAAAAAGCTGTAATTCATAATCTTGAGCGTCAAGCCCTTCAAATTGAACGTTTGCAGTTTCTGAGGTTGGATTCGGAAAAATCTTGACAGAGATTTCCTTTAGGTTTTCATAAATGCCTACCACGGTAAGTTTAGATTGATGAAATCCTTGAGTGAGTGTGTTTGAAGCATCGCCAATGGTTTCTATCACGGGTTCACCTAAAGTGAAACTCACTTGACCTTGACTATTTTCAAATTGCCCACCTGAGGCAGCTGTTACAGACTGCGAAAATCCAGTAGAACAGCAAATCATTCCTAAAACCGAAGCAAACACTACTTTTTTAAACATAGGTAATTAGTTGGATGTGAATTAATTGGTTCTAATACGGTGTAAAGGTGAGCCTTACCCAAGCCAAAGACAATAGTGGTTTTCAGCTAATTTGAAGAGAAGATTGGTAAAAAGTAGCCCGTGCGTTTTGAGTGGAGAGAAAAGATGGAATAGTTGAAGAGTTGAATGCGTGTTCACAGCTCTTGTGATGAATATATGACACTAGCTCTGAGCTTGTGAAGCGCGAGCAATGATCACGGAGCGGGTTTTGTAAAACAGAGACGAGCTGACTTTTATTTAGCAGCACTCAGTTTTCAGTGGGCAGTTTGTTTCGAAACAGTAATCTTTCTATTTAAACAAGAGAGAAGAGTAGAATCTGCTTTCAAAAAAAGCGCGTAGTCTTAATACTTAATACCAAATACTTCGTACTCACTACTAGCCTACATTCCTATTTCTACCCCAGCGAAATCACTTTTAATACCATCTAGTATGGCGAAAAGTTCTTGAGGGTCGTCAATAGTTACCAGTCTTGTGCGGGTTTCTTTAAAGTGTGGAATGCCTTTAAAATAGTTGGTGTAATGCCTGCGGGTTTCAACTACACCCAATTTTTCGCCTTTCCATTTTATAGCGCGTTCTAGGTGTTCTTTTGCCAAAGCCGCTCTTTCTTCTATAGTAGGCAAATCCTTTATTTGGCCCGTTTTCATGAAATGCTTGATCTCATTAAAAACCCAAGGATAACCAATAGCCGCGCGGCCAATCATTACACCATCTACACCATAGCGCTCGCGCATTTCAAGTGCTTTTTGCGGTGTGTTTATGTCTCCATTGCCAAACACAGGAATGTGCATGCGCTGGTTGTTTTTTACTTCGCCAATCAAAGACCAGTCGGCTTCGCCCTTATACATCTGCACGCGTGTGCGACCGTGTATTGAAATGGCTTGTACACCAATGTCTTGCAAGCGCTCGGCTACGTCAACGATATATTTTGTGCTGTCGTCCCAGCCAAGTCGGGTTTTTACAGTAACGGGTAAGTGTGTGCTTTCAATGACTGCTTTTGTCAAGCGAATCATCTTAGGAATATCACGCAAAATGCCCGCGCCAGCATCTTTACAAACCACCTTTTTTACCGGACAACCATAGTTTATGTCTATCACATCTGGATTGGTGCGCGTTACTATTTCGGTACTTTCGCGCATTGCGTCTTCGTCTCCTCCAAAAATCTGAATACCAACAGGACGTTCATCCTCATAAATATCAAGTTTTTGAATGCTTTTGGCGGCATCGCGTATGAGCCCTTCAGAGCTAATAAATTCTGTGTACATCATATCAGCTCCGTGCTTTTTGCACAGTGCGCGAAACGGAGGATCACTTACATCCTCCATTGGTGCTAAGAGCAATGGAAATTCCCCGAGTTCTATGTTGGCTATCTTCACCATTTTTGCGATTGCAAAGGTAAAGCCTGCGTTTCAAATCAATTTAAAAAAAGCTATGCGTAAAGAACTCGCTGCACTTCATCCTGTACTTCAGTTTTTACTCTTCTTTTTGGCTGGCGTCCTTGCGATGAGCATACTAATGATGCTCATTATTGCCGTTTATATTTTAACCTCAGGTAATTTGACTGATTTGACAAAAATTGGTGGTGATGTAAACGCTTTGATGACAGTTAATATGCTTAAAGCATTGCAAATTGCTCAGTCAATTGGTTTGTTTATGGTGCCCTACTTTATTTATAAGTGGGTAAATCGTGATTCATTGGCTTACGGCTTAAAGCCCACTAGCAACACAGGCGTGTTAGCCTTGATTTTCGGCTTGACCATGTTTGCTGCATATCCTTTTATCAATGTGCTAGCGGTGTGGAATTCGGGTTTGCATTTGCCCGAAGCTTTTGCTGAAATGGAAGCTTGGATGCGAACAACAGAAACAGAAGCTGAAGTTTTGATCACTCAGTTTTTGGTGATGGAAGGTCCAATGGATTTGATCATAAACCTTCTTGTTATCGCGGTATTCCCAGCCATTAGTGAAGAGTTGTTTTTCCGTGGTTTTTTGCAAAACACGTTGTTGAAAATGGGTCGGAATCACCATGCTGCCATTTGGGTTACGGCCTTCATCTTTTCAGCCATTCACATGCAGTTTTTGGGTTTCTTTCCTAGACTAATTTTGGGTGCAGTGCTCGGTTACTCAGCCATGTATAGCCGTTCGTTGATTGTTCCGATTATCGGCCATTTTGTAAATAATGGTTTAGCGGTTGTGCTTACCTATTTCATTGGCTTAGAAATGATGGAAACACCCGAAGGTTTAGGTGCTTTGTCAAGTTCAGAACTGGCAATGGGCGTGGCAAGCGCAATAGCGCTTGGTTTGGGTATGTGGGTGATGAGGAAGAGGGCGATTACTACTTCCTTTTCTTAATCTTCTTCGTAAGTCGGCCCGATATCATCGTACCTGTGAAGCAACATGGTGTCGTTAAGCTCTAAGTACCATCTGCGATCAAGAGTATTGTAATCTGGCTTTTTAGTGATGATAAACTTCTTTGTGCTAATATAGAGTTCGTTGCCGTTTTTGATTTTGAATTTTCCTTTTTTCTTGATGGTTTTTATTAAGTTATCAGAACCGGGTTCGTATAGTTCCTGCTTATAATCTGCGTCTCCATCATCTGTAACTTCAATATATGCTGAGTATCGGTAATAATTCGCCTGCCAAAACCCGACATATTCTTCATTGTTTGTGGCGTAGTTGGTTTTGTCGCAAGAGTTGAATGCTGCTATAGCGCAAAACGCAAATAGGGTGGTTTTGAGTACTTTATTCATGGGTGTATTGGTTCAAGGATATGTAATTTTCCAGTTTTGTGATTCAAGTTCCTCAATTGTCAGATCATATCGTTTCAGGATATTGTAATTTTCTTGAATTTCCTCCCATTGATAATTGTCAATTGTATCCTGTGAAAAAACATAGACCATTATTGTTGAGTTTGAGTTCATCTCAGAAATATGATCTGCCCATCGCCTTACTGATGATGCTGTAGGAATTTTCATTGATCTATTTGCCCCGAGTGTATCGACATAATCAATTCTTTCACGGTCTTGTATAGTAGTGTCGGGAAATGTGTATTGAAATGTGACCATTACTACCGTCCTGGAGTTATTTTCAAATTCTAAGAATCTGGGATTATCGAGCAATTTTTTACATCCAACAGTGCATAATAAAACTGTAAAAATTATAATATTTAGTAGTGTTTTCATTTTCCTCGATTTATGTTTAACGAAACTACAACAGCGGCACCAGTAGGTCCCAGACCAATTAATGTGAATTCCCACCACTTAGCATTTATTGGTTCATAATCTTCAGGGTAGCTTTCCTCGAAAATCGGATCCAAACCATTGTTACTTAAAAAATATTCATCTGATCTAAATTCGGCATCGTTCTCCGTCCAGTCTGCTCCAGCAGCACTTGGAATCCCATATTTTATTAAATATAGTGGGCCATTCCTCTGGCTTTGTCTATAATGTCCATATTCATGACGGAGCAGCCAAGCTCCTCGTGAAACGCCCGTTCCCCTAAAATTGCCAGATTCATTAGGGTCACTAGAAATTCCTTCACCCTGAATGTAATTACCAAATGTTACGCCAGAGGCCATGTCAAAATCCCACAAAAGGTCGTTGACATCAACAATGGTTGCGCCACCAAAATATTCAACGCTGTTAACCCTGCCATAAATCGTATTTGCGGATTGATTGTGAAACCAGCCTATTACCGTTTGCGGAGCTTGCCAAGTAAAACGTGACATCAGTTCCCAAGAGCGTCCCCAAAAATTACGGTTATTGTCAGTGACAAACAGCCCTCGCCAAATCCTAGCATCCATACCTGCGCGGTGGTTGGCCTCGTTCCAGCCGGCATTCAACCTTCCGTTACTCGTACTAAAGAACCCATCAATGAACCCTACAAGCCAAGAGTCAACCACTACAAACTCCCCACTGGGATCAGTATATTTCAATGGATTGTTATACGCATATGCATATCTATTGAAGGCTTGCGTACTATATGGATTTTGCACATGATTGTCTGGCGAAAACATGGTGCCCAGCAGAGGGTCATACAGTCTTCCATTCATGTGTATAATGCCTACTTCATCAAAATGTTCGTGGCCTGTAAATCCTCGAATTAACCAATCAGGTGTAGATGCTATGTTAACATATGACCAATCATTTACGTTACGTTTTCTGCCCCACGCATCAAAGTTTTGTTCTGCCACAATAGCTCCACTGCCGTCTGTTACTGTAAGCCAACTACCTATATGGTCTTTGTATACATAAAGCAATTCAGGCTCTTCGAAGGTGCCGCCTTCCACACTCTCGGCTATGCGCACAATTCCCATAGTGTTTCCTGCTAACGGTATGTAATGTAAATGATGGATGGTTCCGTTTTTCTTTACTACTTCGTAGCCCATTTCGTGTACATAATGACGGAGCTCTGTTACTAAGCCCGATGACGCATCTTTTATTTTAGACTGCATGCGCATTTTTTCTGGACCATATACAAACTCGATTTCTGTATTATCTTCTGTAATCAGTTCGGGTTCGTTGAAGGAGTTAAAAGTAACGGTTTGGGTTGGTAGCGGAATATTTGAAGCATCGTTTTTAACCTTTCTTACTTGATGCTGTCCATAGTACTCGTATTCTGTACCTGCATCATGTTTAGATAGATAATCTCCGTAGTTATTTAAAGGAGCATTTAACGCTGGAGATCCAACTCCATAGGAAGTAACTTGAGATCCAACCAGTCTTTGTAAATTATCATAATTGAATGATTCTGTTAACCCACCTGAAGAGATATTGTCAAATCTTGAATCTAAGTTTGATGTACTAACATCCCAGTTTAATTGTAAATATTGAATTCCAGGCGTGTCATATATTTCGGGCATGCCATATTCATTGTATTGTATGGATGAGGTAGCATTATTTCCTAGCGTAAAATTATCGAATTGTCCTAGATTATTTGCGGAAGAAGCCGCCATTAATGGAGTCAATGTTCCGCTTCCATCGTCATAAGAAGTGATAAACTCGTAACCATACGTATTATACTGATGTTGAATCCCAAAACCCGTTGAATATTCTTCATATTGTAATCGGCCATGATTATTATAGTAATATGTTTTTGAAATTGGAAAGCCCATCAGGCTTTCTTCATACATCAACCGATCAAAGGAATCGTAATCATAATTCTTTTGAATACCATTAAACCCGGTTATTGTCTTCAATTTGTTTAGCCCATTTCCACTTGTCACATAGGAGTATGTGGTTGTACCCTCAGGGCCACTTTGTGTGCTTATTCGTCCTAATACATCAAACACATTTGTTTGTGTGTTATTGGCTGGGTCAGTTTGCTTGTAAAGTCTACCTAAAGCGTCATATTCATATTTTGTAATTCCAGTACCATTAGGTTGAAGTGTTTTTTGACGACCATAGTCATCAAAAGAAGAATTAGATAGATTAATAGTTCCGTCATTTACAATTAAGTTGTTGCCCCAACTGTCATATGTAAAACTTAAAGTACCACCATCGTCATGGCTCTGAATCACTTTACCCGTCATATCCGTCATTTTCCAATTTGTGCCAAGTGGGGAGGTGACAGTGACAGTTTGATAAAGTGGTGTTTGGGTATTGCCGAGTGTGTTGTCATAACTATAGCTGATGCTATTGACAGTATTTCCATAAATATCTGTACCGACTCTGAAATTTAAATTAGGATCATAAGCATGTAATGTAATAACTGCTTGTGTGCTATTGTTAGGATCAAAAGTAGAGGTACTAGATCTTAAACCACCAAAGGGATAGTATGTGGTTATTTTAGAAAGTTGCTGTCCATTGAAACCAATAGTTTGTGTGTTTAATTCTCTTCCAAGTAAATCATATTGGACTACTATTGGGGCAGAACCAGGGGTAGTTTTGGTAGTGTGATACCAAGAATTTTGAACTGCTGTTGGGTTAGTTCCCGAACCAGATTGTAAATCCCAAGAATAGTCAATTGCTGTTGTAAGCCCAATATGATTGGTGTGGGTTGTTAACCGGTAAAATTCATCATATGTGTTTGATGATGTTAACCCAGAAACGGTTATTTCACTCAATAGCTTGCCACTAAACTCATCATAGCTTGTGTATGAACTTTGGTTCAATGCATTTATCTTCTCAATAACAAACCTTCCTTTAGAATCGTAATTTACTTTATTGGTAGTGGTTAATATTCCATATGCAGTAGTAACAAAGGTTCGGGCTTGACCAAAGGTATTATAGTTTGAAAGTTTGGTAGAGACTGCTTTGGGTTTTCCATACCATTCTATGGTTTCTTGCAGTCGATGGCCGTTGTTTACAAAAATATTTCTTGTTGTTTTAGAGACAGTTGGCTGACTTGATCTAGTGTTTTGTTCTGTTTGTTCGATTAACTTCCCAGGATTGCAAAACCCATGAAATGATTGGAACTTAAATTTGTTCGATTTCACTTCTTGCGCATTCCAAAAACTCCCATTAATAGGTGCACCAATGTATTGATCAATGGATTGGGGGTTTCCAAAATTATCATAGTCATAAAACTCTTGGGTGGACTTTGATTGATTAATATGGTCTTTTTCTACTATGCTGTTTAGCTGATACCAGTATCGATTATTTGAGATTGAATTGTAATTCCCATAAGTGTAAGTATTGTTGATATCTTGAG
>Ga0100402_1005377_pt1 | contig 13119 bp, 10 predicted proteins | sample CryGeyme20150102_FD_80419 | JGI IMG/M metagenome (GOLD analysis project Ga0100402, IMG submission 80419) | Groundwater microbial communities from Crystal Geyser aquifers in Utah, USA - Crystal Geyser metaG 2015-0102 | ecosystem: Environmental > Aquatic > Deep subsurface > Groundwater | place...
TTATTTGAAAACCGTTCACTAAATATTAAATAAAACGAGCTTGTAATAACTGTAATTGGCGCAATCCCAAGCCTAGTAACCATTTCAAATTCCCCAGACATACTTTTGAACCCCAAATAACCAAATAATAATAGTGGAGCTTTATTTGATACAATTCCGAAGAGCGCATGAGGTAAAGTGATAACAGGAAAGTTTCGATATTTTTTAATATTCTCTATAAAATTTGTTTTGCCCAATATCAACTTTACAATGTCTTTACTAAAAAAAGGTGTTATTGCGATTAAGTCACCTAACATTTTTCCTAATACCAAACCAAAAGAGCTAAACTTTAATAAGAATTGACTAATAGAAATTGAAGGCCCAACAATTGTTTTATTTATGGCAATTTTTTTCGTCCTTTTTAGTCGGTTGTAATATTGTATGAAGAAAAACCCAAATCCAATTATTAGAGTACAAAAGCCGACTAGTAGTGAAAACACAAATGGGTGAAAGAAACTTAAAATAGGAACTACACTTAAAGCGACTATAAATAAACTCTTAAGTGATATAGATGCTAATTCATTTACCTCTTCTAAAGTTTCGGGAATTAATAAAGCATATTCAAGTCGTAAGGTTGAAATCATTGCAAATATGGAAGAATACGTAACCACCAAACCTAACTCATAATATTGTTCTGGGCTGTAAATTTTAGATAGAATAGGGATAAATAAAAATGGTACTGCTTGCCCAATTGTACTTCCTGACATTAAAGTCAAGATTTTCTTTAAATAACTGTTTTTAAATGGATTTAAGTTTTTCAATTTTTATAATGATATCTCTAATCAATTAATGACTTATAAATCGACTCAATTTGCTGAAATTTAGCTTTTTCTGAAAAGTTTGTAACTATATGATTACGAATAATTTCAGAGTTATAAGATTTATAGTCTTTTATCATTTGAATGATTGCATTTTCAAGTTCAAATACATTTCCAGGTTCAACTAGTACTCCAGTCTCTTCAGTAATAATTTCTTCTGGGCCTCCAGATTTAGTAGAAATTGAAGGTAAACCACATGCTTGAGCTTCAGCTAATGCTAAACCAAACGCTTCCTTCAGACTTGGAAGTACAAAAAAATCAGCTTCTTGGTAATAATGAACTAAGTCTTCTTGAGAAATCTTTTCAATTATAATTGTACAATCTTTCAAATTGCTATTATTGATAATCTCTTCGCAAGCATTTTTATACTTTAAATCAGCGGCAGAACTTATAATTGTTAAATTAAAATTAGATTCTTTAAGATTTTTGAGAGCATTCAATAATATTGTGACGCCTTTGACTTCAAAAAAATTAGCCACACATAGAATATTCACGTTCTGTTTATTAACTGACTTAATAATCATTTTTGGCTTAAATAAGTCACAATTTATGCCATGAGAGACTGACTTTATTTTAGTAGAAACCTCTGGATAAAATTCTCCTATAGTATCACCCAAATCTTTCCCAACTGTAATAATTCGATCTGCGTTAATAAGAGCATTCTTAATTAATGTTTTCATAAACGGCTTTTGGAAATTTGTATGCCAATCTGAACCATGTATTGTCAAAACTACTCTATGCCCTCTCTTTTTAAAAAAAGGAGCAAGTATTCCATTAGGATACAACCAATGCAAATGAACAAGTTTAGTGAAGTTTAATTTTTTATTGAAAACTAAACTAAATGAAAGCAGATTAAGTGTTAGTTGAGGAAATTTTCGTTTAGGAACTGAAAAATAGTGAACAATATGTTTAGGATATTTACTTGAAACTAGAGTATTTGTACGCTCCTGCTGCGAGGACATTGGTGCTATAACCTGAGGAACAACTAACTGAATTCCAATTCCATTTGCGTGCAATATATCCAACTCGTTTTTAATAACAATACCTTGAGAGGGCCAAGTTTTAGTTGGAAAAGCATGGGAAAAAACAGTTACCTCCATAAATGAGTCAGTTTGTTAAACGTTTTCTTTTTAATCATACTTTAGAGTTATGTATGTTTTGTAAATTCCTAGAAACTTGACAATGATAACCACTTTTCAGCATTAATGGTTTTAAAAAAGAAAATTAATCTTTTGCATCTAAATTCCTATTTCCAAGGAACAGATTTACATCGCCTTCAAATTCAGCATCTTGAAGAAAAAGAAGTACTAAATCAATCTCTTTTTGTACCAATAAGCTACTCTGAACAATTAAAAAGAAATCCATTTGAAAATAACCCTTCTATTCATGTAGTAATTGAAGCCTGTTTTGGACTTTTTGCTAGGTTATTTTGGCCTCTAAAAATGATTCAAATTTGGAAGCGATTTCAAATACATTATCGTAACCAAACATTTGACCTACTCCATGCACATACCTTATTTGTAAATGGCTTAATTGCGTTTCTTCATTTCAAGAAAACTGGAACACCTTACATTGTCACTATTAGGAGTGCTGATATTAGTACGTTTCTTAAAAGAATACCTTTTATGAAATTCATAGCAGCTCCCATTCTTGAAAATGCAACTACAATTATTTTACTTAGTTCTTCATTTTGGGATAATGACTTGCAAAACACACTACTTAAAAGAACAATTAGGCAAATTGAGAATAAAATAAAAATTATACCTAACGGAATAAATGAATTTTGGTACAACAATCTAGAAACCGTTGAAAAAGAGAAGAATAATCATTTTAAGGTGCTTTATGTTGGTGAGCTAAGTAAAAACAAACGGGTACAAACCATTATTAAGGCATGTCAAAAGCTCGATGAGAATGGAGTTAATGTAATTTGTGATATCGTTGGAGAAGGCCCTGAAAGAACTTATCTAGAACAAATAGATGTTTCATTCAAAATAAATTTCCTTGGTAAAGTAATAGATAAACACGCATTGCTCAAAATGTATCGAGACGCTGATGTTTTAATTGTTCCATCTAGAAGAGAAACTTTTGGGTTAGTATTTGCCGAGGCCATATCTCAGGGAACACCAGTAATTTATTCAAAAGGACAAGGATTTGATGGGCAATTCAAAGATGGAGAAGTTGGCTTTCCTGTAGAGTCAGGCAATATTGATGACATTTCAAATAAGCTACTTCAAGTAAACCAAAATCATATTGCCTTAAACAAGCAGGTTCTAAAAGTTGGAAGACGATTTTCTTGGACAGAAATAACAAATCAATTACTTGATGCTTATACCATTATCATATCTTTGGATAGTTAATAAGCTATTCTTTATCAAAAACATTTCAGATTATTTCTTAGATTTATGGCTTTAAACCGAATGAATTTACTAAGCTAATTATTAAATGATTGACAGTCTTACATGAACTATCAGAAGAATCTTTCTAGAAACCCTTCATTGAGTATAGGAATTCCAACTTTGAATGAAGAAAGTTATATTGAAGGTATATTATCGACTTTTTTAGGGACAGGCTATGATAATTTAATTGAGGTTTTGGTATGCGATGGTGGTAGCACAGATAGAACTAGAGAAATTGTTACTAGAATTTCAAAAAATGATAGTAGAGTAAAACTAATTGATAATCCTCACCAAAAGCAAGTTTATGCGTTTAACAAAATGATAGAACTTGCAAAAGGTGAGTTACTTATGATTGCTGGAGCTCACGCATACTATGAGGATAAATATGTTGAAAAATGTATCAATTTACACAAGACAACCGATGCCCTCAATGTTGGGGGCCCAACAAAGTTAAAAGCAAATTCCAAGTCTCAAGCAGGAATACTCTTAGCTTGGTATTCTAAATTTGGTAATGGTGGTGCTAAACATAGGAATCCTAGCTACACTGGTTATACTGACACTCTTTTTCCTGGCTGTTATGTAACAGCAGCATTACGACAAGTTGGCGGGTTCAATATCGCAAATGTCACAAACCAAGACTCAGAAATAAATCTTAGAATTTCAGAGTTGAGTGACTTTGCACATTATATCGATTCTGACATTAGTGTTTACTATTATCCACGAGATTCCTTTTCTAGTTTGGCTAAACAATATTTCAGATATGGTAGAGGTAGATATCTTACAAGTATTAAACATTTCCCTTCCATCCCATTAAGAGGTTATATCTCATTCATTTTCCTTTGGTTTAATATTACGCTAGTAACACTTTCCTTAACGAATCTAATTGCCAAAAAATCCTTACTATTGTATCCAATCTTAATATCTCTACTATTTTTAGAATTATTTTCAACATATCAGAAATATCTTAAATCTAAAAATGATTGGTATGACTTGCATAATAAACCTAGCTTTTTAACAATCGTATTTAAGGCTACTATTGCTTTAGGACTAATGCATTTTTCAATGGGAATAGGGTTTACTTTTCAATTGCTGAAATCAATTTTTACAATGAAAACCGAGTGGTAATAACTTCCAAGTTACAATATTCTTTAATAACATATCCAAGAGCATATACTAATATTGCTCTAAAAACTATTACAGATATCCCTTCTAAATAAAACCCAAAAAAAGACATAATCATAGAAAAAATCAAAATTGTCGAAAAATACAATTTAATCCATGAAAATTTTTGAAGAAATTTTAAAATTGTTGCACATGAAATATATCCCCATAAAAAAGGTACAAAAGCCAAACCAATAGTACCAAAATCCTCATATATCGTTTTTGTAAATGTATATGTGTTCATTAACATTTGAGGTGCTACTTTTACAAATTCATGACCTGCTCCCTGTGGAACACTTGAAGCGTCTAATAAACCGAACTTTATAAACCAATCATTTAAACCTCTAGTCATGGACAATCCGTAGGTAAAGAATTGATGACCGTGTATTAAATAAGAATCAAATGTTGCTAGACCACCAGTTATATAATAATAGACTTGTTTACCAAGAAGTTCTCCAAATTTATCTAAATAAAAATTTCTTGCTAATATTATAATAGCTGAAATTGCAATACCTGTAAGAATTGAGATAAAGATAATACTCAAAAACCTTTTCTTAGTTTTTTGTTTTAAATCCTCTGGTAAATAGCTAAGTAATAAAAAAATCGAGATAATAAAAAAAAGTATATAGGAAAGTAACAAATATCGTGAAAAATAAATCAGAGAGCTTAAAATACCTAAGAAAAAAGGCGCAAAAGCACTTATCCGAAACTTTGTATCTGTAATTAACAATGCCGATGAAAACGCACTGATAATTCCTAAATTAATAAGATATGAACCCAACTTATATAGAAGTGTTGGCACATATTCGGCAGACCTTCCCATAGAAGTAACAATTACTCTAACTTTATACGGGTTAGAAAAGAATATCATGGAATCGCCAGCCATTAATCCTATCTCTCGAATAGCAATAAACATCCCTAAAATACTTAGTAATATTAATGTAACATTTACATTACGCAACTTTTGATAATCAATTTTTATAAAAGTATGCCTATTTTCTTTTTCGAAAAAACCTCTACCGTTAAGAATCGAAAATAAATAACCAATAATAAAACTTCCAATCGCTAACAAAAATAGTAAAAGGGTATCAGTCCTTACATGTCTTATAGGGAAAGGTTCACTATAATAGAATGCAAATATCAACATCCAAAGAAAAATGAACCCAAATAAAGGGGTTAAAATTATAGAGAAATTTTTGCTTATCAATTAATCAAAAAGTAAATGTAGTTTATCTTTATTATTCTCATATAAATACATAACTCGTATATATACTAAAAGAAAAATGGTTGTAAAAAAGATTGTCATTATTAAAAAAGAAAATCTTTTTGGCTTTACTTTTGTATCTGAAACTCTTGGTTTAGATAATTGTTGAATATTTATTGTAATTTTATTTTCATCCAATACAGATTGCTCATATTGCAACTGCAAATATTCAACTACTTTTGCAGTTACTTCTATTGTTCTATATAATCTATAATAGGTTTTACTTAACTCTGGAATTTCACTAACTGCTATTAAGTTATCCTTCGAATTATTATATAAATCATTTAACTTATTCTCCAAAAACTCCTTTTTTTGCAATAAAACTCCATATTCAAAATGATTTTTTCCTTTTGTTTGTTCAACTAGAAATAATGCAAGTTCTGTTAAAGATTTTTCTTTTTCAATTTCAGTAATACTTGTGAATAATAACTCTGCATTTAATTTTGGGTCTAAAAAATTATATTTAGTTTGAAGCATTGCTAATGAGTCTTCACTTGAGCTTAGTAAAATTCGCTTTTCCATTAAATAACCTTCAAGATGAGTACTATAATTTTTAGCATTATTTCTATCTATTGAGTTCATTATTAAATACATTGTGTCGTAAATAAACTGAACTATTTCTGCAGCTTTTTCCGGACTATTCTTATAATCGAAAGTTATAGAAAAAGTATTATCATCATTGTCAATTACACTTAAATTTTCTCTAAATTCTTTAATTATTAAATCATCGTAATCTGATCCATAAATATTCTTAAGGTCGTATCTTTTTATAACAGAGTCAGCCATTCTATCAGTATTAATGGTAGCTATATATTTTGAAGCATCACTTTGACCAAAAGACCCTAGACCAATAGGCAAACTGCTTGATAGAGCTCCAAGTAAACTATTACTATTGGAATTAGTAATTAAAACAGTTGTACTACTTCTAAACCAAGGCTTAATAACAAAAATCAAATAAACCAAAGTTATTACCGTAATAAATAGCTCTATGTAAAAAAACAGCTTTAATTTCTTAATGAAATATTTAATAAATGAAACATCAAACATATTTACCTTTTCTTTTTATATAATTCCATTAATTAAGACTCTTCAAAAGTTAATCCCTTTTCCATCAAGTGCATTTTACTTAAATAATATACTTAACAATAAAGATGTTGTACTCACTGCACTAATTACCAAAGACCAAATACTCAATTTCAAATTGTTTCTACTTATATCAATTTGAGTTTTGGTGTCAAAGTTAGCATAAGGAACCCGATCCACAAAAATCAAATCTCCGCTCTCCAATTTAGTTTCAGCTGGTAAATACCAGCTTAAGGTTCCAGCTTTAATTATAAATATTCTACTTGCATCAGCGGCATTCGTTACTCCACCAGCTTGTTCATCAATATATTCTTGTACTGTTTTCTTTTCTGAATAGGCGTATTGTCCAGGAATCATTACTTGACCAAAAACAGTTACAACATTTAAATTTTGAGGTATAATTAAGTTATCACCATCATAAAGCCTAATACTTTTCAAAGATTCGGGGTCATTTAAGTCTAAATTAATTCTATTTCTACCAAGTTTGGACTCTAATTCAAGATATTCCAAACCTTGTATATACTGATCAGATGTTCGCTGTAATAATAAATCAAAATTTGATTGAGCTGAAATAGTAGCACTTGTATTTTGTCTACTCCTAATAATGTAAGCACCATTTTTTAAAGCTCTTTCTGTAATTCCCCCTGCTTTTTCTAAAAGTTCTTGAACTGTTGTTTCTTGATCCATTACCGTATAGTTACCAGGAGTTTTAACCTCTCCATAAACCCAAGCAGAGCTAAATTTGTATTCTCTATTTCTTTCAGGCACAATTACTCTATCATTTGGCTGAAGAAAGGTTGACTTCCATTTTGCCTTTTCTATTTTTTCAGATTTACCCGGAGAAACAAGCATTACATAATTTGTATCTGAATTAGTTGTATACCCACTACTTAGTTTAAGTATATCTTCAATTGTTTCACCTTTTTTGTAATGGAACTCTCCCTCTGCATTTACTTCCCCTGAAATAGAAACTCGAGCTTGTTTTTTACTTTGTGTTGTAAAGAAAACTTGATCCCCATTCTGAATTACAGGATTTGCTTCTTTTCTTCCTGCTCTTAAGAAGTAAACAAAATCAATGGTATCAACTCGGCCCGTTTTACCTTTTATTTTAATTTCTCGATACGAGATACTATTATCTGTGATTTCCTTAAATGTAAAACTTGGCAATTTATTAGAAACGGTTTGAAGTTTATCATTACTCGAGATATTCTCTGCTTTACCGTAAAGCTTTGCGATTAGTGCATCTAACCTCGAAAGGCCAGGAAGACTGTAGGAACCTGATTGGCTTGCGGCTCCAAATACATCAACAGTAATAATTCTTGCTTTTTGAAGCCCAAAGTAGGTTAATTCAGTCTTTTTTAATTTAGATTTAGCAAATTCTTCAAGTTGTTTTTTTGCTGCAGTTATCGATTTATCACTAATTTCAAATGAGCCCAAACTTGGAATTACAACATAACCTGACGGATTAATCTGTAATGCAGATATATATAGGGAAAAATTACCCTCAAACTGCAAACTAATCACATCACCTGGTTGTAATAAATATTCATCAGGATTTACAACATCAATTTGAACGATTGTATTAAAATCACTTTCAGCTGAAAAATTCACGGGCATTGATGGCGCTATTGAAGATTGACTTCCCATATTTTGCAAGCCTGATGAACTTTGCTGCGCTTGAGCATCTATGCTAGATAAATTCAGACTTATTAATAGGATTAAAAAGAATGTTAAATAAATACGTTTCATTAATATAGCTAGTTTTAAGATGTGCAAATATAGGCTTTTTTCAGGAAATACTCTGAATAGATATCCCGTGTTTGCCTTTAATCAAGTATACTCTTAAGTGCCATTTTCAAGTCTTCATAATAAAAACCATACTCCAACTTAACCAATTCTTGAGGTACAACTCTCTGACTAGCAATTAAAGCACCTGTTGCTTCACCAAAAACTAGTTTCAATGCGAATTCTGGCACAGCGATTAAACTTGGGTGATTCAACACCGTTCCTAGTACTGAAGAAAACTCACTCATTGTAACTTGTTGTGGCGCAATGCAATTATAAACTCCTGAATAGTTTTTTTATAGATTGTATAATTAAATAAACAGATTGTAATTTATTATTCTCAGATACTGTTTCTGATGTTCCATATAATTATGCAACAAGGGCATCAAAACAAGACAAGGCACTCAATACTAAAAAAAGCAGCTTTTTATGCTACATCTTAAACTAATTTTTAAACTAGGTAATTCTTACTTTTCGCTTTTAGGTAAATTTAAATCCATTTTTTTTACCAAATTTAGAGAGTACAATAAATAGATTACATGGCCGATTGCACCAAATAATGAAAACAAAAATAATCCCCAGTAATTTGATATTTGCAAGCCTATTACTAATCCTGCTAATTTAAAACCATTTATTAAAACTTCTAATCCGAAAGCAATATGTTGTTTTTGAACATATTGCATAATGTAAACAAACGGACTTGCTAAAACTGTTGAAATCATAAGTGGTGATAACAACAAAAAAAATATTCCTGAGTTTTCCCATTGTTCACCCAATAATTTTGGTATAACCCATGGTGATATGATTAAAAAAGGAACCATTGGAAGAACTACAGTTAATAATATTCCTTTTAAATTCTTCTTTATAAATGGTAAAACAAGTTCATTTTGCTGATGTAACTCTACGAATCGAGAACTAAACGATAAATACAGAGCTTGTGCAATTATAGTAATTGGAGCCATTCCCAAGCGAAATACATTCTCATATTCCCCACTTAGTTGGGCTAAACCTAAATACGCAAATATAAGTGTAGGTAATTTATTTCCAATTGTATTAAAAAGCGTATGTGGTAATGTTATTAGTGGGAACTTTCGATATTTTGCCCAAACTAGACTTGGCGACTTTGCTTTAGTAGTTAAAATAGACTTTGCATATCGATGTAAAAAGGGAATCATTGCCAAAGAATCACCTGTTAACTTACCAAGCATTAACCCACCTTGAAAAACCGAGAATATTGTTTGTGTTATACTAACAGATACACCTAAAACAAGCTTATTCAATCCTATAGTTTTATTGTAATTCATCCGGTTTGCCAACTGTAAGAAAATCAAACCTGCTCCTAATACTACCGAAGCTAGACTAACATATAAAGTAAAAAAATGATCCGTGAAATAAAGCAACAATAAAGGGAATGACAATGCTGAGACCATTAAAAGAGATAATAAAGATGTCTTTGCTAGTCTAATTGCATCGTCATGACTACTTGGAATAAGAAGTGCTTGATCTAATTTAAGTGTTCCGATTTGAGAAATAACTCCCGCGATTACCATAAATACGCCAAATACCGAATATGCCTCAGGTGTATATAAACGAGATAAAATGGGTACAAATATAAATGGGAGTAATTGTCCAATCAAAGTAGCTGAAAATAGTGCAGCAATTTTTTTTAAATAGGGTGAGGAATTAAATCGCTCTCTAAGTTTATGGAACATTACTATTTAGTTCTCCGCACTTTTATCAGAATTATCTTAATTTGAGAAATATAAGCAATTACTTCCCTCACTTACCTTATTGATAAAACAGGATTCCAAATTTGGCTTTTAGTACAATCTAATATTGACAAATACAGCTGTTTAAAAAGCTCAAAAGACCGATATAATACAAATTGCCATTGATTAAAAGATCTTGTTTTCAAAGTAAGAACTTAGCTTTTGTAAATTTTTGTATTCTTGTTTCTAATTCAAAAGCTTAAACAATCTGCTTCAAGGCTGCTTTTAAATCATCAAACATAAAAGCATAATTCCATTTCCCCAATTCTTGAGGCACAACTCTCTGACTAGCAATTAAAGCACCAGTTGCTTCGCCAAAAACTAGTTTCAATGCGAATTCTGGCACAGCGAATAAACTTGGGCGATTCAAAACCGTCCCTAGAACTGAAGAGAACTCACTCATGGTAACTTGTTGTGGTGCAACACAATTATAAACACCTGAATAGTTTTCATTTTCGATTGCTTCAATAATTGTAAAAACTACATCTTTCATGTGAACCCATGGGAAATATTGATTTCCATTGCCTAATGGTCCACCGACAAAAAGTTTAAATGGAGTTAACATTTTTCCTAAGGCGCCACCATTTTTCTCTAATACTATTCCGATTCTTGGAATTACAATTCGTTTAACTTCCGCTTTTTGTGCTTCTTCTTCCCACTGTTTACACACATCTGATAAAAAATCATCTCCTGGGAATGAATCTTCTCTTAAAAACTCAGCTCCCCTATTTCCATAATAGCCGACAGCAGACGCAGAGACCAAGACTTCTGGCTTTGCCGATGAGTTCTTAACGGCTTCAACTACTTTTTTTGTAGTTTCTACGCGACTGCTCAATATTTTCCCCTTTACTTCATCGCTCCAACGCTCATCAAACAAGTTGTGTCCTGCTAAATTGATTACTGCATAAGAGCCATTAACATTTTCTTCTAGTTGTTCATAAGTCGCAAATCGAACACCATTTTTTTTTGCTTGATGTTTACTTCTAGAGATAATTACGACTTCGTATGCTCTTTTTACTAATTCTTCTGCTAAATAGGAACCTACAAAACCAGTTCCACCTGTAATAAGTATTTTTTTCATAATAGTTTAATTTAAATTCCGTCTGCTTATAAAATCTATTCTTTTTTAAATTAACGTCGATTAGAAACTTCGTAGATTTTTACATAGTTTTCGTATAATTTTGTATTGTATTTTTTAATAATTAAGCTTCTTTCCAATTTCGGATAGACTACTTATTGTCAAATACGTTCTCTTTTTAAAACAATCTTTACGCGGTCTCTGAATTGACAAACTTTATTGATACGAAAGATTTTACATTAATCTTTTGTACGAAATTGGAGTTTATAAATTGCATCTGATTACATCATGAACCATAAACTTATTCTACTTCTATTTATTACATTTCTTTCAGGGTCTCCAGCGATTTCCTTTGCACAACAGGATTCAACCAAAAGCGCTGAACCACAATATACTAAAAGATTGTTTTTGTTAGGGTCAATTGGCTTAGCAAAAATGAATTACCACGATGGTTTAGAAAAGCAACTTGATTATTATCGTGGTGATATAGACCATTTCTCTCTCGATTTTGATTTTGGCTTATATGCTCGCCTGAATCCATATTTTCTTTTGGGTCCAGTTTTCAATATTGGAGTTGATACTTATAAAAATGGATCTGATTGGTTTCAGGTTAATCAGGTAATGTTGGGAGTCTCTGCTCTTTGGAATTTTTATCCTAATTTTGAAGGTTTATATATTCGAGGAGATTTAGGTGTAACGAACTTCGTTATTATCGAAAGCTTAGGAAGTAATCAGACAACTGAGAGTGGATTTGGGTCTCTTTTAAGTGTCGGATATGCTTATCCGATTTTAAAAACTTCGAGAATTGCACCTTATGCCACGATTCAACGTTCTTATGTAGATAAGAAAAAGAATTATCGATTTGCTTTAGGTGTTCAATTTATATTTTAAATGATTTAATAAAAAAAAGCCCAATGTTATAAACTCTCGTTTTAACATTGGGCTTTTTGATTTTATAATTTACTATTCTTCTTTATTGATATTCAATGATTTAGTTAAACCTTGTACTGATGAAGGATCAATTCCTACTTCTTTAAGCACATTATCAACTAAAGGACCTAAACCGCGATATTTTAATAATCCACTCACTAATTGATCTGAGAAATTTTCGCCGTTTCCACTGTTTCCGCCATTGCCAGAACCTGAATTCCCACCTAACAATTCAGACATTCCGCCAATATTAATAACTCGCATATCTTTAATGGCTTCTATCGGTTTCATACTTGCTTCTATAATTGCAGCAGCTTGTTTTAAGGTCTCAATTTGAATACGCATTTTGATGATTTCTGCACTCAATACATTTTCAGCTGCGTTTAATTTTTCAGCACCTTCAGCTTCAACTTTGTATTTCACATCATCAGCACTTGCTTTAATTTTAACAGCTTCTGCTTCTGCTACGGCAATTGTTTTGATTGCTTCTGCTCTATCTTGAGCGGATAGTTTTTCGGCATTTGCAGCTACTTTTATTCCTACTGCTTCTTGTTCAGCTTCTTCGGTAGCTTTAATAACCGCGATTTCTTTATTTCTGTTCGCAATCTCAGTTTCACGTGCTGTAATTACTTTTTCTTGTGCTGCGGCTGTTGCTGCTTCTGCTAAACGTGCATCTTTTTCTGCTTTAGAACGTTCTTGCGATTTATTTGCAACAGCAATATCACGATCTTGATTGGTTAATTCAACGGATTTTTCACGTTCAATATCTTGTTGCTTAACCGCTTGTTCGTTTAAA
>Ga0100402_1005379_pt1 | contig 13110 bp, 9 predicted proteins | sample CryGeyme20150102_FD_80419 | JGI IMG/M metagenome (GOLD analysis project Ga0100402, IMG submission 80419) | Groundwater microbial communities from Crystal Geyser aquifers in Utah, USA - Crystal Geyser metaG 2015-0102 | ecosystem: Environmental > Aquatic > Deep subsurface > Groundwater | place...
CCGATTTCTCCCGATGTGTTCCTGTTTCTGAGTGGGAGACGGGATGGGGCATTTCGGGTCATTCCGGTGACGTCGGATTCGGGTCTCCTTGTCTCACGTTCCCTTCGGCTGGCTCTGATAAGATAACAACACTAAACACACAAAAACTCAATACTCAATACAACCATACAAACTACAAAACAGTTTTCGACTGTCATGTTACTGACTAACGCGAGGATATCAACATAATCTAAATACAGATCGAAATCGAGGATCGCCACGTCCGCTGAAGCGCTTTTTCCAAAAGTAGCAAAGGCATGAAATCCAACGAGGAAACCCTGAATTCAAACACAAACGATGAAGGCGACACATCTGCTGCCAAACCTACCATTTGTTCGTTGGCAAGTTTGCAAGTTTTAATTCCCGATGATATTCGAGATCATCTGGCACGGCAATATCAGGGAACACATTGTTTTGATCAAGATGCTGGAACTATTCTTCAATCTAGCTACAAGCGAGTGGATCAGATCCTGCTAGCAATGAAGACCCCGCCATCAGGCACAACATGCCGTGTCAATCTCATCCACGGAAGCAGGCAAGACATTCAAAAAGAATTGGAAGCAGATATTAAGAAGAAAGGGATAGATTCGCACTTTGAGGTAAAGCCGCACCCTGAATTTTCAGATGTGCTGTGTATTGATCAAAAAGTGAAAGAAGGCCTGGACACGAGTAGTCGTCGGGACCTCACAGGACCCAAAACGGCTCCTGATGCGACACCTGTGTTTCCTAGCTGGAGCTCTCGCAGCAAAATTGGATGGCCGATAGCACATCGCGCTGTACTGGTTGATAGATTTTGTGGCGAAGCCGTCTTGCGAGGATCACATATCTTTGTTCGGGGCATTCTTGCAGCCGACAAAGGCATCCAGGCGAACGAAATAGTCGCCGTGTTTGCTGATGTTCACTCCAACTCCGCGCATTTATCTGGCAAAGAACAGGCTATCAATCGTGGACTATCTCTAGAGCAGTATAAGGGTCGGACTTGTGTTTATTTGGGATTGGGGACAAGCCAGTACAATCGATCTGACCTTTTTCGGCTTGAAAAGGGCGTTGGCGTTCAGATGCTGTTGGACGCAGAGATGCGCGTTGGTCCAGTGTTGCCTCCAGTTCACGGAATCCTGAAGTCTAAGATTTTCTTTCAGAATCTTCCTTCTATGGTGGTGGCACATGCACTGGCACCACAACGAGGTGAAACCATAATTGACATGTGTGCAGCTCCAGGCGGAAAGACGAGCCATATAGCAAGTCTGGTGCAGAACAATGCCACGATTGTTGCTTGCGATGTGAGTCGACGTAAGATGCTATTGGTAAAAGCTATGGTGCAAGAAATGGGAGCTACATGCATTACACCAATTGCTTTGAATACAACGGATTGTGTCATCAAAGATCAAAAAAGAGAAGAAGGTGGAGCTTTGAAACAGCGAACTGTGAAAGAGGTAAGTTTGCAGTTGTATGGTAGCAGGTATGGGATTGACGTCGCTGCTTGTTTCACCAGTCGCACGTTTGTTTATTCTAAAACGATATTGTACGATGGTGTAGGTCTTGGAGTCTTCGCCAACGTCGAAAGGACTACTGAAGGTCTCAGGTTTTTATCCAGAGTCGTTCGACCGGATTCTATTGGATCCTCCGTGTAGCGCTCTGGGTCTGCGACCGAAGCTTAAGATCGCCCAGATGTCACTGAAAGAACTGCAGCAAGTGTCATTATATCAACGAAAATTTGTTCACCAAGCCGTGGCTCTCTTGAAGCCCGGCGGTATCATGACCTACAGCACGTGCACCTTTCACGCCGACGAAAATGAACGCATGGTTCGCTACATTCTGGATGAATATCCGAGCCTAGAGTTACTGCCTGCAGTCCCCCAGACAATTAAAGTCGGAAAGCCAGGTCTAGCAGGGATGGGATTGACTGATATAGAAAGGAGCTGCGTTCGGAGGTTTGACCCCGATGACCATGACAACGATACCATTGGATTTTTCGTTGCCAAGTTCAAGAAGAAAAAGTAGCATATTGGCTGCAACTCTATCTGGCATCTCGATATAAATCACGCTTTTCGGTTATTTAGGTCCCTGTACTGCATGAGCTATTATTTCGAATGTCTAGAGCTCTAGTAGATTTGTGTGTAGACGTGTAAGTCCATAGCAAATACACATAGCAACATATTTTGACAAGCAATAATTCCATCTATAAAATTAGCATAGCTGCGATCGAGATAATTCTATAAAGGTATTATTCAAACAGGGATACTCATTGATCAATCTGATCTCGAAATTGTATTAATCAGGCTATCAGATCAAAAAGACAGGTCATGGATTCAATTTCCTCACGCCAGAGGAATCTTCAGGTAGAGTCAATAGATTGTATTTCTCCATTCCAAGTTCACGATTCATATTAAAGAAATTTCTTTCGTTTAATATCCGTCGTTACGTCTGCGAGGTTCGCCATCCCCTTCTCCTTCAACATTTGTGGCAGCCCACTTTCCCTTTTGTTCATCATATTGCTTATCAAAAGTTACAGTCTCACCGTCATTCAATGACTTGAATCCATCCTTGTTGATGGCGGAGAAGTGGACAAAGACATCCTCTGAACCATCATCAGGAGCAATGAAACCGTATCCCTTTTCTGAGAAGAATTTCACCTTTCCGGCGATTTCTCCGTTCAGCTGGGTAGAAACTCGGCTGTTGGGCATGGGGGCAAAGGCAGTGGCAGAGGCCAAAAGAGCCATGGTGACGACGGAGGAAAGCTGCATTCTGATATATTTTTCTTTTAATATTTTGAAAATAATTATTTTGTGGTCGTAGAGGGCGTCGTTACGGTAACATCGAGTTTGCCGTCAGTGAAGAATAAACAATCAGCTGCTCAAACATCAAGATCTTTTTCTATGGCTATCAAGCCTCGTGCATCAGTGTCAGGCCGAGGACCGTATGCTTTCGTGGTGCACCTCCAACCCTACTGCAGGAAGTTGTCATTGCCTGAATCAAACTCCTATTACTTCCTTTTACCCTGTACCAGGTAGTCTACCCTCCGCACCAAATCTCACAGAAATAATTAGAGTACTAGAGACTTCTGTCTCAACGACTCAACTTACTTTATTTGGAGTAATTCGACTAATCCAACACAACGATGGCGCTCCGAAGACCTCCTACCCGTGTAGAGCTGAAAGCTGACGATATTGATGAGTACGAGCAGGTACAGTTCCTGTTGGTGAAGTTAGACATTATTATTTACTGTTGCATTGGTTGACTGTAATCTCTGATTCTCTCACACAGTATTTTGCTCCATTCGTGGTTTTCTTTTTCTTGCATACTTGCATATTGAAACAAAAATAATGTATTACTCTATACGATAGCTAATGAATGAACGAATGATGGCGGCAGCTGATACCTCGAACCTTGCACCTAATGTGGGGGCGTCAAGTGCCACAACCAATATGAAATATGCTTCAAAAGAGAAGAGAAGGGCAGACGCGAAGGAACGCATTGGCGTCAACAATAACCGAGGGCGGCGATAGCGTGCTTCTTCCTATACTGTACACAAGCTGAAACGAGATATGAAAAAAAATTTGTTGACAACACTATGCCATCGAACACAGTAATCTACTCTACACTCTACACCTACCAGCTAGAAATGCCAGGAGGCAATCTACGATGGCCAAGAGGAGAGGAAAAGTAGGTGGCACTTGTTCAACATCACTTTTCCGTCTACTTCGGGGAAAGAATTTTGGCTTTTTCGTTTTTGAAAAGTTAGCTTTCTCTTTTTGCAGTTGTGCCATGGTGATTTGCAAATAAACAATAAACTGTATAAGACCGCCTCCAATGCGAACTTCTTTTCCACCTTTTCTCTGCTGAATAGATTAGTTGTGAATTGTTCTTGTTACTATTCACTCTCCAGTAAAGTCCTAAAGTGTGTGGCATAGTCATTATTTCTAGCTTGCCAATGGCTACAGAAGATATTCGTCTTTGTTCAGATCCACGGTATTAGGGAGGGATGGTGAGACTTCCTCTATCGATCCTGTACCCTGGATCCCCAACGTCCCACCAAGCCATCCGGGTCCCAATGTGAGATTAAGACCAGCAAAGATGACAATCAGACAGGCAAGAATATACGTGAATATATTGATCCCGAGAAGCTGGAAGGGAAAAGTTGTAAGAGAGTGTGAGGGAAGGAGGAGGTTGTCCAAAGTCCAAAGAAGAATTCGCCATCCAGAAAACGTACATCCTTCATAATGGATAATTCGGACGGTTGAGCCTCTTCTATCTCATCCAATTGTTCCTGTGAAAACTCTTTTCCTGCAGAGTCCACAAAAATAGGCTCTGATGACTCCTCGTCTCTACCCGAATTGGAAAATAATGAATGCGCTCTCGCTCGGTAGATCAATGGATCGATGGCAGCTCGTTGTGGCATCATCTGGTAAGATTGGACCCCTGTCAGCTGCTGCGCGGCAATGCAAAATACTAGAAGTCTGGTCATCGAAGAAATTGGAGGTATGGATGGTGAGGAATCCTTTTCCTGAGAAAGATGCGGTGTACTAAAAACTAAAAACTAAAATAAGAAGAAGCTGTGTACCAGGGTACCTTTTTTGCCTTTTTGTCCTTTTTCGTTTCATTATTTTTTTGTTTTTTCATTTATTTTTCTTGCCATCATTCTACAGGATTAATTGGTCGCATACTTGATCATCACCCATTCTCGCAGTTACACGTGTATGGGTCTTCTTTGAGAACCAAAAAACATCCAAAGAAAAAATCTGCTAGTAATAATAATATCGTGCCTCATAGAAGAAGAAATCACAACAAATTTCAGAAATACAGAAAATTCTAGCCATGAGAGCATTCACTGTAATATTTTTTGCCCTAATGGCACTAATTGCTGCCCAAGATACGGTGGTTGTAGAAGAAAACGAAACAGCAGAAGTCGAATCGGCCGAGTCGTTGGATTTAGACGCCATGTTGGCTGAAGACGACGATGCCTTCACAGCAGCAGCAGAAGAAGATACAGTCCCAAACGAGATCCCAGAATCGACCGCTGCCAATGAATCGGTAACTGCTAATACGGAAGAGGATCAAGCTATACTTGATGAACCGGAGCAGATTGGACCATTCATTGATCTATTGGGAACACATTTGTACTCGTTGGAGATGATTGACGAAACTCAGGCTCAATTGACCCCCCAGTACACCAATGAAGCTTTGAAGGGAAAGAAAGTAGTTGGGTTATACTTTTCGGCCGATTGGTGGTAAGCTGGCAAAAAAAATTTGAAGCTGGAATGAAATTGTCTTTTATAAAAGCTTTACACACAGTGGATATGCTCATATTTTGCTTCCATATTTTGTATCCCCAGTGGCCCTTGCCGGAAATTCACACCTGAGTTGGTCGCCTTTTATGATAAAATGAATGCTAGACGAGGTCATAAGGGCGATTTTGAGATTGTTTGGGTTAGTCGGTGTCGCGATATGCAATCCTACGGACAATACTTTACGCATATGAAGTGGCTGGCGTTGCCTCCCGAAGAAGCCATGGGACAGCGAGGTCAAGCGCTATCGGACAAATTCAAGGTCAAGGGTATTCCTTCGCTGGTTTTGCTCGATGATATGGGCAACGTGATTACGACCGACGCACGCAACAAAATCCCACAAGACAAAGCCGGAATTGGTTTCCCGTGGGGAAATCCCCTGGTAAAACTATACACTACAATCATTCCTAGAAGTCTACGTATGATGATGAAGGTGCAAATTCAATCTATGAAAGGACAACTCGGAAGGCGACTGAAGGGTTTAGTCGGCAAATCTGCCAAAATTCCTGCTTAGATAAGCTGAAGAGCTGCGGGGACAAAACAAGTGCTGGCCGGTGCCTAATCTGGCAACGAACATGAGGGTTCATCAAGTTCAACCATCATGGTCAACTGGCGGAGAATTATATTTCTTAAGACCCAACTCAGTAGCCACCAGGAACAAAATTACCATGCAATGTCATTAATCCACAATACCCAACTCTTCATATATTCTTCCAATTTGTTCGTACTGGTCAAGAATATCCAAAAGCAAAACTATCTTTTGTTCATAATCTCCCTGAAGTGATAGTGGATCACCTCGAGAGGGAAGGACGGCGTCAAATCGGTCGCAATAGGTTTTAACGAGTTTCTTGGCAGATTCCATTTGCTTGTCAACGCCTCCACGATTTGTTGTGATGTAGCCCCGGCAATCGAGAGCGGGGCCGGTACTGTCCATTCCCCGATTCTCTTCATCCCGTGTGTCTTCGACAGGAATAGTGAAGCCTGAACAACAGAGTCCAGTTTCGGGGAAAATATACGAGACGGAACCAAACGAGTGTCCTGGTGTATATACGGCTAGAATTCGTTTGCCTTCTTCCTTCGCTCGAATGGACGAGGGCGAGTATTCCTCTTCTGCTACCAGGTCGTCAATGCGTTCGTCATCAACATCAACTGGTTTTCGTCCCCGCAAAATATCCTGGGCAATATCATGATCCCATTCCATAACGGTCAATGGTCGTCCCGTCTCCACAAACGAGGCATTGACAACCTTTCCTTGCTCGTCCATTTCTTCGTGCCACGCAAATGGTCCGTAACCATCCAATACCTGTGTCACAGATTCACGACAATCCCGGGGAATATCCAATCGATATCCCACAATTTCTAGCCCCGGAAAGGCTCGTTTCCATTGTTCCAAATCGGCTCGTCTCATGCGATACACAGCTGGAGCATCGTCATAATGAATACCATCACGACTCGTCAATAAGACTGCCGCCAATTGTGAATTTGAACCCATGAAGGCCTTCATTTTGGCTACCAAAAGAGGCGAAAAGGGCGGTAGATCCATCATGACAAAGGTGCGTGGATCTATGGATTTCTCGTTCTCGTTTTGCGTATCTGTTATTGTTTCCGTTGCGTTAATTGTGCTGGGCTTGGAGAGTGAGAGTAAATACCGCACAGGTTCAAACGATCCCCGGGATGCTGCTGTCGTGACGATCTGGGCTGCTACCGACTTGTAGCCTGTGATGGGTACCAATTCAGTTTCAAATCGATCCCGTTCGGACGATTCCATTTCATCATTGACGGATACTCCCGTGGAAGGTATTTGTACATCTCCCATACCATCCATGCCGGTGGGATCATACCGCTGTTGCATTTCATCTAGATTGGCTGACAAATGCAATCCTGTATTTTTTAAATGTATTGGCAAATGCGTGTGCGTGACAGAGTAGACATAGGAAGGAGGAGCAAAGGTGGATACACAGTCAAATCTGATTCCCACCACTATAGAAATAACGAGCTGATGCATGGACCTCATAATTGTTGGATGCTGCGGTAACGTTAGCAATTTAAAAACTAGAATTGTTTCTGTATAAGGATTGAACTCTGTTTTATTCTTCGAGCAGTCTTCGTTTCAACAACAAGAAGGAAGAATTCTGTGAAGGATACATGTATGCAAATTATAGGTTGAATGTTAATCTGGAATCCAAAAACTACCATACCTCCTAAATTCTGTGGCTATTTATTTCAAAACGAGAGAGCTAGGTCTACTACTACTAGCTAGCTAGACTACTCGAGTACAGTAGATGTTTTGTGGTGATCGATTTTTTCTTCAATAGATCCAAGTGCTCATAACCTAGAGACAAAACAAACCGGCAAATGAGCGTACAGTTCATTGTAGATGTATCGACTCAGATCATGGAGCCAATGAGCATCATTTGTTTTTTCCAATATGTCGAGCAAATAATGAGCATCTTTACAGAGATCCAATGACAAAGAAAATCCAACTCTACTACTAGCTAGCTACTACTCTACTAGTAGACCCTAAGAACGGGGGGGAATGGAAAAAAGAAAAGGGGGCGGAAAAAGAGCAGGAGCCGAACACAAAAGCCCAAAAAAGAGCAGGAGCCGAACACAAAAGCCCAAAAAAGAGCAGGAGCCGAACACAAAAAGACTACTAATACTAATATTAATACTAATTCTACTACGGTACCCACTACTAGTCCAGCTAGTCAAGTAGAATAGTAGTAGAACTGTTCTACTCGGGGATTAAAAGAATTACTCCACCTGCTTTCCCCAATAATCCCAATCCGATGTTATAAGGGGCGCCGCCCACGAAGGAAGACGACAACCTCCAATAGTATCACAGAAGTTGAGCTCATACTAGTACCAGGTACATTGCTACATTGCTAGTAGAGAATAGGGGATGGGCAAACCACATTTCAAATCCAAGCGAGAGTTGAAGTCGAAAGACAGCTCATCGTTAAAACCCTCACTGCCATCACAATTATCATCATCATCATCACCTTCATCATCAGAGCACAACGATGAGCTTCATCAATTGCTGAAAAAGCTCCGTCCCTTTCAAATGGAAGCCTACGAATTTGCAACACAAGGAGTTGTCTCGCCTCGAATGAAACAGCAAAATCAAAACCAAAGGCAACAAGAATCATCATCGTCGTCGTCGCCCTTTGAATACGATCCTGATCTCTTGGGCAAAGGACGGATTCTGCTCGCAGATGAAATGGGGCTGGGGAAATCTGTCACAAGCTTGGCCATCATGGCGCACTACAGGCAAGAGTGGCCTCTTTTGATCTTCTGTCCTGCTTCCTTAAGGCATACGTGGCCAGGTGAAATTGAAAAATTCTTGCCTGCCATTTCTCCTAATTCCGTGTACGTGGTCAGTGGATTCAACGATATTGGCTTTGCCAAACGACGGGATGTTCAAGTTGTAGTGGCAACCTACTCCTTGCTGCAAAGCCGATCGGCTGTGGCGCAACTGCTGTTGAATCCAGACGTGGATGAAGGGTTTCACCCAAAGTGTATCATTGTAGACGAATCGCATAACTTGAAACAAAAGAATAGTCAACGATCTAAAATTGCCTTGCCAATATTAAAGCGAGCCAAGCGATTGCTGCTATTATCGGGAACACCCGCTTTGGCCCGTCCTGTGGAGTTGTGGTTACAATTGCACGTTTTGGCGCCCGACTTGTTTGGAAAGTATTCCAACTATACCAAAGAACACTGCGATGCTAAACGAAAATTTGGCCACTGGGATGTTTCTGGTCTGAGCAATGCACAGGAATTGCATCGGAAATTGAAACAAGTTATGGTGCGACGACTGAAATGTGATGTCTTGCACGAATTACCTGCCAAGCAGCGCATGTTGGTGCCCATTAAAGTCACAGCAGCATCTGCCGATAAGGAACGGATTGCTGAAAACAAACAAGTCATGCAGGATCTGAAAGACACGCGAATGTCCTTGGCAGAACTAGTAGGCGATAATCAACAGCTAGCTAGTATTGAAGCCAAGCGACTCTTTAACCAAGCTTATCAAGCCAGTGGAATTGTCAAGGCGGGAGCTGTGGCAGACTATTTGGTGGATTGGATAGGCGGGTCTGGAAGCCAAAAGGTATTAGTTTTTGCTCACCACAAGGCCGTCATGGATACCTTGGAATTGGCCATCAGTAAGCATCTAAAGGGCATCGGCCACATTAGGATCGATGGAAGTGTGAATTCTAATGACCGGGCGAAGTTGGTTCGAAAATTTCAAACAAGCCCGCAAGTTCGGGTGGGACTCTTGAGCATGACAGCTGCTGGAGTGGGGCTGACTCTGACAGCTGCTTCGAATGTCATGTTTGCCGAATTACATTATACTCCAGGGGTATTGGCGCAAGCCGAAGATCGCGCCCATCGAATTGGACAGCGAAATGCTGTCAATATCATGTATTTTGTTTGTAGAAATGAGGAAATTTGTTTGGACAATGCCATTTGGAAAATGCTAGGGCGTAAAGTAGGTACCCTTGAACAAGTTATTGATGGGGGAGATGGCTCTGAGCGGGTAGCACTTTCCGCAAAGGAGGCCAAAGAAGTGAAAGGCAAGTGCGGCAGCCGGCAATCTGTCCACGAGGAGCTTTCGAATTTTTTTGCAGAGACAGCATCTAACAACCAAGGCAAAATGCGGAAAAAAGTTGAAGTAAAGGGTTCTATCTTGAGCTTTTTCAAAAAGGCATCCAGTCCTGCTTCTGCACAAGACTCCAAGGCAACTACAGCCGCAGCCGCTACCACAGAAATTTATTCGGCGGAAAAATCAACAAACGACAACATTGAATGGAACTGCAAATCTTGTACCTACGTCAACACAAGGAAGCGATCAAATTACATGCCTTGTGAAATTTGCAATGAATTGTACGTAGACGAGGCTTGTCCGCGCGTAACGCCCAAGTCAGCCCCTATACCGTCGCGATCTGGGATCAAGAGTCCGCTGTATAGTGCGGCTTCCAAATTGGCAAACGAGAACAGCAGTATTCACACAACACCATTAGCGTTCAGGGTGTCTGCTGCAAAGCTAACCCCCTCAAAAGAAGCTGTAGTCGTTGGCGACGACGACGATGTTTCCATTCCTGTACAGTGTAAGATTGGGACATCTCCACAGGATGCATTGGTCATTAATGATAGCGATGATGAGGCACCATTAAGAAAAAGGGACTCCTCTCAGAAGCAGTCGTCTACATTGGAAGCCAAAAGCGTAGAGCCAAACGAAATACTGACATTCAGTGTCTCCAAGAACAGCGGGCGCATCACGCTGCACTACAAAGAAGTCGGGACATCCTCGCTCGTTAACTTTGATGTTCACGATGTTTTGTCAGAGGAAACCGTGAATGCACTTGCGGATGCTCAAACTACCCGTGCAAGCACACAATCATCAGCTGTTAATCTGGTCTTCAATCAAGGGGCCATTCAAAGAGGTATTTATGTTGTGTATCGTTGCTTTTCAGAGTGTCATTGCAAGGAACTAAAGACCTGACATTTTCTCACCGTTCGCTTTTTCAATCGCACCACCACCGGCAAACAGTAATTGAAAAGCTGGACTCTAGTTCCATTCAATCGAAGGGGGCGAGAAAGCAAGGTAGTTACGAACTAGAAGCCTTTGTCAGAGCCTTTCTATCTCTCCGAGAAGTTGAACGGAAAGCTATTAAAAACTCGGGAGAAGCATTTTCTCCCAGAAATCTAGCTCAAGCCGCTACCAAAATTATTTTGGGATTAGGTAGAAAGAGAAAACACGACACGATCCGTACCATCGCCTCAACCACAGATCGGTATGTTGGTGGAGCCAAAGAACTTGCTGAGGAAAGACTTCAAAAAGGTGAGGCAAATACCGAAGATATGGCTGTTTTGAAAGGTTATAAGTGTGCCTGGTGTGCGAGTGATTTTTCGGCAGCCTCCCGCATGGCTCAGTCCACGTACTGCTCACAGGAGTGCGCCGAAGAGGGTCGCCTCCGTCGTGGTGGCAAGTACGCAAGCTCTCGCATACGTGAACAGATCTTTGCCCTGGAGGGAGGTGTATGCCAGCTCTGCCACCTTGACGCGCACGCGTTGTTTCTTCGGATCAAGTCCTTGCCTCCAGCTCAGAGACTCAGCGCTCTCTGCAATGCTGGCTTCAAACTACCATCATCTTCAAAGGCTCTTGAAAGGCTTTTACACGAACCCAAGGAAGGTTTCTTTTGGCAAGCTGATCACATACAACCTGTCGCTGAAGGTGGCGGTGGCTGTGGTTTAGAAAACTTGCGTACGTTGTGTACGCCCTGCCACTCCCTAGAAACACAAAAACTCCGCGGTCGATTGAAACTTAATGGTGGGGGCGTTGCAGTCGACGAGAAATCTCGAAATGATGGCAAGAAGAAACAAACGGACATTAGAAGTATGTTTCTTGCCAAATGATAAATATCCCCTTATGTTGCTGGTCTAGCGAGAGTAGTATGCTCAAACAAGTAGTAGTAAAAGAAGTTATCATAGTTTGTTAAGGTTGAGGAATCTGTGATGATTTTTTGAAAATATTTTCATACTATCTCATCTGTGCTCTAATCCATTCTATCCTCGCCCAACCAGAGGCTGTCTTGTTGGAATGACTGTCATCTCCAGCACATTTGCGTGGTAGGGCATACTCGCCATTGCCAATACTGAATTTGCAACATCTTCTGGTCGCAAGAATCCTTCTTCTTTTTCTCGTCGCGCCGCTTCTTCTGGGCTCATAATAGCACTCATGACATTTCCTGGGTGAATCATCCCGACCGCCACATTGTAGGGCCTGGCATCCAGTGCGAGGCTTTGCGTCAATCCCATGACGGCAAATTTGCTGGTCGTGTAGGGTGCGCTGTCGGGACGGGGCGATATGGCACTAATGCTCCCGATATTGATGATCCGGCCACCTCCCTTGGACGGTGACTTCATACGCTTGAGTGCCTCTCGGGAACACAAGAAGGGTCCGACAACATTAACGTTCATGACCCACGAAAAGGCATCACCCGACATTTTTTCGGTCTCTCCATTGATGGCCACTCCAGCATTGTTGATTAAAAGGTCGACACCACCATTTTCTTTGTAAGTCCTATCTAGAGAATTGAACATATCGACCACCGCTTCTTCCTTGGTGACATCGCAAGAGAATATTCCGACTTGGTCTCCCCTGATTTCCATGGTGCCGCTGTTATTACTATCATTATTATTATTATTGTGTTCAAAACTCTGGAGGACATTGGTTCGTGCTTTTTCGAGTCGTTCGACGGTACGACCTACCAGAATGACGGAAGCTCCTTGTCCTACGAGTTTGGAGGCAATAGCTTCACCCAAAGTACCTCCGCCACCAGTAATCAAGGCAACTTTGCCACGTAAAAAGCTTGAAAAAGACATCTTGTCGTTGTTGTTGTGGTGGTGGTTGTTGCTGTTGTGGTAGTGGTGGTGGTTGCTGTGGTTGTTGATGCGACAGGAATCAGATGCTGCTGCTGCTGCTGATGATGATGATGATTCAATGGCAAAAATTGGATTTGCAAAGGATAAAAGAGAGTAAAGCACGAATACGGTAAGCAACGTTGGGCGAGAGAAGGAGGTTGAGCTGGTGTTGAGTAATGGTGAATGAGATAAGCTGGTTAACTTGAAGTCTCGTAGTGTCATAATTTTGTTGTTTACTCTTTTCGTTACTAGTAGTCTACTGTATCTGAAAAAAGTTTTTGCGGATCGATCCAAACAGCTGTCAATTTGAAAGATACCACAAAAACGAAAACATCATATGAATTGTATGACGTCATGCCAA
>Ga0100402_1005380_pt1 | contig 13110 bp, 15 predicted proteins | sample CryGeyme20150102_FD_80419 | JGI IMG/M metagenome (GOLD analysis project Ga0100402, IMG submission 80419) | Groundwater microbial communities from Crystal Geyser aquifers in Utah, USA - Crystal Geyser metaG 2015-0102 | ecosystem: Environmental > Aquatic > Deep subsurface > Groundwater | place...
CGCAATGAACGGTTATACCGTGGCAATATGCCATGGTCAAATTTTTGCTTTTGTGCAAAATCATAATTGGTCCTCTATACTGACAACCTCAAAGCACCCGTAGTAACCATTTTTTGCGGGCCTATGCCTTCCTATGCCTATTGCTTTCCCTGCCGCCTGAATGGCCGTATAGATGTCAGATTTGGTGAATTCTTCATTGACATAAACATCAACTGTTCCTTCCCACTCGGGAATTACCGGGAAACATTTATTGACTCTTTTCATGTCGCCTCGCCTCCCACTCTCAGGGACACAAAGCCATTCTCCCTGGACATCATCTGCTTTTATACCGAGAGAAAGACGACCAACGGTAATGCCTTTGTCATCGCCAATAATGTCACACATGGCGCTTTTGATTGATTGCGGCGGAATGAACACGATGCCATCTTGATCGGCATGAATTCTCCGTCGCAGATTTCTTTTTTCAAATTCTTCATGCGTTTCGGTCGCCGGTCGCAATTCGTTGATCGCTTTTGCCTGGGAATACGGCGACGTTGATTTCAAATGCACTTTGTAAGTTTTCATATCATCGCCTCAACATATCCGACCAAAATGTAAAAGCTGGAAATCACGGTTATCACGAATATAGTTTTTGTCATTTTGCCGCTCCATTTGTGAAAACATCTGTTTTTTACACCGGACGATAAATCAATCACTTAGGTTCTTTCGTTCGGTGTAGAGTGTTTAATGTACCTAACAATGAATCAATCAACCGATTGATGAAGACAAACGGTTGATTGAATGAAAATCAACTGACATAAGCAGATATATCATACCGATTGAACGGGTCAGCTACGGTTCCGGCACCATGAGCATTGATGACGCCAAATAAAGGTTTCTTGCCGAATGGGAAAAGAATTTCATATTTCCAAGTTTTGCAACTTGGGTTCCCGTTGATGTCCTGGGAGTATTTGGATTCGGTTATGGTCAATTCGTAGCCAAGCTGACGGATCTTATCGAAAGCGGCATATATCGGCAGCCAGCAATCATCCTCATGCAAGCCGCTGGTTGTGATTCTGAGCATTTTGTTGATTTCATTCTTTGCTGCTGCGGGTGTGTTCTTTGCCATTGTCATTCTCCTTGTTTTGTTTGATAAATCAATCAATCACTTGATTAATGTTATAAAGTATCACCAACGGTATTGCAACAAGTATTTTCGATTATTTTTGTTTTTCGCAAAAGAGATGCGGCCGTAATAATGTATCTGGACAATTGACCGTATTCTTTATGATAAGTGGTGGCCACGGTTGCTCGCTTCGACGCATAATTGCTTCCTGCGGCGTGACCATCCCTTGCTACGGGGCTCATAACAATTTCAAATGTGACGCCGTCAATATTCTGCACCAACTCTTTATGCAGATGACCTTGTTTGGCGTAAAACTCTCTGACGCCTTGAATGTCATTGATTGCCACATGTCGCACCAGTTCGGAACAAAGACGAGAGGGCTTGGTCATGTCGCCATGATGATATGCCGTCGCGGTGATTCCCCAGACATGATATCTGGTTTTGGATACGCCAAGATCAATCTCCACTCTCGGTTCATTGCGGAATGCATAATGCAAAATGAGTTGAAGATTAACGCTGGTCTGTTTATCGTGATTGCCGTACAGAGTTATTACCTTGACATGACGGGCATGTCGGAGACATATTTCGATTGCTGAAATGAATATTTCGGCCCCGGTATGAACTATTTTGGGATATCTCGAATCAACAGAGAGCGGATGCTTTGATGCCTCAGTCATGTTGGCAAAGAAATCGGTATGGAAATTATCACCCATTAGAGCCAAAACAACCGTGTCGACCATTCCCGCCCTGGAGAAAATTTCGTTTGCTGAATTGACCAACAAATCTCTGGCAATGTTCATGTCATAATCGTCACCAGTTTCCTTATCCCAGGCCAATAGGCCATAATGGAAATCAGCAAGCGTCCACTCCAAGCAAACTTCATTCTGTATGTTGTTCGATTGGATTATTGACGTTGTCGGAACAGATGGGATGCGTTTTTCAAGATAAGCAATGAGTGAATCAAGGCTTTGAGAGAATGGTTTCACTCTGTCCCAGCGCTCCACCTCTTCGCCGTCTTTAGTGTGAATGGTCGAATAGAATGTCTCGAACCCGACGGGTGCAACAGGGCAAAATTTATCAGGGACCAGGTAAGCGCCTTTCTTCCCGGCCAGGAAAAGCGTTTTTTTAACGCTATCAACATTGATGTTTAAAATTTTGGCAACTTCTTTTTCATCGTAGTTGCTTACCAAATAAAGGTCATAAATTTCTCTTTGTTTTGGCGTCAGAATATCTTTTTCTGTTGACTCATTTGTTTGTTTCATTGTATTTGGGTTTTATGGGGAAAATATACAAATTGCATATTCCGGAAAGAAAAAAATCTTTCGTTCCTAAACTTGATCTGCTTCTGTCGCGTGAAATCATCGTTTTGGAGTCCGCAAGAATCGATGTCGCCATTGCCAGATACAAAGAAAAGGCAATAAATGGTTTTATGCCCTTTCTTGACCCGTGACGGAATTTCCTTGATCATATGTGTCATTGCATAGGTAATGCCCTGAAAGTTTCGTCACGGCTTATCAAGGCATTATTTTTATCATTATCGCGTTACATTTGCAGCGAGGCAAGCGGGTTTGCTGATAATGTTCCGGAAAGCGGCGTTTGTGAAGCTGTTGCTTTCTGATCTTCCGCCAGTTGGGCAACCAAATCAATCAAGTCGATTTCGCCCTTTATCACACCTCTCGATTTCAGTTCATCCACGACAATACTTCTCGGCAGCAATCCTGATTCAAATGCTTTGACAAGAAGCGCTGAATCCTGATCATTGAGTGCTCCGCTGAAGTCATCATTTGCCGTGATCGTTCCTTTTACTTCCTTGCCGAGATATTTATGCATATACCGGAAAGCTTGTTCCATGCCTGAATTAACGATTCGGGCCCAACGGTGAATTGCCGAATCACTTTCACCTTTATCAATTCCTTTCTCTGTTGCCGTAACCGTCCCTGTTTTGCTGATCAATAACGAAAGGCCGAACAATGCCATCTCGGTTTTGAGATCCTCAAGATCCTGTCTGCCTGCTCCGATCGCCGCCCCTGAATGTTCAACAATTTTCAGATCACCTCCTTCGCTGTTGCTTTTCACTAATCGATTGGCACCGATCAATATTTGGCCCCCTTCATCCTCTTCAAGCATTTTGCCAAACCATGTCACCAGCCGAGCGTAATGAAGAATATTGCGCTGATCGCTGGATGATTGCCAATGTGTGCAATTCAAGTGAGCAAGTGGCATGAGCGGCGATCGGGCGGTCAATTCGCTTACTTCTTCGCCAAACCAGAATGTAATCAACGGGATGTAATCAAGATTTGTCCGTCCCTCCATTAATTGTCCATCATCGTCTGTCGCGATTGTCCAACTGCCTTCTTTTTCCTCATATACCGCCCATGCACCGGGAGTTAAAAGTCGGATTCGTTCCACTTCCTTTTGTCCATAAAGGCCATCTGAAGCAGTATGTGCTTCTTTGATGCGAAGCTGCATGAGTTTTTTACCTGTCTTCAAACTATCATCAAATCTCCAGCCAATGACACTGGCCGGTTTGATATGCACAAAATAAGGCTGTGCTCCGGCCGCTTTATGATCGGCGAGCGTTTTCCCGGGAGACCGGGGATATTCAACCAGTATGTGACTGATCCCTTCGTCAATTGCTGTCGCGGCAATTTTGGACATAAAAACAGTGATGTCATTTCCTTGCCGATCAATGTCATTCAGCCAATTTTTTACATCTTCATCAACATCATCGCTGATTGCGATTTTTGTCTTGAACATCTCTCCAACCATTTTTTCAATGGTTCGTGAATACACTTCAAGCAGTACGGATCGTTTCAATCTGATCTGATATTTTTCATCCGATTCACCGGCCTCTTGAGGGAGATATTCCGTTCCGGCCAACCTCATTGTTTCCGTTCCGCCAGATAATGCGTCCGGTAGTTTCATCATTATTCTGGAATTGCTATATGCTGCAAGTGGATAACTGATATCATCACCAGTCGTAATTGTCATTGTTACTGCCATTTTAAATCTCCTGAGTTGTTGTAATACGTGCCGTGTCTAAAGCGCGATAACGAACTTCGTCCCACGCATGATCTTCCGATTTCGTATCTATGTCATCGCTATTGATGGGGCTTCTTGGCAATACGGGAATTGTGCGAATGAATCCATCATTGCAGTTATTGAAAACATACATTCCTGGAGATTCTTGCGGATGCTTTGTTGCCGCAGAAAGCAGGCCACGCACAAGTTCAAGCCCGTTTATTCTGCTGCCGGGATTTTTATTTGATCTTGTCCAACGCACTTTCTCTGCTTCCATGTCTTTTGCAATACAAACGCCGTTCTCAACATCGAAAATGGAATTGTCCGCCGGGCCTGGTTTAACGTTAAGATTTTTGAGCAATCCGTCGTTTTCTCTTTTGACGATTCCTTTGGCGATATCCTTTGCAAGCATCTTGCAGCCATGATCTGCCGTTCCGTCCCAGCCGTACCACTCAGCAATTCTGATTAATGTTCCTGGATAAAAGCTTCTTCTTGTCCCATCTTTTAATTTTACTTCTTCGCCGTTTGCCTTTGCCCACCAACCAACCGAGAACGGGTGAGATGATCCCCAGTCAAAACTTCTGTCTATTCTCCAGTTCTTCGGAACATCAAACGGCTGGAGAGTGTGTTTGGCTAATTCCCAAACGTCATCAAATGCGCCACCGGCGACAATATCCCAATCACCGTCAAGCATTGCCTTAACGAGCGCTGCACTGCCAAGACCACTGAGACGATTTGCATAATCCGGATCGTTTAAATTCATCGTCGGATTGTCTTCAAGTTTGGCGGGAATGTATTGCCTGAGCATTCCGCCATCCTTCTTTGGCGTTCGTTTAATTTCATACCACGGTTGATACGTGACAAAAGTTCCTTTAACCCAGTTGTGCCCAATGCCGCCCGGGTTGCTTCCGCACATTATTTTAGGGAATATTTTCTTGTATTTTCCATTACGCGGTCTCCATCCACCAAGACGAACACGACCGCGTAAATATCGATACATTGTTTCAGTGAAGTGAGTGAGTTCATCTATCAACAGCAAATGAATCTCAGCGCCCTGATAATTCGCAAGATCCTTTTCATATTGACAGTGACAAAGGAAAATTCTGCCGCCTCCTGGAAACGTAAACATTCCTTTTTGCTGATTATATTTTACAATTCCGGCAGCTATATAATTAGCAAGAACAGCGGGGAAGCCAGTGGGGCCTTGAATATGATTCTTTTCAAGATCTGGTGAAGTTCTTCGAAAAAGATAAATTTGAATACCCGGAACGGCAAAAGCACAAAATACGGCAAGATACCTGAGAAAATGGCTTTTCCCGGGGCCAGCCGCGCCGCCAAATAGAGTTTCTGTTGCGCTTGATCTGAAAGCCAGTTGTTGTTTCGGATGAAGATCTTTTATGGGGTCGAACGTTGGATTCATTCTTCAAAGCCATCGGTACCAAGATCAATGTCGCCAAAAAGGTGAACATCAAGTGGTTTGTCGGTGAATATCTCCAATTTTTCTTTTTTGGCCCAATCAGCTGGGTTCCTTCTTTCCAACATCATCAACATCAATCGTCCGTCCGGTTCTGCAACCTTTTCGGTTATTGCCGTTTCAGTGGAGCCGTCCGGTCTGGTGATCGTTTTTGTCTCAATTACTTTGTATCCACCAAGGGCGGATTTGTTGATTGCAACCTCCAATCTGGCAAGGGCTTTATCCTGCGCTTCTTGGATGGAGTCCAAAAATTCTTTGTAGATTCCACCTGTTGCGTCTTTTCCAAGTTCTCGCCATTTGTAATACGTCGCTTTAGATACTCCAGCATTTACGTAAGCACCTGAAAATGTTAAGCCTGCGGAGATACCGAGTGCTATTTTTTCAATGACATCCTTTGTTAATTTAGTGACTGAGCCTTTGGGTCGTCCTCTTTTGAGTTTTGTCTTTTCCATTGCTATTTAATCAATAAACTACTTGATAACTCCTTTTAATCAGATTGTTATTCTGCCATTAATGTGTTTTAAATGTTTTAATTTCCACTCTGTGTTCTTGATGCTTTCTTCATAGGTTTTGTTTTTGTACTGGACAATTGCTTTGCCGTCTTTGAATTCATACGGTTCATTATCCCATGGTATTTGGTTGCGGTTGCGGTCGGGAGTATAAATGAATTCTCCTTCAACCAGCTTTTGCATTGCACTTGCTTGATAGATGACTTGCACCTTTTCAAATTGTTGAATGCCGGCCGCTTTCATGAGCTTCGGACAAATGGATACCGAGCCGTTATATTGAATGGATTTGTCGGTAACCCTTATGCCGTGAATTTTGCAGATACGAACGATTTCATAAGACAATTATTCCTTTATCATTGAGTGATTCTTGTTTGTTTACAGGTGGTGAATAGCAGAAAGACGCACTGATTCTTTGCAATGAAAATTCTACTTGTTTTTTAGCAATCGATTTGACAGCGTTTTTTGTTGGCAATGCGGTAAATCTGTCATGTCGAAGCAATTTCCACCTGGGAGAATTGCTGTAATAATTGATCATTGCCGGGTGAGCGATGACATTATGATAGCGAAATTTTCTTTCATACAAATATTGACCCACCCAGTCATCAAATAGGCCGCCAATGCCGATCCCTTGATAATCAGGGAGAACAACAAGTCGATGGCCCATTTTTATGTTTCGAGTTTTCGGGTGAGGAAATTGCCTATAAGCGGAAAATGCAATGCACTGATCCCCATAAAACGCACCAAAACATTTTGATGCGGTATGCAAATTGCCGCTCAGATAATGATGTTTCCTAAACTCTCGCCAAGCGGTTTTGTCAATCTCTCGAATGTCCAAGTTGAGCTCTGGGTGTCGCCGAAGAGACCTCCCCTGGAAAGAACCGGTGTGCGGTTCATAGATCCAGTCAGGTTGCAGCCAATCGATTATGTCGTAATGACAGGAGACGGCAATGAGCTTTCGTTCCTGCCTGCGGATGGTTTTTTGAATTGCATGAGATGCGACTTTGGCGACATTTCGATCCACAACACTGGTAAACTCATCGACAACCAGCATTTCTTTGGATTCAGCCATTGCTCTGGCTATCGTTACTCTGAATTGTTCACCGTTTGAAAGAACATGAAACGGCCTTAACCATGATGGGATTGTATTGAAACCGACCGATGTAAGACATTTTATAATGTCCTTTATGCCCATGCCAGCCGGGAAGCTGTCAACAATTGCTTTGTCTCTGTTCCAATCGAAACCGGAGACAATGTTTTTACCGAACATTTCTTTAGCAATCGTCGTTTTGCCAGCGCCCGAAGGCCCGACAATCAAGCCAATATTCCAATTCATATCTTGAATCGGCAAATCAACATTCCATGTAACCGTGGATTTCTCTTCAACCGGCACATCAAACATTGATTCAATCTGCATTACTCTGGGAGTTCGATCAATGACCGAACTTTTTATTATATCAACGCTTTGCATTTATATCCCTCATCAACAAGTCGCTGGAGAAGTGTCACTTGCTCTTCTTCATTTTTTAAAGTGACAATTACGCCCCACATATCACTTGTAATGTCAGAATAAGAATCACCAGGCTCCGGCAATGAGTCATTGTATGGTGAATTATCATCGGAGCTTATTTCAAAATTTTCAAAACCGGCAATATTGAGATCAAAGCCTTCCAACTTCAAATCATCAAGTTCGATTTGAAGCATTTCGTAATCAAAGGATGAATTATCATGCAACTTATTGTCGGCAAGAATGAATGCTCGTTTTTGCGCCGCTGACAGATCATCTATTACAACACAAGGCACACTCTCCATTTCAAGTTTACGTGCCGCCAGGAGTCGTCCATGCCCTGCAATGACATTGTTTTCAGCGTCAACTAATATTGGATTTTTAAATCCGAATTCACGAATGGAGGCGGCAAGTTGAGCAATGTGACCATCGGTATGGATACGTGCGTTTCTGGCGTAAGGAATGAGATTTTCGATTGGGATATCTTGATGATTTAATGAAGCTTTTTGTTCATTTGACACTATTATTCGGCTCCTATTTATAAATAAAGTAATTTATTGAAGATTTATTATGAATCATTGTTCTCTATTAATAGAGAATTCGCTGCAATTGCAGCGAATTTTAGCCCCAGCATTTTTTAATAGTCGACATATGTGACCATTAGACATATATGTTTCAATCAATTCAACTTCATTGACTACTGTTTTTATTTGAACCATTTTTTCGATTTGCCTGAGTGACATTTTTTTTGTGAATCTCAGTTTAAGCAACTCTTTTTCAAAAACGCTCAGATACTCTGCATTTTCAATAAACGCGGAATATCCAACCAAATCGTCATCATTAAGCTCAGAAATTGTTTCAATGTCGGCAAGAGAGCGCGTGTCTGCCCTTTCTGAAAAACTGGCATTGCCCATTTCCCCTTCAATGTACTCTCGGCTGTCTCTTTCCCGATAGTCTCGATCAATATAGCTTTGATTATCATTCAACCACTTCTGTTCTTCCTTCGTTAATTCTCGCATTTAAACCTAAAATGGCCGGATGATTTCTCATCCGGCTCAATAAAATTATACTTCGTTTAACTTATTTCCAATTTATGATTTTGGGGGTTTTCTTTTTGTTTTCCCAATCAAGAATCTCGCTGGAGAACATTTTAATCAAAATTTGTCTGGTAAATTCTTGCACGGCGAAATAAGTTGGCTCATTTTTGTAAAACAGGCGCCATTCATGCAAACAAATTTCCCTTATTTGCTTAAACTCGTTTGGTTTTTTTTCTGCAATTTTTTCTGCAACTAAAACAGCAAGTGGTCTTCTTTTCGGCCTGAATCCAGAAACATCAAATTCAGTAGAAAAGGCAATTTCCAAAGAAATTGCCTTTTCTTTTTTTTGTGGAACAGCTTCAGTAGTGGCTTCAGGAACAGCTTCAGGAGTGGCTTCAATTTCAATTATTTCTGTAACCACATCAATCAATTCAACATTGACTAATGATTTGCTTTTGATTGCCAATTTGGATTCACGATCGTCTCTGCAATCATCTTCATATTCACATGCATAGCATCGTTTGAGGCTTTTCGGGTTACCAAAACATTTTGGCATGGCGTCAGCATCTTCGACAACTTCGGGTACAACTTCAGGTACAATAGGAATCATCATGTATTCCAGACCGCCCGATTTCCTGCATTTTAATTCTGCATCAATTTCCGTCATTTCTTCTGTTTTGCAAAAAACGGATAATGATATTGAATTTTTAGCTATTTCTGCATCAATTTCTGCCATCAGAATACTCATTGCTTCGCTTGTCATTTTTGTTTCTCCTTGTTTTGTTGTTTGAATCAATCAACCACTTAATTAATGTATACCTCTTATATAAAAGAGTCTTGGTGGTAAATCAACAGAAAAACAAACAAGGAGAATTATTTATGAGCATTTACTGTAAGCACAGTCCGGACAAAGCAAACATCCTTCTTGAAAAATCAGTTTGCCAGTTTTACAATCTGGGCAATTTCCGGCATCATAACCATTGTCTGTTTTAGCCATAAAACTTTTCAGGATCTTCGATAGCTGAGCCGGTAGGTCAAACATTGATCCACTGGCTCGGTCGAGCTGCTTAATGACCTCCTCGACCGGCACCCCGTAGCGCAAAGCCAACGAGATAAGACGACAAACTGTTGACCACATCGTTGCTTTCTCCAGCAAATCAATTCTGTGATCAAAGGGGAATTTAGCAAAGACCTCCGCCGGTTTCTGGAATTCGTCAAAACAGATCATCACATAGATATTCTGACCGTCCTTGTCTTTCAGCTTGAACCGTTTTGCGTCGATGACATCTGGAAGTTCCTGCTTGCCAGCGGAGAATGGCTCACTGCTGTTGACCACTTGCCATCCTGATTCTTCATTGTACCCGACGGTGATGGGCTTTTTCTCTTCCGCCTTGCCGACGTTTAGCACCTGGCCGGATCTTGAACCGTCACGGTACACAGTCAGGCCCTTGCAGCCATAATCCCATGCCTTGATATAGGCGTCCTTAACGTCGTCCTTGGTGGCGGTCGCAGGCATGTTAATCGTCTTGCTTATCGAGGCGTCAATGCCGCTATTTTGTAATGCCGCCTGCATAAATATATGGTCGTCAACTGAGATGTCCTGAGCACAGGCAAAAACCGCTTGCCAATCTTCGGGAATCTTGTTGTTGCCAATAACCGTACCAGATGCCGCAACCTCTTCCAGTAACTCGTCGGTGTACCATCCTTCTTTGGTGCCGATTTCCTTGAAAAGAGCGTTGACCATGTAAAACTGTTGCCCGTCCATGACATCTTTCCGAGTGACAACGGCAAAATATGGCTCGCATCCACTGGAACAATTGGCGATCATTGACACGGTGCCGGTGGGTTGGATGGATGTCAGGGCCGCATTGCGCATCATTTGCGGAACTCGCCCATCGTTGAATAGACCCACGGAGCCAGGATATTGCCCTTTCTCGATAGCAAGCCCCATGCTCTCCTCCACAGCCGCCTCTTTTATTATCCTCATTACCCGGCTCGCCGTCTCTCTTCCTGCATGCGAACCATAAGGTATACCCATTTTAATTAACATGTCATGCAGGCCCATGATACCCAGGCCGATCTTTCTGGTTTTTTTCGTCGCTTCGACTATTTGATAAATAGGGTAGGTTGAAGCATCCACAACGTTGTCCAGAAAACGAACAGCCAGCTTGGTTATTTTCGTCAGCCGATCACAATCAATTCCGTTGGTACGGTCAAGAAATCTGGCGAGGTTGATTGAGCCCAGGTTGCAGCTCTCATATGGAAGAAGCCATTGCTCGCCACATGGATTCGTCGCCTCAAAATCACCGAGCCATGGGGTGGGGTTTCCCCTGTTTGCCGCATCAATAAACAGGATGCCGGGCTCGCCATTATCCCAGGCCGCATCAATAATTTTATCAAAAACCCATCGTGCGGAGTACGTATTGACTTTTTTGCCATATTCCGGGAAAACTGCCGGATCAACTATCGAATATGGCAAATCTTCCTTAACCGCGTTCATGAATTCGTCGGTGATGGCCACACTTAAATTGAAGTTGGTCAACATACCGGGAGTGCGCTTGCATTCAATGAATTCCAGAATGTCCGGATGGTCTACGCGGAGAACGCCCATATTTGCCCCCCTACGCCGCCCTCCCTGCTTAATCACGTCTGTTGCCACATCAAACACCTTGGCAAAGGAAATAGGCCCTGACGCCACGCCGTTGGTACTGCAGACCGAGGAGTTTTTTGCCCGGAGCCTGGAGAAACTGTAGCCAGTGCCTCCGCCGGTCTTGTTGACCAGGGCTCCGTTTTTTATCGTCTCGAAAATACCGCCCAGATTGTCTTCAATCGGCAGGACAAAGCAGGCAGAGAGGCCGCCCAGTGGTGTCCCTGCATTCATGAGGCATGGACTGTTCGGCAAGAAGTCCAGATTGTAAATCATTTCAAAAAAACGCTGCTCATACTCATCCGCATCGCATTCCATGTTGGCGACATGTTCGGCAACTCTACTGCAAAGCGCGTCCCAGTCTTCGCCTTCAAGGTAATACCGTTTCTGTAAAACCGCCTCGGCGGTTGCTGTCAATTTCATAATTTCCTTTAATTCGTCGCTGATGACGGATGACTTAAAATGGTTGATTTGGCAAAAGATTCCCTTTGCTTATCGCGCTCTTCCCTGACCTTGAAGGCCATCTCTTCGGCGATATGGTCAATAAGTGATATTGCCGCTTCACGATACGCTTCCGCCCTGCACGTTTCTTCAGCCAGATTGTCGGAAAGAAGCTGCAGCGCTTCAGCAGGGGTCAGTATTCTCTCTTCCATCAATTCACCCCGGTATGGCCATATCCGCCGTGACCGCGAACTGTCTTTGTCAACTCCGCCGTGACCATAATTGTTGCCTGCACAGCTGGAGCTATAACTCCCTGAGCAATACGATCACCCTTGTTGATCTTGCACGGCCTGTTTCCTGTATTGCCGACTTCAAGGCAATGCATGATGATGCCGACCTCTCCCCGATAATCACAATCAATTGTCCCAGGAGCGTTTTTCATCAACAATGGAGTTTTTGCCGCTATGCCCGATCTCGGGCGAATCTGCATTTCCCAGCCTTCGGGGATCTGGCAGGCGAGGCCGGTTCTGATTATAACTGTCTCCCCAGGGTGGATCGTAATATCTTCGATAGAGGCCAGGTCAAATCCTGAAGCGCCGACCGATTGATAGCAGGGAATCTGAGCGTCGGGATGCAACTTCTTAAACAACACGATCGGTTTTTCGCATTTACAACTTCCGCCACAACTCATTAAATTACTCTCCTTGAATTTTCCGGCTCCTGGCGATAATGACCACCAGAAACCGGAAACGTTTAATAACGTTATTTTGTATTTTCAGGCGTTTCGGAGACTTCCGAGAACACCAGACCCATTTTCTCAATCATTTTTTCAACTGATTTTCCTGCCGTCTCTTCAATAGCCGCATTGATCATATTGTTCAGCGCAAAGAAGAACGCGACCATAATTACCAGCTCTATGGCGATAAACCAGATCATCCGAACGTCCTGACAAGTATGCCGTTCCGTAAGCCATGGTACGCTTGGAGACTATCCGCGACGTGTTCCATGTTGCAGATCGTTTTCGGGAATTCCACTTGCGGGAATGTTTTTCTGGCCCAAGCCATCGTTTCTTCCTTCACTGCCGACCGGACGCCGAGAGCGGCCTTTTTCGCATCGCCCTCAGATATCCATTCACACGGCATACCGTGAGCCGCCGCAACCCCGACAACAACGCCACCAGCCCAGCCGAGGAGGTTCGCGGCAGTGGCGTTCTGTGATCCGCTGGGAAGCTCACCGACTATGCCTTTAACATCATATTTGACGATTATTTCATGCAGCTCGGTAGCCATATTTGCCGCCCTGGAAGCCTTGTCGTCAGACACCCTGACTGTCTTTTTCTTTGATTTCTCGGTTTTGATGGTACCGAAAGCTA
>Ga0100402_1005384_pt1 | contig 13106 bp, 14 predicted proteins | sample CryGeyme20150102_FD_80419 | JGI IMG/M metagenome (GOLD analysis project Ga0100402, IMG submission 80419) | Groundwater microbial communities from Crystal Geyser aquifers in Utah, USA - Crystal Geyser metaG 2015-0102 | ecosystem: Environmental > Aquatic > Deep subsurface > Groundwater | place...
AGCGACGAATAATGGACCATGCGCAAAAGCGAGTTCTATGCAACTGTCAGTCCCATCATGGCACAACTGGCCCATCTTTAACACTAACTCGCACAAACCACATAACAATTATAAATCGCAACTGCCAACCTCAGCAGAAAATAATAAGAACGCCAACGAGCTGAGCAGGAATGCGAAAGAATGCGCTTGTTGCTGTCGGTCAAGGAGCAGATGATTAAAAATGAGCAAGTATAAGTGGATAGGTTGAATAATGTGATAAAGTAGCTGGAGAAAGAAAGGCGTGTCAATAAAATAGCGAGCAGTAAAGCATTCCTCGATGAATAGTCCCAAATGTCAGTTAGCGAGTTCGATACGACCCGCTACGCCGCTGATAGGCACTTGAACCGCCAATTAAGCACAGCCAATCATCACCAGCATCTAGAATCAGCCCGCCTCAGAAATTAGAACAACAAGCTACTCAGTGACATTCATGCACTCAAAACTCAACTGACTATATTTGGGATTGAGAATGAGCATCTGCAGAATGAGTGCAGGATCGCAAAAATCCGGGAGCAGATGTTGACGTCGGAGTTAGAGAGGTATTTGGAGGAAGGATAATGGTAAAGTGAAGATGTAGAAAGTTGGACCGATAGAAGAGAAAGAGTTGAGGAATTTGTTGAGAAAATAGCTAGAAACCATCAATAGAGCCGGAGATAAGATAGAGGAGCCCTGCATCCTCCGACACCTCACTTTTCAGGTGTTTCCTGCGGTTTCGGCAAGAAAAAAGATAAATTTTCCTCCACAGCAGATGCCTTCTTATCAAAGCCACTCTCATCTCCTTCAGTCTATCCACAAAGCTAGTAAGTCTCCTTAGGCGACCTCTAGCCTTCCTTATCTTGACCCCCATACTACTTTTGATAAATCTAGTCTTGAAGCCCTACGTATGATATTAATAATAAGTGGTGAATGGCTTTAGGGGACAAGGTGCGAAAGTTGGACATCTTCAAGAAAGTCCCAGCCGATATCTCTGAGGGAACCAACCGAGGAGGCTTCATCTCTTTGCTGACCATCATCAGCATCGGGTTCTTCCTGTTTGTCGAGCTTAAGAACTATCTCAGACCTGATTTTCAAGCTATGATTGTCACAGACCAGCTTTTCACCCGCAAGTAGATGAAGTACTCCAACTGTCACTCAGGATCCACCTCGATATCATCATGCCACGTTTTCCATGCGAAATCATCTCCCTTGATATTCAAGATGCCATGATGTCCCATAGTCCCAATATAGCCTCAGTCAAGAAATACAGAATCAATGACAAGGGCATTCTTATCGACGGCACTGAGGATTTCTAGCTCTTGAGGGAGAACAACCCGCATAAGCAATTGGAAATGGCTCGTGAAAGTTTCAAACAAAACAGAGGTTGCCGACTCAGAGGTGATTTCACTGTCAAGTAAGTCCCTGGCAACTTCCATATTAGTAGTCATGCCTATCACAATATCTACGCCAGGTTGCAAGCTGAAGGTACAGTCAAAACATTGGATATGACCCACCACATCAACTATCTTTTCTTTGGCGATGCCGACAACATGAGCACCATTGAGAGATCCCATCCCGAAGCCGTGCTTTCAAAATTGAACGGCAAACATATAACATACGACATGACAGACAAACCGCACTCTTGGGTGAGCCACTATCATCTGGATATCGTCCCCACCCGTTATGTTGTTCCTTACTGGCCTGATACACAGGTCTATCAGTATACCTACAACCACAACGATTTTTAAGTGCAGCATATGCCATCACTGTATTTCAACTACAATATCGGTGGGTTGACAGTCGTCGTCTCTCCGGAAGGCGACTCCCTATCTTCTTTTTTGATCAAGTTATGTGCGATAATAGGCGGTACATACACCTTGGCTTCCTTTCTGGACAACGCATTGGATCATATCATCGATGATAGACATAAACAATACGAGTTGATCAAATGATGTGTATACTCTCTGTTTGAATGCTTTAATTGCGGTCAGATAAGATGGATCCCACCAGATAATAATAAACTTTACCCTCCTACAATGAAATTAGTAACATTTGGCTCAACAGTTACAAGAGGTCTACTCTCTAGACCTGCGTTCCACTTCAGCAGCAAGTTCGATTGCGATAGTTGTTCGAAAAAGTTAGAGGTGCCTTAGTGCAAGGCATGTGATCGGATGGTGAACTACTTCCAGATCTTCAGCATGTAAGTATAAAAATTATCTAGTCCATAAAAATACAATGTCGATGTTGGGACCATCAAAGCCATGGCTCGCGATTTGCAGAAAGAGTTTCACCCTGACAAATGTGGTGACTAATCAGAATTGAAATAAAAAATGGAGAAATACTCCAGCTACATCAATTAGGCCAAGGCCACCCTCCTGAACGATTTGCAGCGAGCGATCTATTTGATGGAATTGCAGGGAGTCGAGTTGACTGAAGAAATATAGGTAGCTGGTGGTGCTTTTATGGAAGAGATGTTCGAGGTGCAGGAATAAATCCTTGAGGCTGATCTTTCTCAGGCCTAAGGCATCAAGAGGCGATTAGAGAAAGTTTTGCAAGAAGTATAAAAAGAGTTGTAGATTTTTTTCACCAGTCAAGACATGAAAAAATGCAAGGAATTTGTCACGAAATACAAGTACTTGAGCAGAGCTATTGCTAGCGTCCGTCAAAGGATCAACTCATTGCAGGAGTAATCCATCTGAAGCTGATCTTATTTATCTTCGCTATTGCCCATAAAATCATGAATTTAATCATCCTTTTAATACTGTAAATGGGTTATAAAAATAAATGAGGGAGAGAAGTGAACCCAAATAAAAGACAGGTTCGGGAGTGATCATCAGAACAAAAAACAAAGTGAAGATCAGCAAAGCCCTCAAGAAAGGAATGGAGCACAATCAGGCGGTATTCAACGACCCGCTTTATTAATACCTCGATAATTAGGTCTACAACAAATAACAGCACAACTTTGGGCCCTGGGTGGAGATGGATAAAAAAAGTAGAGATAAAAAATCGAGAAACAAAGTGCAAAGAAGTTTGCCTGTCCTCATTCAGAACACCTAGACAAACAGTTAAACCTTAGCACTTAGTCCCCCAAGTCAGGAATATCTGGAGTATCGGCAGATATAGAGCCCCATCTTTGAGAGAAGTGATAGCAAGATGAAGACCTTGAGATAGCTGAGAAGTGTATCATTGGAGTTGCAACCTTGCAGAACGATCTAGCCACCAAAGTTTAGAAAAGAGTCAATTCCCAACAAACAACCTTTCTACACCCGTTCACAAGACCTTTTCAACCTGAAATCAATCAAAAGTTATTCCTCATAAAAAAGAAGCCATTTTCTTTTCAATCGAATATTCAAAGAATAATCCTATAAATCACAACCTCAAAAGGCCCCAACTTTCAAATCTGAGAAAGCATATTGCAAGGTAAAAATAGGTTTCAATCCTGAGATGTAGTCTGAGATGAGAAATAGACAATTACTAAGGGAGCTCAAACAGTATCGGTTGAATAAACTAAAATGAAGTGATTTTTATATTCTTAGACAAGAAAATAATTGCCTCTGCTTAGTGACTTCAGAAGACCATTTTGCATCACTGTTGAGGATAAATATCAGAAAAGAGGTAGTGTGAATTCGATCCTTTTCAAACATTTTTTTATATTGATTATTTACTTGCCCGGAGTATATTTATCGAGCTGACACTCTATCTATGATAATATCTTCAAAAGGTCTTTTAGTAAATATATATTTTTTATCTTGGCGATTGATGCCAGAGACATGGATTTTAATAGATTCAGCAGTGCAAAAAGGTTATAAAAATAAATGAGTGACAAAGGTGTATCATCTACCAAATAAATGACAGACTCGGAAAGAGAGAAGACGGGTTCCGACAAGTATAAGTAGAGCTCGGAGAGGAGAAAGTCCTTCTTGAAAAAGTACAAGGCAGGTTCTTAAAAGGCAATGAAAACAACAGGTGTGGTCTTCAGGACGAAAAATAAGATTAACGTTGTCAAAGCAGACAAGAAGGAGGCAAAAGAAAGCAAGGTCGTTTTCAATGACCCACTTTATTAAGGACTCGATAATTAGGTCAACAACAAATAACAGGATAACTTTGGACCCTGGGTTTAAATGGATAAAATAAGCAGAGAAAAAATGTCAAGAAACAAAACTCATAGGAACTTGCCCACTCTTATAAGAAAAGCATAAAACTCCGGTTTGAATGATTGTAGTCCATGTAGTTAGGCATGTATGGATAGTCGAAAGATGTCCAGTACGATATTCTAAAGAAGGACGAAGGTAAATTCTCTTAGTCAGTTCAGAAGTATATCGTTGGAATTTAATTAAAATAGGTCAATAAAACTGCCTGAGGATAGGACGTAGACAGTTTGTAATAAGAAAGCCCCCTTTTCTCGGCCTAAAGACATTCTCAATTTAATAACAAGGAAAGGCACATCCTCATAAAAAAGAAGCAAGTTCCTGTTCAACCTCATCTTTTCATAATAAGAGTAATCAAAAGCAATATGCCAGAGAACATTCAGACCAAAGTTATAAAATGTCTACCTGAAACTAAAACTCGGCTATAAACCTGAACACTAAATTGAAAAGAGAAGCCGACAGGTTCAAAAGGAAGTCAAACCCAACAAACTCAACTACCTTCTTACATGATTTATTTTTATTATTGTATTACCCAATCATTTATCTATTATGTGGAACCTATCCCATGCATTCCAGTCTTCATTGCTTGAACTATTGGTTGAGGGAGGGTCCGATGGAGAACTCAAACTTAGGTCCTTTTATGTTAAATACTTTCCCTTGTTCTATCTTAGAGGAAGTCTGGGATTTCTATTGTTTGCACTCAAAGATGAAGTCACCCGCATGAGTTAGCTTCTGAGTTGATTTATCTATTTTTGCTGCATTTGGACCAACCTTCTTAGCGTGGCACATTAAAGCTACAAAGGCGATGAGGTAGGTTGACTACGGAAGCGTGGGGAATCAGGTTATTCCTGAGAAATGCTGGTTGATGGGCTATCATGGAAAAGAACTGGTGAGCAATCGATATTGAGTAACTTTGAGGGCAGTTTCTCATCGCTCCTTAATGTGAACTCCAAATGAGAATGCTCATCAGATCTCAGTATCAATTATTCTTTGTTTTTCAGCTAAGTGTAGGAGTATTCAAGATTTATTAGTTTTTCCTTGGCATCTCTCCATTCAACAAGAAACAACTCAGGAGTCTTGCCATCTCGACATTTGGCCATATAAAAATATTTCTTGCCACCAAGGATAAACTTGCACTTCCTGGATAGTTACATACTGCAGTAGTCCACCAACTGTCTCAGAAAAGCCAGTTAGTTCTGCTCTTTCTTCAACGACCAGAAACCTATGGCTGGAAAGCTGGTTGTTTGGCCTTAGATGACTATTCTTTGAGATTGGTCCATGGTTAGGAGACCCCATTAGTTGGAGTTTTTTGTGGGGGAGTTGAGGTTTTGAAGATTGTCGTTTTTGACAAATTTTGGCTTAGGAATATGGTGTAGTTGGAATGAGATCATGAGTTTGGATATACTGGCAAGGAGGCCATTTTTGTTGAGCCTCAGTTCCAGTTCGAAAGGAAAAAGTTTACCTTAATTTTTATCAATTTCCTTATCATTAGATTCTTCTTTGTTTTAACTCTCTGAGCAGACAACCGGAGCTACACACACTTGCAGTAAATTGTTGAAATATGTACTTTTCTGAACCTCTCCCTTGACCAAACAATTATCGCCATGATCTACCTCAAGCAAAGGTGCAGTATTCATAACAATACTGCACTCCATTTCAGTGGTAGAGACTACCTCTTAAGTTTAACTTTTATCCTGCATTTTTTTATGGATGGCATTTGCTCCCAGAAGTAAGGGAAGGGTGATATTGAACCGTTCCTGCATTTAAATATTAGGCGTTAGTGTGGATTAATACTAAAAAATATCATCATTTGATTTTATTGAAGGTTGGACGACTTTTCTTCCTTTTCAACAAATTTTTACGACTTACTTTACGTTTCAAACCTTCTAAAATCTAGGGTTTCACAGGTTTAGCTGCCTATAGATACGTCTTCGCAGAGTAATGTTCTTTGATCTTCATCGGTGAGCTCGTATGAGTCTTGTGAGGTTGTATCATGCTCTTCTGTCTTCTCTCAGGCTGCTAAGGCGTTACCTTGTATTTTGTAAAACTGTGGGCACTTCTGCTCTGTTTGTATTGAGTGATTGTAGCATTTTCCTCGGGGTACATTCGCTCGATATCACGATAGATAAGTTTTCGGTATTGGGCCACAGACAGCCGAAGGTTATCGTCAACTGGCGGCACGATAAATTTTGTGCAAAGGGGCAATTATTCCTGAAATTATTTCAAACAGGGATGCTTAAGTGCTTATTCGATTGTTATTCTTCTCTAAGGACTGAATTCCAACATTCTGACAACCAACTCAACAAGTTAAGCATCACATCCTCTAAAATAATCTTTTAAGGAACGTTTGCGTACTGACAGTTGGTTGAGTAGACTTTCAGCACAATCTGAGTTCAAAGAGTCAACGCTTTCTTTTGAAGGAACTCCAGTAAATTCAGTTATCTTTTCCAGTTGCTCCAAAGTAGAAGAACCTGGAAAAATAGGATGACCAATCATTAGCTAAGCAATGATGCAACCGATGCTCCAGATATCTGTCGGCTTGCCGTAATTTCTGGAGCCGAGCAACATTTATGGGGACCTATACCATCTGGTCGCCACTTCCTCAGATAGGATAATCTCTGTGTTCTCCTAGCAAGTCAAAGAACGGGCGAGTCCGAAATCGCATATTTTAACTAAATCGCTAACGTATTTACTTCTGCAATCGGAATCGATAAGGACGTTGGAAGGCTTCAAATCCCTATGCAGCAGCTGAGCAGAATGCAAATATGCTAAACCTCTGAGCATCTGGCTGCATACGAACCTGACATGGCCCTCTTGAAGTACTTGCTCGCCGACTAATGAATGGAGGTCAGCCTAGACCAGCTCGAATACTAGATAGAGATCGCGGTTATTTTTGGCACGGATGGCCCTGTGTAACTTGACTATATGTGGATGTTAGAGTTGCGAAAGAAGCGACACTTAGCGATAGGTGCGTTGGGCATCTGTGGAATTTTGGAAAGCATCGAATATTTTCTTCAGTGCATAGGTGTGCTTCGTTTTACGTTCGATAGCTTTCCAGACATGACCGTAGGCCCCGCTTCCCATGAGTTTTTTCGGTTAGTAATGTCTCAGGACGTGCTCTTCGATATCCTTGCTCATCGAAATTAGAATATATATTTTTTAAATTAGCAAATACATCATAGTTCAGCTCCAGTATTCGCTCCGTTATTTGGATCAGGATAGAGAGGAAGCAATTTTTGGGATATGAACAATTTCCACTGATCATCGTAGTGTGCTAAGTAGAGCCAAAAATACGTGAGAGAAGGTTTTAACTTGACCCTGCATCGGAGACCCAGTAATCAGGACCACCAAAGTCGAATATAGTGCGTAAATTAGCACGATTGGTTGTTGCGAAGTCTTATTCTTAGATCTTGGCAGCTCGGGCCACATTCAAAGTATGTAGATTGCCCCAACCTGCAGTCTATCTGTTGTATAGCTTGGCAAAGACAGGATGATTTCCTAGTGGGATTTGCTTGGCTATGTCTCTATGGAACAGTCCCCATCGCCATTTTTTGACATCATTGGTCTGAAAGAAGTTTTATAGACGGGCTAGCATGCGACTCCAGGCCTCTCTCATTTGTTGTCGTTCAATTTATTTTCCTTCATAGGCTCGATGAACATGGTTATATAAGGACTGAGGAGCCGAATATAAGCTAAGGTAGTTGATGTTGTTCTCAGGCAAAGGCTTAGTCTCTTTCCACAATTAAAAAAAGAATATTTCGTAGATGGTTGCCTGATAAGAGGAAGGTTTGAAATCACAATCGAAATGTCCAAGTAGTTTCTCAGATTATGGTAAACTCGATAGGATTTCAGGCATAATTTGTCTGCAGTATATATCGACAGTATCGTAAAGAGTTTTCTTGGCAAATTAGGTATCAATTTTCCTGCCAGAATCGATCTCATGCATGATCATTTATTCAAGCCGAGTAGCTCGAGCAGTGAACATAGCAGTATCGAAATAGCCACCCTGGTAATTAGAAGAAGCCACTCTGTTGTTGCAAGTGGCAATGAAGCCGTCAATGGGATCAAATACCATCATTCGATCTTAGTAGGGAAGTGTCCCCAGCCAATCATTTTTAGAGGTGGTACCATCAGATATGTAACTACCCAGGTGATGTTTTGGCCGTTTAGGATTGACTCCAAATTGAGCATACCCGATATGTCCATCTTCTGTGATTGCCAAAGCACTGATGCTGAGAAAATACTAAGTTCCTTTCCCAAGAGTAAATTTCAATTGCTAGAAATTGCGTACTTCAATATTGCGAGCTGCATGGACAATCGACATATAATCTTAGTTGTAGCCCGTCCAACTGATAGAAATAGGCTCATCTCTGATGTCGTACATGCCGATTGAACTCACAAGATAGTTCATGACTGGTCCTCTATGGGTGTATCTCACCGTGTGATTTATTGTTCGCATGTCTTTGTCTCCCTTTACCTTTATTAGCTAGCTTCTAGTCCGTAGCTATTTCCATTCACCGTCAATCAAGTATTTGTTCCCTTCAATTTTCTACTTGAAACCGTCTTGAGTATCGGTCTGCAAAATGGTGCAAGCCAAAGCAAAATAATCATTCTTACCGTAAGGTGTTGGTATGCCTGGTGGTGACACTCCTGCAAATCTAACCTCGTGTCCCTCATGATTATAGTTCGTCCTGAACTGGTACCAATGCGATGGCAGATACGCTTCAAGGTGTGGATCAGCGACAAGCATGGTTTTGCCAGATTTTGTATGTTTACCCGAGACCACCCAGGCATTGCTGGCTCCCTCACCGAAATAGACCTCAGGTGATCCAAGTGAAATAATTTTTCCGATCTGCAGGGCATCAAAATCATTGTGGTTGAAATACTGATGGTTGATGAATTTGGCAGGAATGTCATGATCTTTGATGGTGGTCACATCGTCAAATGCCCAATTTTCCTAATGAATTGGCAGCATTTTGTTGATTTATTCAACTGTATAGTTGGCGAGAAGTCCACTACGGGTATACTACTAATTCAAATTGTGTGAGACTGTCCATTCAAGCATTTTCTGCAGGGTGTAGACATCTGCAACTGTCCATTGTTACCATTGTATCCCCAAGATGTGAAATTAGATAGGATAGGCTCTTCTATCAGCCACCCCTTGATTCATTCCTTGTGCATAGCTATCAAAATCATCATAGGCTTACCTGTTCTCCTCCTTCATCTTAGCTACTATATGCTCGCCCAACTACTATAATCCCAGATCTCGCATCGATGTATCTATTGGTATTGTTTTCTAGCCCAAGTATTCAGACAACCTGCCTTTTGCCACGATACGCCTGATTGTGCATTGAAATAATCTATCCTCGGCCTGGACATATCCCAAACCATAGAGGAAACTGCGTCTATCCGGAGCATAAATATGAGGGATGCCATAATGATCGCGTTAGATGCGGATAGTTTGGCCTTGAAACTAAAGAGAAGTGGCATATTTTGGTGCGAAGTTTTGATAGAGAATGGCTGCAGCGATGGTGAGAATAATCAACATGCCGATGAGGATGTTTTTGACCATGGGATCGTATAAAAATAATTATTCGCCTTTTGAATTTGAATATCTGGATATATAAGCTAGTTTTACTCATGCCAAATCATTCATTCTTTTTTAGGATTGTCTGCTTGATCTTGATTTTCTCCAATTTTTCCTTGTACTGTGGATATCTCTCCATCATCTCGTCTGTGCTGGCAATCTTCATATCTTCATATTAGAAACCCGGAGAAACAGACTCCGTGCATAATCCGTACTCTCCCTCATCAAGATAGGCTGTGCTCCAGACACCTCCAGGAATCAGCAGTTGGGCCACCTCTCCTTAATTAAGAACATTGCCTGAAAGGATGTGTTATTCGAACTTGCCGTCAGGATAGATAAAGAAGAAGCGGAATGAGCCTCCTTTGATATGACAAGAAATTTGGTCGGATTTGATGGATCTCCAATTGCACTGAGGAGCATTTTTTGTGACAAGATAATAAATAAGGGTCATGGTTCTTCGGTCAGTGCCTGGAACTATGGGTCCTCGGTAGGTTTATTTGAAGAAACCACCCTAAACGTGCCCTTCTAATTGCAGCTTTTAAATAATTTGTTCAGCTTAACTTTTCTGCTCCATATCTTATCAGATTATTATTCTTTTGTTAAAGACTAGATAAATATTAACAAACGCAGATCGGTTAGAAGCAAAAAAAGATGTAATTTAAAGAGATAAGGTGTCAAATATCATTGCTTTGGTTGAGTTGTCCTTCTGCTCCATTTTGGTCAGGATACATCGGAATCATCTGCTCGGACATGAACAATTTCCACTGATCATCGTAATGCTCTAAAATAGTCAATAAATATACTTGAAAATATGCTCTAGCTGGCCCCTGAATCAGATATCCAATAACTCGGACCTCCAAAGTCAAAAATGTTCCGTAAGTTGGCCCTTTGAATGATTGCGAAATTGCCCTACTACAGTTTAGAGGCTCGGCCAAGGTTGGGAGTATGGAGGTTTCCCCATCCTGCACTTTATCGATTGTAGAATAGAGAGAGGAATTTGTGGCTGCCAAAGGGAATATGCTTAGCGACATCTCTATGGTATAGACCCCACTGCCATTGCTTAACATCCCTACTTTTGTAGAATGTTTCGAGACGAGTCAGCATACGACCCCAGGCTTCTTTCAATTTGAACTTGGTCATCTAGCTGCCATTGTAAGCTTTATGAATGTGGTTGTAGAGCGATTGAGAAGGAGCGGGCAGGCTGAGATAGCTGATATTGTTCTCAGGGAGAGGTTTTGTCCCTTTCCACAATTCGAACATAAACAATTCATAAATGGTGGCCTGATATGAGGAAGGTTTGAAATCACAATTGAAGTTGATGAGATGCTCCCTTGCTTATGGTAAACTTGAAATCAGTTCAGGTAGGATTTGTCTGCAGTATATATCCACTGTATCGCAAATAGTTTTCTTAGCAAATTCAGTATTGATCTTCCTTCCAGAAGCAATTTACTATCTAATCAGCTCTTACAATCTTGTTGCTCGAGCTGTGAAGACAGCAGTATCGAAGTAGCCTTTCATGAACTTGCTCGAAGCTGGTCTGTTGTTCGAAGTGACAAGGTAGCCATCTAAAGGATCGATAATGATGAGCCTATCTTGGCTTTTATGGGTACCTAACCAGTCATTTTTAGATGAGGTGCCATCTGAAATGTAGCTTCCCAATCTACTTCTGGGTCTTATGGGATTGATTCCAAATTGAGCATATCCTATATGATTATCCTCAGTGGCAAACATGACACTCATGCTCAAAGAGTAGGATATTCCTGTCTAGAGTCTAGCCTTGAGTTGTTGGAAGTTGATAATTTCATTGTTTCGAGTGCCGTTGATAAAAGACAAATAATCCTAGTTATGTCCTGTCCAACTGATCGATATAGGATTTTATCGTAGGTCGTATGCACCGATGGAGCCGATTAGATAGTTAATGACTGGTCCTCTGTGAGTTAGCTTTACTGTGTGATTTATCACTCTCACTCCTTCTTCATATTTTACTTTGATCAGCTCAGTCCTTGCCTTTAGATCTCTCCACTCTCCCTCCAGCATATATTTGTTGCCTTCAATAGTCTACTTGAAACCGTCTGTCGTGTCACTGACTAACACTGTGGGAAACATGGCCCAATATTGATTTTTCCCATAGGGAGTCGGAATTCCAGGAAAAGCAACACCCGCAAATCTGATCTCCTCTCCCTCAACCTAAAAGGTCGCTCGATATTGATACCAATGCGAAGGAAGAATGGCATCAAGATGGGGGTCAGCAACTAACATATTTTTACCAGAAGCTGTATGTTTTCCAGACACCACCCAAGCATTACTACCTCCCTCACCAAAAGTAAGCTAAGGAGAGCACATGGATATTATCTTCCCGATCTGCAGTGTCTCAAAGTCACTGTTCTTATCGATCTAATAATTGATGAGCCTGAGTGGTAGTTCATGATCTTTTACTGTTACAGCATCCTTGAAGGCCCAGTTTTAGGTGTGAATCGGAAGCATTTTATTGATTTATGAGATTGAGTAGTTTCCTAGTAAGGTGCTGCGGGTGTACTCGTCCAGGAGGTTGTGAGAAATGGACCATTCCAGCATTTTTTGGAGGGTCAGAATATCCTCAACGGTCCATTATTACCATTACAAGTCTAAAATGTGAAACTAAATAGGATAGATCCTTCTGCTGGCAGCAGCTTAATTGATCCCTTGTGCGTAACTGTCAATATCTTCATAGGACTCCCTTGCCTCAGTTTTCATCTTATCTGCGATATGAATGGCAGTTTTGTGTAGCCCAAGATCCCTCATATTGATGTCAACGGGAAGGGCCTTCTCTCCCAAAAACTAGGAAAGACGTCCCTGAGCCATTATTCTCTTCATTGCCATTTGAAACAACCTATCTTCAGCTGTGACATATCCCAAGGCATAAAGATAGCTTCTTCTGTTGGGTGCATAGATATGTGGGATGCTGTGTTGATCCCTATGGATGCGAATAAGGTGGCCTTGGTGCCTGAGTTAGGTGGCATGGTGGCTAGAGAGAAGATAGTAGGCGCCAAATGCCACAGTAGCGAGAAAGACCACTAGTCCAGCAAGTATTCTTTTGATCATGTTTGATCTCAAATGTCAAATTCAAAGTTAAATATGACCATCATCCTTATTAATTCGGATTGGTCTACTCCATCATACTTTTCAAAAATAGAGGCTCACAATATGATCTCTTCGAGCAGATACCTTTTAGTCATTAAATTCAATTTTCTACTATGATAACCTTAAAGAAATCATTTCTGGCATGTTTATATTTAGTTTAGAAAATGTCAGCATTAGAATTCTGTGAATAATGCTAGGTCTACCACAATACTGTCTTGGTTGATGGATACCAGGCC
>Ga0100402_1005394_pt1 | contig 13093 bp, 10 predicted proteins | sample CryGeyme20150102_FD_80419 | JGI IMG/M metagenome (GOLD analysis project Ga0100402, IMG submission 80419) | Groundwater microbial communities from Crystal Geyser aquifers in Utah, USA - Crystal Geyser metaG 2015-0102 | ecosystem: Environmental > Aquatic > Deep subsurface > Groundwater | place...
AAATATGCGTGGCGAGTTGTCTAAATAATAACAGCTTGCTGGCTGAAGAATGGGGAGACTCAACAAGTGGTTATTGTGTGGCTTCATGCTATGGCTCCTATTTTGGCGATCCACAACAAAATAATCAATGTGTGCAGACCTGCACAGCCTCGCCTTCGCCTACCTTTGGACTAGATTATATGTGTGTAGTCAACTGCTCCAATACGACCTGGGCAGATCCTTTCCATCCTAATCGCATCTGTACCACTTCTTGCACTTCTACGCCCACCGATTCATATGGGTACAACCTCACAAGATAATGTGTCACTCATTGTCCCGATGGAGAATTCGCCCATAACGTATCAGGAATCCCTCTGTGTGTGGTGGGATGCATGCAAAATTCAGGACTATTTGGCAATATATTGAACAACCGCTGCCAGAGTCAATGCCCAGCACCTTACTATGGAGATGTGACAGGTAATAGAACATGTTTGCTAAAATGTCCCTGGCCTTATTATGCTTCAAATTGTACCATGAGTGGGAGCACTATCGTCCTGTCTTTGGACCGGGTATGCAGAGTTGACTGCAGTAGCTGTGGATGGGCAGATGACTCATCTCAGACCTGTGCTTGGGATCCCTCAGGATGTGAAAACTACACCTACGCTCATGAGACCAATCATCGATGCGTTATTGCCATGAGTTGTGCAGGATATGCCGATCCTCTCACAAGATACTGCATCAGTCCTTGCTTCCAAAATGGTTCAACCATCTATTTTGGCGATCCTAGCACCAAATAATGTGTGCTGATCTGCCCCTAGAGTCCTGACTACTTCGGTGATAACACCACTCAACTCTGCGTCTCCAGTTGTAGTAATTCATAAGTGCGAGATCCTCAGTATTTGCGCAGATGTGTCAGTATTGGACTATGTTCACGCACACCGCTTGCTCTTTACGGAGATTCTGTTCAATCTTTATGTGTGACTGCCTTGAACTGCACTCTGGGATATTATGGTGACAACAACACCAATACTTGCATTGCCATTTGCCCTGGACCCACCTATCTATATGCTGACAATGTGACGAGGGAATGCGTTCAACAATGCAGCTTGAGCTGGTTTGCCCTAAATATCACGGTTGGTCAGGGAGTATGCTCCCAATTTTGTCCTTTGGGGCAGTGGGCCGACAATTATACTGTAGAATGCACCACCAGATGCACTAGTCAGACCTATGGAGTTAACTACACCTCTTCTTGGAGCTCATGGACACATAGCTTTACTAGCTATGGCGTGTGCTAAAATTAATGCCCTAGTGGACAATTCGCCAGAGATGAAGACAATCTCTGCGTCTCCAATTGCGGCAACAACAACCAATCTGACTTATGGGGTGATCCTCTCAGCAAAACATGCAAGACAACACCCTTCGATTGCCCTAGTGGCTACTATGCCGACAACACTACTCACATGTGCGTCCTTCCACTCAGTTGCTCCAATGTAGGTGGTATTCAATATCGAGCAGACAACAAGACAAAACAATGTGTCCCTAATTGTCCAGCTGATGTTCACAACTTTGCCGATATGGTCAAATATCTTTGTGTGGCTGTGTGTCCTTCAGGTTATTATGGCTACAATGAAACATTATAGTGTCAGACATAGTGTAAAAATCCAAGCACAAATTTATTCGATGGTAGTTTTGCTGACCCTCAACTAAGGATATGTGTGGGGATATGCTCCGATGTTCCTATGAGCACTTTTGGCTAGAATGTGACATTTACCTGTGTGTAAGCCAAATATTGTCCCTCGTTAACTTGGGCTGAGGTGACAGTATATAACCGACAATGTCGACCTATTTGCCCACCACCGAATACCAATGCCAAAGGAAATGCTCAGATGTATGCAGAAAACTTGACCAAAACTTGTGTCACATAATGCCCCACCTATAGCTATGCCGATCTGTCCACAGGTGAAGGTCTCTGTGTCTATGTGTGCCTCTCGCTGATAAATGGTACCAAACAATATGCTGATAACTATACCAAAAAATGTGTGACCATCTGTCCAGTTGCTAACGGCACTTTCGGCGATAATGACACCTTATCTTGCGTCAATACCTGTCCTGTAGGCGCCTATGCTCAGGTGACCCCCAATCGCTACTGTGTAGCCAAATGTGCAGTAGGAACCTGGGGCTAAGATATTAAGCGAACCTGCGTGACTTCACCTTTACTGTGTCCCACTGTTAATGGCAGCATGTACTATGCCTAGAACATCAGCACCATGTGCGTTAGAACTTGTCCTGCACCCAATGGTGGAGATCCTGGCTCATGGGGGTAAAATACTACCAGAGCCTGTGTGCCTAGTTGTATGCTCAACAATGGTACACAGTCTGGCTTCAAGTGGAATCTAACTAGAGTCTGCATTGACATCTGCCCTGCTGAGATTGGAGTGGATGGCTCATACTCCGACCAAGGTATGTGCTACTATGTCTGCATGACGGCAAGCTATTATAGAGATCCTCAGACCAACAGAAGTTGTCAGAGTAGTTGCAGCTATTCCCCGACCTAACAGTGGGCTGATGACACTACCATGCGCTGTTTGTCCAGTTGTCCCACTTTCCCTCAACAATACTATGCTGATAGTCTTCTGCATAAGTGTGTGTCAACTTGCTCATCTTCTCAACGCAAACTCGAATCAACTAAAAAATGTGTCTCTTCTTGTCCCAACGGTACTTTCTTCAACAGTGATACCTACCAATGTCTTAGCATATGTCCAGTCGATACCACAACCAATGTACAACTATATGGGGACAACTCTTCAGCCACAGGTTAGCACTCCTGCGTCAAAGATGTCGACTGCCCTTATGGATACTACGCAGATGATAACCTCGGTCTATGCGTGAGTGCCTGCAGTGAGCAACAATGGATCTATGGTAAAAATTGTGTCCCTCAATGCCCTGATGGTTACTATGGCAACCCGAACACACTAGAATGCGTTGTTCCAACTGGTTGCCCGAATAATTACTATGCGGATAACTAGACTGTGACTTGTGTAAGTGTATGTCAGGGCAGTTTTGCAGATAGTTCCACTCAGACCTGTGTCTTTGTCTGCCCAACAATAACAGGTACCAAATATTACGCAGACCCTGTTACCAGACAATGCGCCACGACCTGCACCTTCAACAGTACAATAAAACTAATCAAAAACGATGTCAATCAGACCTGTGTCTCTCAATGCGATCCCACCCTCTTCTTCGATCCATTCACCTTCAACTGCACACCTACTTGTTCCAACAATTACTACTCCGATAACTCCACAAGGACCTGCGTGAGTGTCTGCCCTTCCACACCCTCACTTTTTGGAGAAAATGCCACCTACACCTGTGTTTAGAATTGTCTAGTGGTGACACAATTCAGATTCATTGCTGCTCGAGTCTGTGTTTATCCTTGTCCTGCAAATTACTATATGGAGAATGTCACTAGAAATTGTGTCAGTTATTGTCCTAATATGACCTATTCTGACTCGATAACCGGCTACTGTGTCTCAAATTGCTCAACCACACAGTATTCCTACGATCCAACAAATCAGTGTAAATCAACTTGCCTGTCACCTTACTTCAACGATCCAACCAGCTACAAATGTGTGCTTGATTGCCCGCACAGTCCCACCACTTACTTCCAGGTAGTTCAGGGCCTTTCGAGATACTGTGATACCTCATGTCCCATAAATCAGTTCAGAGATTACACACAATATGTCTGCACCAGCAACTGTCCGCTTTCGCCTGTCACCTATGCAGATACTACTTCAGGCAGTTGTCTGGCTGTGTGCTCCAGTGGCTTCTATGGTTATTTGGCTGATAGGACGTGTAAGTCAACTTGTCCTAATAGCATGTTTGCTGACCCACTGACTCGAATGTGTGTCAGTCAATGCGACCCAGACCTTGGTTTATTTGGTGATAGCAACAAAGCCATACCAGCATGTGTCTAGACCTGCACATTCGGCAGCTATGCCGATCCCTACACTCAGACCTGTGTTTCTACTTGCCGCACTGCCACACCAAAAATGTGGGCTTATGATAACGGTGACATATCCAATCCCATCCGTGAATGCGTATATAGTTGCCCCTATCCTTGGGTAGCAGACAACACGACAAACAAATGTTTCCAACAGTGCAACAACGCAGCCAGACCCTATTTGGATAAAGCTAGCAAACAATGCGTCAGTACATGTAATTCGCCTGTTTATCAATTTGCCTATATGCCACTGGGACAGCCCGTCAATGGATAATGTGTCAAGTTTTGCCCCACTGTTGGAGCTGTACCTTACTTCTCCTTGAGCACTAATAATACTTGTGTGAGCAAATGCCCCACTGGCTTATTCGGTACAACCACTAACAACACCTGCACATCAACTTGCTCCTTAGCCAATAATCTTTATGCAGATAGTGAAAATAACCTCTGTGTGCTATAGTGCACCCACAACGCCTCATTTTTCTCATATGCTAATGAGTTCACCCGCACTTGCGTGACCACCTGCCCCTCAAACAAAGGTCTCGTGGGCGATCGACTTATCTGGAAATGTGTACCTCGTTGCAGCAGTTTATCATAATGGGCAGATCTAGTAGCCGGCTACTGCAAGAGCCAGTGTCCTTAGAATTACTTCGCAGATAACAACACTCAGACCTGCGTCAGCAACTGCTCCCTCTATACTTTAATGTATGGAAACACAGCAACAAGATAGTGCGTCTACCAATGCCCTGGTACTCTCTACGCAGATAAGGTCAATCGATTATGTGTGGTTGCTACTTCATGCCCATCTGGCACTTTCGCTTTCAATACCAGTAGAGAATGCATTAGTAAATGCCCCACCTCACCCAATCTTTTTGGTGACCCGTTTACACAGATATGCTAATCTAGCTGTCCGATTGTCGGATCGACCAAATATTATGCTGACCCTGTCACCAGAATCTGTGTCAATTTATGTCCCGATGTTCCTGCTCTATTTGCTTAGAATCTCACACAAAAATGTATAGCATCCTGTCCGGCTTTCAGTTATGCTGACAACTACACTCGTTTCTGTATTGGCGTTTGCTCAGTAGTGGGAGTGTAGACCTTTGCTGACAATACCACCAACTTATGTGTGAAATAATGTCCAACCTAACCCAACATGTACGCTAGCAATTATACCTGGGAGTGTGTTTTGAATTGCCCATCGACACCTTCTATGTATGCTGATAACTCCACCAGAACCTGTGTTTATTACTGCCCTGGAGGCTAGAACAACACCTATGCTGATGATAGCACCCGAACTTGTGTCTAGACCTGTCCTAATACTACTTATAACTAGAACTCTACTAGGCAGTGCAAAGCTAATTGTCTGACAGGCTATGCTGATCCTAAATCAAAATATTGCATCGCTCAGTGTCCACCTCGCAGTTATGGCGATAACAGCACTTGGAGTTGTGTTAGTACATGTCCTTTGGTTTTGTCTGTGCAGACTTACGCTTAAGATGGAAATTCAATTTGCATGAAAGATTGTTTGCCATTTTTCGGGACCTATGCCGACCCTTACACTAAAAGATGTGTCAAGATATGCCCCATCAGCCAGGGCTACTTCGCTGAGCCTAATAGTAGGACTTGTGTGGCTACTTGTCCCACGTCGCCTTCGCTGTTTGCTGATAGCTCTACTCGTTTCTGTGTGACGACCTGCCCCTCACAGCCTTCACTTTTTGCCATCAATACATCAAGAATTTGTACCGCAAACTGTCCTAGTGACTCGTGGGCTGATAACAACTCCAGGGTGTGCCTAGGACTATGCTTGACGACTCCTTAGACCTTCGGGGATAATTCCACTTGGACCTGCGTTTCTATATGTCCCACAAAACCCAACTACTATGCTGACAGCTCAACTCATTTCTGTGTTCCTACCTGTCCATCTAATCCCGATTATTATGCTGATAACATAACCAGAAAATGCGTCTACAACTGTCCCAACCGTACCTATGCTGATCCAACAACAAGAAGATGTGTATAAACATGTCCTTAAGGTTACTTCGGTGTCAATTCGACTTGGCGATGCTAGTTGACCTGTCCTTGGAGATAATTTGCCGACTCTTTATTGAACGTCTGCGTGAAGGTATGTAGCATCGATCCTATTTTCTATGGGAACCCTGATACGTTGATCTGCGTTGGGCAGTGCCCAGCTTCCAACTATTCTTTTGGCAATCCGCTCACCCAAGAGTGTGTCAATTATCAAAGTAATGGGACCAGCGGCTGTCCTATTGCTTATTTCGCTGATAACCACACTCGCCTATGCGTTGAGGTCTGCCCTATGGATCAAGACACTTATGGTGACAATTCAACCTGGAAATGTGTAGTCCAATGTCCAGCTGCAGATAGTACCTTTGCTGACAACTCAACTATGCGCTGCGTCAAGATTTGCCCTGTCTATCCTGATTACTATGCCTAACCTTATAGCAGAAGATGTGTACACAATTGCCTACCTCCCACCGCCAATTACTCTGGTTCTTTTTCTAGCAATCATACGAGGTAATGTGTTGAAACCTGTCCCTCGACACCTGACTACTATTCAGATAACTCTACAGGTAGATGTGTGTATTACTGTCCCAGATAGCCTTTGACCTTTTCTGATAATGACACCAGGAGATGTGTTGCAGTCTGCCCATCAACTCCCGATATCTACGGTGACCTTAAGACCTTAAGATGCGTCTAACAATGTCCAAGAGATCAATAGACTTATGCTGATAACAACACCCGTCTCTGTGTTAAGATATGTCCCAACGATACCTCCCCACCTTTATATGCAGAAGACACCACATTAAGATGTTTGCCCGCTTGCCCCAACAATAGCTACGCTGACAATCATACTCAAAAATGTGTGGCTGTCTGTCCACGATACCCTGAGACCTATGGCGACCCATCGACCAACAAATGTGTGGTGACTTGTCCGAGCACTCCGGATATCTATTCTGACCCTGTTTCACAAATGTGCATAGGTCTATGTGAGCTAGGCTACTACGCTGAAAACACAACAAGAAGATGTTTGGTTCAATGCCCATACAATGAGACAAATTGGGCTGATAACTTGACTCGTCGATGTGTGAGCAAATGTCCCATGAGTTAGTTGACCTGGGGTGACAATTAGACTCAACGTTGTGTCACTCAATGTCCTCTAAATCCCATCACTTATGCCGATAATATCACTCAAACTTGTGTCCACATTTGCAACAACTAAACCAATGGAGGTTATGCTGACAATTCAACCAGGATCTGTGTGGCTATGTGCCCCGATAGATCTTATGGCGATATCACTACCAGATATTGCGTCAGGTACTGCCCAGCAGGTTGGTATGGTTACACTGGAACTAATTTATGTGTCTTGAGTTGTCCAGGTGGGTGGTTTGCTGATAATACGACCTGGATGTGCGTACTCTAATGTCCGAGAGGCCAAAGTCTATATGGTGAGAATATCAACAACACTTGTGTCTACAGCTGCCCAACTACTACTTATGCCTCTGATTAAATCCAGCAATGTGTGAGCAGATGTCCTAATGCTAGTCAGACCAGTCTGGGACATGATACCTTTGGACTCAACTCAACAAATGATTGTGTGGAGGAATGCCCTGTACCATTGTATGGATATCCGGTTGATCAGGTCTGCGTCAATACCTGTCCTGACCCTTACTATCCCAACATTACTGATCATCGCTGTTATGCCTGTCCGGCATCCTGTGCTAACTGTTCCTATCCCTAACTATGTCTTACTTGCAATTCAGGATGGTTTTTATACTCAGGTGCTTGTCTATAAAGTTGCCCTACCTTCCCAGCTATCACTTATGCAAATCCTAATAGAATATGCGGTACAGCTCAGCAGTGCACTCAAGGTTACTACGCCAATAACGCCACCAAAACATGCGTTAGCAGTTGCCCAGCAGGCACCTATGTCAATTTAGCTGCTCAAAGTTGTGATTCATGCAGTCGAGGATGCATCAATTGTACTTCTGTCAGTAATTGTCTGAAATGCAATCCTTCTGCTGCCATTTGGAGCAACTACACATGTCATTTGTATTGCTCGCCCCTGAGAAGGTACTATACCACTAAAGGTTGTGTATCTGCTTGTCCTACTGGAAATTACCTGTAACTGACAACTTGTTTGAACTGTTCTAGTATTTGTAAGACCTGCATCATCACAGCCTCTAACTGTTTGATCTGTGCCAACGGATACTACCGCTCTAATGGCATATGCGTCAGCCAATGCCCTAACAACACCATAGCCCAAGCAGTAAACGGCTCCCAAACCTGCGTCTCCTGTTCAATTGCTAATTGCCAATAAATTCCTCTTTCATACTAAGTCACTCAATTTGTCGATAACTTCAAGTACAACATTCAGATTCAATTTAACCAACCAGTCAACATAACAGCTGAAATCGATAAAATTATCCAAATTCAAGAGGTGACCAAAAAACGTCTATTGGCTGTCACCACCTATGTCTATTTAAATTATACCATCTATGACTATGGTAATGGATTGTACACTTTTGTCCTCAATAATTATACTCCTAGCTCGGGATCGCAACTAGAGGTGCAAATATTGGATCCCTCAGCTATACAGACTGCATCGGGACAAATGCCACAGTCTACCAGATCGTCATTGGCTGTCAATACTGCTAATGTCTATACACTTGACTCGTACTCACCAGTTGTTGATACTGTGGTCATGTTAATGGCAGTTGTAGCCTTTATTCTGCTGCTGTTGACATTCGGAGCTCAGCATTCAATTTGGATGCCGATGTACGATTTTATGCAATGGGTAATGTGCCTTGTATTAGTTAATATAACCTACCCTCCTAATTTGCTCTACTCTCTCAGAAGCAGTCTAGCCTCAGCATTGACTTTCTTACCCAATTTCTTCGCCTCAGCTTTCAACAAAGCATCTTATTCATCCAATTACAGCAATAATAATGTTTATTCTCTTATGGAAGATGCTGCCTTCTTGAGGGTCATGGGTCATCTCTACTTCCTTCTGCTCATGATTGTACTCTTCATCATCATTGTGCTGATCCTTACGAAGAAGGCACCTTCGAAGGAGATAAAAAAAGGTGCAAAACAAATGCTGAGAGAATCAATTTGGAAGAGACATCTTCATGGAGTTATTTATCTGTTCTTTTTGCCTGTCTTCTTGTTCAGTATTTACAACATGCGAATTTACTCATATTTGGCTACCTCACCTATGCAGATCTATTCAATCATCAACACATACATATTCATGACTCTCTTCCTTGTTTTTGTCTTCTATTGTTTGTATAAACTCAGAAGACTAGTCATTGATCATCCAGTGGGGTATCTCATGTTGCAAAAAGCTTATAATTTCATTCTGCTGCAAAAGACAGTGCTAATCGAGAATCATAATCATCACTTCAATCATGATAAGAACTAATTTGACTTGACTGATGCTAGGGAGCCGAGGGTCAATTAATTGATGATATTCCCCTATCCAATCGAGACAAAGGTAAGCCCTTGGGAGGTGGCCTTCCCATTAATAAGTTATCTTCATAAATTACTTACTGCCATCTTTCTGACTATGACATGGAGCAACCCCATCATTCAGCTAATTTTGTTGATCCTTCTTAACACAGCATTTTTAGTGTATCTAGCAGTCCGCAAACCTTTCTTCGAAGTCAAGAACAGATAGTACAACAACAGAATCTACATCCATAACCTACTCATAATAATTCTCATGGAACTAGTCCTCCTAATTTTTGTTTTCCTCATCTCAGATCTATAAACCGACAAAAAAATGCTCATCTGTAACTTTGTTGTGGCATTGCTCATTTGGGGCTTTCTCTTCAATACTGTATACTTCATCTTTAGAACTTATCACTACTATCATCAGCATTTATGGAAATTGTTTGTCAGAAGTGATTTCTTCAGAGTTAACTATATCGTGGAACATCTTGAATGGACTCAGGATTACGAGAAGGAGGACAAAAAACTTATGAAGTAAGTTCGAAGCAGACCAGAATTTCTATAGGCTATCAGGGTGGAAACAGGTTAAGCCCTTGCTAACATGGTCATGAGGGACCCTAGTGTCTCCACAAGTACCAAAGAAAAGATGAAAGCTCTCAATCTAAGACCCAACAAGGCTCAGATTGCCTCTAAATAATTCGGCGAGATATTCAACACCCTTGCAAATTAAAGATAGCATTCCCACAAATCAATAGCTAGCAGTGAAAGATTATCCAAAAATGATAGGAAAAAAGTTCGAGACACCATATTTGGATAAAAGGATCCCAATGAGAAAGAGATGGATAATTACCATAAATTGGAAATGATCGATGAGAAAGAGGAAAAAGGCGAGGAGTAGAGCCATCAGGAGTAGATAAGTGAAGAAACATAATACGAGTACGAATATGTAGAGGAAGAATATCCTTAAGGCACTCCTATGGATTAGATTATGAAGGGTTGCAAAAAAGGAGACATCGCCATGCCTCTAGATTGATCAATTATCTCAAAATTATCATCATCAAAATTATCATATTGCACATATAACAGCATCAAGCATGAGTGTTATCGGAACAAATAGTTGAGGTCGATTGTCCGGTAAAATAAGCCAGACATTCCTCGGCACTGCATTGCAACATCTGCTAGTAACCTCCTAATATTTTAGCCAGTACTTTTTCAGCTAGCATTCCCCAGATCTATCCTTAACTGCTGCCATAAACCAACTTTCCTTTAAAATCACATGGAAACCGGTCATCTGTCTTTACTATTGTTTCTTGCCCATTTACAAATATACGTATGCAATAGTATCTTGCAGGATTGACACCTAAAATGAAACTAGATGACAGGAAAGTTGGATTATTTTAAGCTAAAAGTGTCAGCACAGTAGATAGGTTTGGATTACCTTGTTTTCCCTGTTTAAAACTATCGTGACGGAATCCACCGTTGATGACTTTATAGCTGGATGATGGCATTACTTTACTAGCTCTAAGGTACTGATGTTTTGAGGTTGGATTGTAAGTGTCAAAAAAGACCTTCTCCTTCCTGAGAAGAATCTACAGTTCAGCCAAAAATGGCATCTATGATGGCACGGGATCACGTATCAATCTGTAGTATTTAGATGCAATTGGATACAATCTCTTGTAGTCTGATAGCTGAGGTTGGTGAAACTGAGTGTCAGCTAGTTTAGGACCAATAGATAGAGGTAGTGTTGTATCTGGTAACTTAAATATTTTTTACTGTGTTCCTCTCTCAGTTAGCATCAAAAAGCTCTCTTTGTTGATCGATCGGTTTGAAGATGCAGCCAGAATAGACCTTCTACTAGTGAATGTTCCTGCAACTCCTTCCATTCCCTCCATAAAATAATCTAATTCATTTATTGACTGCTAAAATTAGTTAAATTTTCCTTTGGTTCCTAAAACTATTTTGCTTTTCAGCTGTTCAACTTTGGGCTAACTATTAACTCTTGCTTTCGCTTGCATTTATGTCTTTCTTGATGACCCTTTCCCTCTCTTCTTCTGATTATGACTTGACATGTTGATGACATAAAGCATCATTCGATAGCATTTCTCTCCTTCTGTATACACTCCCGTCTAGATATATTAGATGAGTTTGTGACATATATGTCTGCGTACTGACACTTTGCTCATTTATTTGATTTGACAATAGCACAAAAAAGAAATTAGGGCATCCTCTCGTGTTTTCCTATGAATCTGTACTTCTGACCATATTTATCTAAGTTTGCTTCTGACTTTCTGACAACCTAGTAAATATTACAAGCCAGCCTCAGCCCTTTCCAGTTACTTTGACTTCTGTTTTGTTAATTATTGCTTCTATGTACTACTTCTCCATCTACTTCTGCTAGATACCTTACTATCAACGCTGTTAGATCGACTTCTTTCTCTGATACTCCTCAGGTACATATTTTTTAATTTTTAGATATAAACTGATCCGTTGTTTTTAACTGCAGGAGATAGAGCTTTAGTGTTGATGGATGAGATACTTAGAGATGAGATCAATTTTAAAGTAAGTGTTGAGAACTCATGTTGACTGATGTACTGCGAGTTATTAATTTTTTGAAGTTTGAGGAAAGTATCGATATCGATTTTGTTGAGAGTGAGATAGAGTTGAAGTGCTTAGAAGAAAGGTAGAGGAGTCTATTTTGATGGTCCCTTCATTTTAGAATATTTGACTTGAAGTAAATAAAAAATAAATCAAAAATACTATTTTATTTAGGTTAATTGATAGGCCTAAACGATAAATGACTTCAGATTCGATAAATGATAAGTAATATGAAGTATTGTTTGTCATTTTTGACATATCAGTCATTTATATTGATAGTAAATACATCCAAAATATAGATCTATTCATTGCTTCTTCAATTTTTTATTGGCTTCCTCAAGCTCCTTGACTTGATTTTATAATATTCTGATCCTCTTGGCTAAAATGAATTATTTCGATTACTCTCTGATATCAGACTTTGGCCGAGAACCGTCCTTTCTCAGTCTTAAAGTTCTTATCTAGTCCTATAGGATCTTGTTTCTGTCTGCAGCTGTTTTGAGAAGAGAGTTTAGATTTTATATTTTTTGGTTGGCGCTGATTTGAAATTATTTATGCTCTTTGGTCAACATTTCAAATCTTTTGGTTGATTGTTATGGATAATTCTTTTATCCAAGGGTCTGGCTGGAAGAGGGCAGATCGTAGTCTCTTTCAGGTATGTTTCTAGTTGATCTTAGTTTTTATTTGATCTCGTATTATCTCAATTTTTTATTTTGTAGATCATTTTTGTCTCTCTACTTTGTTAGTTGATCAGTTTGAAGAGCCAGTTCTTTTTTGAGATTTTATTCTATTTTTTTGAGATGATCTATCTCCTTTCGTAATTATTGATTCTCCCCTTTCAATTTAAACTCATTTTATATTTTTTCTTATAGCTGACCTTTGAGAGATCTATTTTGCTGCTATAATTTGGTCTCCATTATCTTTGAATTTTCAGCTACATTTGACTGTTGGTAACTTTGATAGATTGTTGCTTTTGTTGTAGAAACATGAGTTTTTCTGCTGAGATTTTCCTACAAGGCTTTGATCTTAACTTTAAAATGTTTTATACTA
>Ga0100402_1005398_pt1 | contig 13082 bp, 11 predicted proteins | sample CryGeyme20150102_FD_80419 | JGI IMG/M metagenome (GOLD analysis project Ga0100402, IMG submission 80419) | Groundwater microbial communities from Crystal Geyser aquifers in Utah, USA - Crystal Geyser metaG 2015-0102 | ecosystem: Environmental > Aquatic > Deep subsurface > Groundwater | place...
AATATTTTGAACTGCACCTAATCAGAAGCCAACGGTGCTTGTCTCATGAAATTAAGGGCAAATTCCTCACTGAAATAAGTCAGGATGACGTTAGAAATGAAATCGAGTGCTGTGTGGGAGAGGGTTGGATATTTCGAGCTTTGATGGATGGAGGTATCGAGGGCCAGGTAGATCCATGGTTAGCCTTGTTTGGATTCAGGAAAGATCTATTGATAGTTGTAGGCCATGAAGAGGAATAATCGGCAGAGATCCAGGGGTGTTGCCCTCTCTGTGAATTTCTACACCACCAGCACCTTAGATAACTCCTTCAGTTATTTTGGGTATTTGCCTAATCTATAAGACAAGATAGACAGCACGAACAGGGCCAACTAAATCGTGAGAAAATGTTGAGTATCAGGGGAGAAATTAGGATCGAATCCTAATCTAACTTTAAGCGAGATGATTGCATGTTGAACGGCATATTCCCCCACATTTTTGTACTAATCACACACCGTCTCCAGTAATCTAGCAGCCTCGGTCTTCAGTACAACGTATGCCTGTTTATCACAACAGTCCTCTGATAAGTTGTTGAACTCGGTGGGGTCGTCTTAGAACAGTTGCATTTATGGCTAGGTTGTTGCTAGGAGGGGAAAGACCAACATGTGCAGGGTGTTGTGATAGAGATGGGCCAACTCTTTGGGGTATAATTTGACCATAAGGATGGTCAGGGTGAGCAGAGCTGTTACGAAATCATCATAGGTGGTGTCGTTTGGGGTGTTGGCATGTAGGGCGATGGTATTGAGGATGGTTCCAATTTGACTGCAATGTCGGTTGGTCAGTTCCTCCACCTAGGTCTGTTTCGATCTGTCGATTCCCCTTAAAATAAGGTGATGCACTACCATAAACTACAATATATACGATTGGCTGCTGCAGATTTAAGCTAGTTCATATGGTTATGGTCGAAGGCTGATTCCTTGTTGATATATGATTGCACCATAGGGAGACAATCTGTCCGATAAATCTGGAAAATCCATTCTGTCAATTGTTGGTTCCTACTCAACCATTTCATCAATTCTGTATGTGCATCTGTTGTCTACAATTATGCCCTTTACAACAATTCTTTGACCATTTTTAAGACGTCGATGATGGAGTTGATACCTCTGACTGAATGTGGGTACTGCACGTTGAGAATATTCTCCAACAGAGAGTCCATGAAGACGGCCGAAAGGAGAGCAAAATGAGCATTGGAGTTATTGAGACATTTGATGATAAGCAAAGCTGCACGCATTTGTTAGGTGGCTGACTAGTAGGCTTAGGGCGTCAATTGTTGGTGATGCATTTTTGGCATTTTTTGAACCTCGGCTATAGCTCTGAACAACACAGTTTTGAACTACTCTAAAAATTATCGTACTTCTTACCTTCACTGCTGAGCTATAACAAATTGACGTATATTTATTCAACTGCCTCCTTGATGCGAATTGGGACTTACTCGTTGGTGATTATATCAGTCAGAAGGGTCAACGTTTGTTGTTAGGAATAGTTTTGGTTGCGGATGGCTTGGCCTAGCACGACTGAGGCTGTTAGTTTAGGTTAGACTGAGTGATAGATGAGATACGAGGTAGAGAGGAGTCAGTGATAGCAATGTGAAGCAGATGCATGAAGCGGGGATCGGATGAGCGGTAGTTGATTTAATCTTAGACCTGATTGACCTTATTGGGATCGGTGACGTCTTGTAGCAAGTTCAGCAAGGATTGATACTACATCATCATTAGTAATTATTATCAATTTCCCTCCATTTAACAAAATTAAGACCCCTTAGGTTGTACTTTGAGTATTGACTCTTTTTGCCTTAAAAAGAATGCCTGAAATCAAAAGAATGACATAAAAAAATAATAAAAGATGAATATAAGTATGTTATGTTCCATCATTTTATGGGTCTTACTCGGCCTTCGTTCATACTGACTATCTTGCTCGGTCTATCTCTGTCTCTCTCTATCTTAACTGCATTATTCCCACATTTGATTTTCATACTTTTCCATACAGTCAACCCCGATATCTTATCCATGACCTCCAGCATATACCGATATCGTTCCTGGCTCAATTTATACATACTCTGCAAAAAGGAGCAAAACTCCTCATCCAGAGCTAGAGGCGCCCCTATTTTATATCTCTTTGGATTTACATGCACCAAATACTCAGCTAATCTTCTATGATCCAAGGGTGTTATTTTGTTTCTCGTGTAGTTCCATTTCTCCAATTAGCCGTGAGTGAATATGTATAAAAAATGTTTCTGGAGGTGTTCGGTGTAATTGCTGAAAAATTAGCAAAATAGCTCCTAACTCAATATATGTTGAGAACGGGCTTGTTAGACGAGTTATTCTAGAGAAAGGACACCGAGGTCGATGGTAGGATGGGTGCGTCTGGCGATGAATGTTCGATGGAGGGGAGATAGCTGAGGATTTTAAGGTATTGTCGGTTGATAGTAGTAACTGTTGTGAATGGTGGTCGAGGGAATTGGAGTGAGGAAGGTTTTTGTGTTTTGTTTGGCTTTGGTTGGGCCTGTGTTTTGTAAGTGAACTGAGTTGGGTGGTCTTCTCACAGGTTAGGTCTAAGTTTATTCATAGGTGAAATGGGGGTGTAATATTTATTATGGCTATTCTGAGGGACTACTAACAATGAGCTAGATGGGTTTGGCCGATTGACTCCTTGCTCTTTTTTACTCTGTGTCCATTACCATCTTCTTCGGGTTGGTGACTGGTCGGACATTCTAAAGCTTTATCTCTGGTTTTATGTTATCTTCTCTTATGTTCCTCAATAGATTATCATTTTTTTTCAGAGCATTCCTCGCCCTCTCAATATCTTATTTCTAACGCATTCTAGCCTCCATAATTTATTTTGCTACTGTCTTCATCTTGACCACTTTTTTCTGCTGCTTATGCTGTTTCTATCGTTGCAATTTGGTCAGGTTTGATTTAAGGGCCTGCATGAACTGTGGTTTGCCTTCAGCTATCATCTATTTATCAACTGGCCTCTCCTCATCCTTGTTCTCGACATACTGCAGAGTTGTATGCTTCTTGACTGGTATTCTTTGCTCATTGTTTCGTTTGAAATATTTTTCGACTGTTTATTTCCTCAAGTACACACATTTACGCTTGTTACTGTCCACGTCCTCATTGTATTATTCACTACTGTCAGAGCTAACCTCGATGAGTTCAGCAGGCTGAGATTTATTGATCCGCCGATGTTGTTCATTCAAGGAGGTCTGTAGTTCCAAGGTAGGTCTTTGCATTCGATTCCACAGTTGTTGGGCCTGTTGCAGTTGGTGGTATTGCTTTTGCTGCCATAACTTTCGCTTTTGCTGTTATAACTATTGTCTTTTCGGGGTGGTGGTGATGCCAGTTATCAATTTGCCTGGCTGATATTATAGTTTGGCTGTGGGTGTGGGTGTTGATGGGCTTGTTGAGTTTATGTATTTGTTGACAATTTATAACTGTTGCTGGTAGTTGGGATCATTGCTGTCTTTTGAGGATTATCTGCTGCTAATTTCAATAATTTCGATTGGCTCTTTGCTGCTCTCTTTGCCGGTGTTGTTGTTTCCCCTTTTCTAACCACCTCTACTCATCTGTTTATTTTTTTCCTTGGACAAACTGATGATCTTCTCGGCTATGGACTTCAGCCTTTACCCTTGTTATAACTATTCTTCTCTGGTCTAGCCATATTCATTCTCCTATTCCGACATCAAAACTGCCCTTCCTGCTCTCATCACACACTCACAATATAATAATCCAATCATTCGAAAAAGGCAAATAATTTTGACATCTATATAAAATCACAACAAGATTATCTACAGGCACGATAGGTCAATATTAGTTTAATCAAAAGTTAACAAAATATCCGAAAATACCTAATTGGTATGTCTGATTCTGTGCCACATAAGCAAAGATAAGGCCTCTAATTAAGAGTATTATCTTCTTAAACTGAAGTAGGGTAGGTAATAAATAGGAAAACAGGAAGATATTATCTCTTGATAACTTACTCTGTTGAAGCTGTATATGATGAACTTCTCCAAACGCTGACCTTTGAAACAGCATATCAAGTCCTTTCACAGTATGCTAGTTCGTACGATGAAAAATAGGGTTATAGGAATTCTGAGTCATGTCAGCACAAACATCATCACCAATCATAAAGTTAGTATGTTGGATACTCCTTCGACCCGCTCGTAATCTGAGAAATCCAAGAACTAGTTAAGTTTACTATCTAAAATCTGCATCTTGATGCCTACCTCCTCCCCTGCATCCTTCTCTGTTGCCATGATGAGATCCTTTCCCAGGTAGACCAGCTCATGTAGCTCGAAAGGTACATTACTTCGAGGCCGGTACTTGACCTTACAGCAGTTACTCAGAGGGGTCAAATTGTACTGCTTCAGGCATCTGCATTTGAACTTGTTGTTGTAGTACTCGGCGTTCTTATCTCTGAGGATGAGCTGCAGGCGGTTGGATATGGAAGGAATCACTGTGCGTTTGCAAGAAAGGCACAGAAGCGTCAACTTGCCCTCGGTTGCTGGTGCCATCTTGAAACCACACACGCAGGGGATCTCACCAACTAACTATACGAATCTTTTGGCTTTTTATCCTGAAGAATGGGATATGCAGCCTTATAGGATAGCTTAGCCTTACTCGCGATCGACCTACATCTGTTTTTTGAACTTCTTCCTACCCTCATCACTCAAGCCAATTTATTCAAGCAGCCGATCTGTTGAAAAGTCAGTCAAATGTTGAGTGATTCTACCGACAGGTTGAAGTAGTTATCTCTTGTAGTAATCCTCATCAATTTCCAGCGGTCCTTTCTCATCGACAAATTCTAAGTTAGATTCAGGTCTTACTCTGAGAGCGTTGGAAGGTACGATCGTCATATGAGCACTTAGCAAGGGAGTCCTGACTAGCTTCCTTTGGTTTACAAACGATGTAGTATATGGTATGGTTGACTAGAGTTTCAGCTCTTTCTCCGTTTTTGATTCGATCGAGGGCTACTTTGACATGGGGGATTGTCTATCCTCTGGCATATTCAATCGGTGCCTTATTGAGCTGTCGGGAGAAGAGAAATTCCCTGTAATTTTACTTTCTGAACTCCTTCTCGATGAACTCTTTGGCATAGGCGTAGATCTCTTCGTAGGTCTCTTGAGGCTCACTTTTATCTGAGTTCATCAAGATCTCAATCATTCTTCTGAGGAATTTTCTGGCCAACTCAAAGCCATCTCTCCTGACAACTTCAATACCCTTATATTCTAAATTGAAAACAGGCTATTCTCCTCTTTCGATGACTTTATCAAAATTTTCTAACTTCCTAGCCACGTACTTCTTTTTCATGAGCAAAATCAACGGTTTGAAGATGCCGTCGATATCAATTTAGAGATTGTCGTATTATTTGTTGATTCTGCCTTTGAGGTCGTCTGCTATCTTCTTTATTTACCATAACTTGGCCCGTTACTACTCGAGTTATATACCCGTAGGTTGGATCATCAAGGAATCGGTATCACCATAAATGACTCTGACACCACCAGTGCCGCCTACGATTTACTTGGCTCGCATCAAGGCCTAACGACCCTTACGGGTGATCAGTGCAGCTAAATGTTTAGAGTAGAAGCGTGAGACATTAAACCCAAGACAGCCATAGATGGAGTTGGCAACCAATTTATAGCATTTTTGTTGAATATCGAGGATAATAGTTCTATCTGCTGATGCATTTTTCATGCTTTTTTTGCACTGTTTACGTTTCGTGACGATCCTGTCGATCAATTGAGGTAAAAAGCCCCATTTTTATCTGGAACATTCACTTTTTTCAGGAGGCTGTACCTAGCATTCCTTTTCTTCGATCATGAACTGCTCATCTCCTCTTCTTATTTTTTCCTTCTCTGTATATTTTTCCTTATCACTATTTTTCGGTCGGTAATAATGACTCAGCGGAACTAATGGTCTCTAGATAACGCTGAAACACACATTGTACTCCCTGATAATCGAAGGATACAAACTGTTGAAATCCAGCAACAAAATATAATCCTTATAGAATCCTTTTAGTGGGTCCAGCACATGCCCACCTTGATACTTTTTGCGATCTTCTTCCTCATCATCGTTCTTCTATTTTTTGAATTTGTCAGGAATGATATAACCTTCTTTGATGCATTCGTGCATGATGAGGTATTAGTTTCGTTCGGCACGTTGGAGTTAGAGCGAACGTTTCCAGGTGTTGCCACAAATGTTGGAGAGCTGTCGGGTCATTTGCAAGATCTAGAGGTGGTTCATGAGAGCAAAGGTAAGCTAGGCCTCTTCTCGGCATTTCTTGATGACGGTGAAAGCTTTATTGTCACTGAGCAAGCCCAAAGTTTACTCTTAGCTCAAGCCTCTGAAAGCACGCTGAGGTTTGATGTGGGCAACCATAGACTCGAGCTAATAATCTACAGATTTGATCATGTCCTTGGCATGTATGAAGGTATCACAAACAAGCCTGCCAGCTACTGTATAGTTAATTCTTTTATTTTGATTGAATTTGCTCAAACTATGGGGGATATTCAAGCGACCGAGGGAGGGCTTATTGTTTATGTCACCGATTCTAGCCATTCGTTGGATCAAAGTATCGAGGATTTTGGTTCCATCGTGGCAGACTAGCACGTCAGGGTCATGCCTTTTGATTTAAGATTAAAGAAGAGCAAACATACGGGACTCACTGTCCATAGTCTAAAACTCAGCATTTTTCAACTGAGGTCCGAATTCTTTCAAGAAAAGTGTTCTACTCTGTCCTTTGTATTCTGCCGGTTTGGACTCAATGTCATACTGATCACAGAAGTAGTAGCTGATAGCATAAATATGGATCTGTTCTATGTGTTGGGAGTTGAACAAATTTTTCCTTTTGACCTGACTCGGCACCACAGCTTTAATTGAAAGCGACATAATGCGCATTGTCGGAGGACGACGGGTAATTTTTTGAACTTACAGTATTTCTGGACTGGTTATATGCTCTTTTTGGTTACTTGGATCTACAACTTAGATGAGTTCGGAGTATTGTAGTTGGGCGCATAGACCACCACCGAGAACCCATTTGGCAGTTTAGTTGAGATATTGTTTGTCGATCTTAACCCAACAAGGACCCTTAATTTTGTTATTCAGAATCATCAGCTCAAGCGGGTGGAAACTAGTGCCAAAGACATACTTGAAGTATTGACCTTCCAAATCTGCCCTAATGTCTTTACCTTCCCCAAAACGATACATCACTTGGTAATAAGGTCTCTTCTCCCTGTATACACCTTCCAACTCAAAAACATAAGTTTTCTCCACAAATTAGCCCATAAAGTTGGTGATGCCGGCCTAATATAGGACATTTTTGATTTATTCTTCTGCATTCTTTAGAAAAGGTTGGGATAAGGCCTCTATATCAGAGTATTATCTTCTTAAACTGAAGTATAAATAGTTATTCGGTTCGGTGACGACCAGGTTCATTGTTTGTCCGTTTGGCATCACACCCGTAATGAACAGTTTATGATCTAAAGGGAAGGGGAGGATGTCAGTGAGATACATGACAATCTCCTGATCTAGATCTTTATAGAGTTTTTTTCTGATTATGCGACCTTCGATTTCCATGGAAGCTTTTTCGTTTTGTTTTTGAGTGGTGTTGTCAGCCGGCATTTTCTTCCTTCCTTGTATCTATCCCTCACCTTGAACTTGTCCTTGTTGCTGTTTGATTTTTTCTTTTTCGCGCATCATCTTCATAACTTCTTTCTAGTCCTCGTCGTCAGATTCGATGGTGTTCTTGGGTCGCGACTGGCATTAGTTAGAGGAGTACATGTGTGGGAATGATAAGTTCGTGTTCTTAGAGGTTCATGATTCCTATAAATAATATGATTGATTTTAGGCGGGTGAGTCAAAATATATAACTTGTAATAACTCATACTATCAGTCCTAAAATGATATAAATATCAACCACACATATATAATAAGCATGATCAAATGGGCAGCGATAAATTAGTCTTAGCCTTGTGCAAATTATTAAAAAGCCTAAACTAATCCAAGCCTCACTGATCATCAAAACCAACTAAATAGAGGAGCTTACGCAATTGAGGGCTGCTGTTGTGAAGGGCAGGGTGCATTCCGTCATCGAGTCAACCATGGAGTGTTCAGAGTGATTGTTTTCAATAAGGAGGGAGGAGAAGAAGGCAGCATAAAACGAGGGACCCACCAATGTCAACCCGAACAGAGCCTTCTGAAATTTCGAAGAGAAATTTTACCTCATGTTCAGTCATGTTCAGGGCGTTCCTTCATACTTAGATGTCTAAGTTGATAATAATATTGCCATGTTGCTCATTTTGCTGAGTTAGCTATCACTTTTCCTTGGATGGTAGGATTTTTCTCGTCATAGTAGACCATAGTCATAAACTTGACTTGCTGAAGTCACCATTTTCAAGGCCCATAATGGTAACTCTTCCAGATTTAACTTAGTAGACACCACTATCAATTTTTTAGATTCCTGTATCTTGACATTTTCAGATTGCCATCCAGGGCTATTTTTTTTATTTACCTCTTTGTAGACCAGCCATGGCAATTTAGGCGTTAACCTAGCTGCCTTGTTGATAACTTGTTCGGTTTCTGTTAACTATTGATGGACTGATGCTTCTCATGATCTAGTTTATCCTTTGTACTATTTATGTAATTGATATTTATAGAGTTGATAATTTATAAGCGGATGATAATTATGCTCCGGGTATATCACCAAGATTTTTGATATATTTTCCTGTGATGGTTTTTGTGCCACCATGCTTCCTGAGATAAATAGACCCACCATCCACCTAGACAGACGGACATCACTATAAATAAAAGAGTAAATGTATTTTATATACAAGTAAAATTGATATGAGCAGAAAGAACATCTATCTGGATGGGCATAACGCAACCAAATAGACAAAGGCGGAACGAAATGGAAAATAAGATGGTGAAGGTGGGGAACACTAAGGCGAGGAAGTTAGGGAGATCACTCAGGCTGTTTAGCAGGCCATGTCGGAAATGTCGCAAAAATTAATGTAAGCCCATAAAGAAGTGCAGTAATCAAGGTTATCAGCTATCCATCAACTTAGAAGCTAAAGGTCGCAAATTAGAGCGGTACAAAGTTAAATCAGACATACTCCCAGTTAGCACAGTCCATAAATTGACACTGTTGTGGAGGCCGGTCGTGAATTGGAATAGGAGTATCTCCGTCGTAAGCAGGAGATTGAGGACTAACGTCGAAGAGAGTAATAGGCGATTGAGGAGCAGGACGCGATAATCAAAATATTAGAGATGAGTTTGCACCCATCAGCCCATATCGAAAGGATCGAGCAATAAATCTAATAAAAGAGGCAAATATAGCTGGCTAGACAGAAGCAGAGGATCTTGGCCAAGTTATAAGAACGAAAAAGACACTAAATATAGCAGTAGTTGTAGAGCAAGTAGAAAAAGAGGAAGGAGGAGGCAGCCAGGGAAAGGATGAGAAAATAGGAGGAAATAAGGTAAAAATAGAAGGAGTAACTCAAGAAAAGATAGGAGTTGTAGAGTAGGATGAAAGAAAATTAGAGGAAGAGGCAGTTGTAGTTGAGTAAATTGTAGTCAAAATACAAGATCAAAACTGATCAATTGAAAAAACAGCATTAAAATAAATAGAACCAGTTGGTGACTCAATCTCTATTCACCAGGAAAAAAATACCAACAGATAATCTGAGCATCTAATCTGCAGACAAAAAAAAGTAAAATTAAAAAATTAATAAACCTAGACTGAAGGTGGGAGAGCTAACTCGGGAGGATAAATAATAATTATAGAGACAGAGAAGGCAACAGCATCAGAATAGACAATTGCGAATGGAGGCGCCCGACTCCAACATAGATTCTGGCACTCCTAATTATGACGAAAATATGGTGTCGGCTCCTGGTGGTTCAGGTAAGGGTGGAGCAACCACCTGTTGCTGTTTGATCATGTGATTTGTTTAACTCTAATTTATCAAATCTGCCTACTGTGGTTATTATGGATACAGGTAGCACCACAACTGTAATAAAGGGATAATAAAAACTATTGGGTGTATTATAAAAGTGATAAAATCATGAGTAAACCACATGGACAAGTAGCGCAACCCGTGAAGCCGCAACTGATGAGTTCTCAACCGATGTCAGCACAGCCCATGGGCCTGATCTCTGCTAAACCCAACACTTTGATCTCTGCTCAACCAAGCAATTTAGGAGCTCCTGATGTGATAGACGCTTCTGCTCAACTGGAGGAGGCCAAGAAGATAGAAGAGGCTGCTTAGGAGACAGTGAGGAAAGAAGAGGAAGCCAAGCTCCAAGCTGCAGCTGAGTAAGCCGCCAAGAAGCAAAAGGAACTCTAAGAAAAGAATAGAAAAGATAAGGAGAAGCAGGAGGCCGAGGCCAAAAGATTGAAGGAATAATGCTAAAAGAAGTTAGCTGAAGAGAAGAAGCAAAAAGAGGCGGAGTTGTAGGCAGAAAGAAAAAAAGCTGAAGAAGAGGCCAAAATTTAGAAGTAGAAAGCTGCAAAAATGAAGGAAGAGTTGCTGAAGAAACAGCAGTAGATGGAAAAGGCATAAAAGGAGCGCCTAGAGGCAGAGAAGAAGGCCTAGTAGGAAAGACTAAAGTTATAAAAAGAAAAAGAGGAAGCAGCCATGAAAGCAGAGCTGGAAAAGGCCAAACTGAAATAAATGTAGTAGGCCCGAATCCAAAGAGAAAAAGAACTACAATAGGCTCAGGCCAGAGCTGAAGCCTAACGTAAGTAAAGAGAGAGACGGGCTGAGTAGTAGAGGATAAAGGCAGAGAAGGAGGCAGAATAGAAAAGAATAGCAGCCTAAAAAGCCAAAGCTGAAAGAGAGAGACAGAGGAAATAGGAATAGGAAAGGATCAAGAGGGAAAAGGCTGAGAAGGAAAAAGCTGCGAAAGAGGCTGCTCAGAAAATGGCAGAATAGCAGAAGAAAAAATAGGAAGCTGAGCTGGCCCTCAAACAAAAAGAGGCTGAGCTGTAGCAGGAAAGGATAAGGTTGTAATAGGCCAAGAAGGCAAAGTAACAGCTCTTGAAATAAAAATAGGCTGCTAAAGAGGTCGAAGAGGTAAAAAAAATCAAATCTGAGCAAGCTGAACTATAAAAGTAGAAATAACAAGTCTAGACCAAAGCAAAGGAGGAGGTCGAAAAGATGAAGGCAAATATTACCGAAAACGACAGCAAGATAGAATCAATGAAGGGGGCATAGAAAGACCTCAAAAATTATTAGGCTGAAGCTTAGAAAAAATTACAAGAGTTAGAAGCACAGCAAAATGCTGAGTTGTAACAAAAAAAAAGATAGGAGCAGGAGGCCAAAGCTAAAGCCTAGCAACTGGCCAAGGAAGCCCATGCTAAGAAAATTCAAGAGGAGGAGGAGTCGCGAAGGAAGTTTGAATAGTAGAAGGCTGAGATTGAGAAGATCAAGAAGGCAGAAGAGCTACAAAGGCAGAAGATGCAGGAAGAGGAGTAAAAGAAGAAAAAGTTGCAGGAGGAGTAAGCTAAAAAAAATGCCTAAATAGCTAGAATGGAGGCCTAGGCCCAGAAGAAAAAAGAGGAGGCCTAACAGCAAAAGAAGTAAATGCAGAAGATAGCGGATGAGCGCATGAAGATTCAGAAATATTTGATGGAAAAATAGGCAAAAGTTAAGGAGGCAGAGCTGGCCAAGGCGAAATTAGAAGCGGAGATGGAGCTAAAAAGGAAGAAGGAGCAAATAGAGTTAGATAAGAAACAGGCCTAATTATCAATGTAGCTGTAAAAGAAGAGACAGGCCTTAGAGTAATAACTAAAAAAGAAGGAGGCGGCCGAGCAGGAAAGAATAGAAAAAGAGATGTAAGAAAAAAGATTGAAGGAGATCGAGAAGGAGAAGCAAAAAATGTTCAACACTCTGGATGAATCCAAAAAGATGTAAATTGAGGAAGAGTTGGCCAAGACTAAAGATAAGAGATTGGAGAATCAACACAGACGGCAGCAGCACAGAGAGTTGGAAAGACATGCCCGCTAGGAAGCCGATATAATGAGGAAGGAGCAAATGGAGAGATAACTGCAATAGCGACAAATGCGCTAACAACAATAAATGCAAAATTTGTAACAATAACGCCTAAGACAATAGTAACAGATGAGGCAGCAAAAAGAGCAACTGCGATTGCAGAGGTAGTAGCAACTAAGGCAAAAGTAACAAAGAAGGCGAGAGATATAATAGAACATGCAGAGACAGGCCAGAGAAGCCGAATAAAGGCAGAGGAGATAGATGTAGGAAAGAAGGCATCGGTAGATGGAGCAAAGAAGGAGGTAGCAGTAGTAGCGAAGAAGAGCCGAGATGGATAATATGAGAAAGCATCATAAATTTATGGAGCAACACTACAGACCTCACAATTTTGCCAGCAAGGGAGAGGTGGACATGTATGGGGCCAAACAACCAGGAGCCTACAATAGAAACCCCAACTTCGCTCACAACAGTAAGACTCAAGGCAGTGCATTCAGCGACCCTCCACCTTCCTTCGGCGATACCTCTAATGGTCAAATACAATTCAACGGCAGTTCAGCGCGTCGACCTTTGGGTTCATCCTAAACATGTTGCTGCTCGCTAATGTGACAATGATCATATCTAAATCCATTTATTCATTGAAATAAATACTATCAACTAGAGGTGGTCAGTTGGACTGAGATAGGAAGGTATGAAACTAACAAATTGCAGTTTTCAGATGTCCTTTGGGACGGTATTTCTGAAGGAGAGACTTATAATCTTCAGCTAATTGTAGGCATTGATTCTAGTAGTCGCTGGTGCTGAGATGATTGTTCTAGTGGAACTGTTTGAAGTGTGTATACTGTGTTGTGAGCTCGTTGAGAGCCTAAAGACAATTCTGGTCAGCGCACGGTAGTAAAATAAGTTTTTAATGTTCAGTTTTAGACATTACATTAACAGTCGACCCTTGGAGGGCCGAGTTAGACTTTATAAAATTGTCGATGGGTGCTTCCTTCCCTTCTACTGCCATTTTATCCCAATTTGCTTAAACTTATTTCCATTTAGCCATATGCTGCAAGTACTG
>Ga0100402_1005403_pt1 | contig 13075 bp, 6 predicted proteins | sample CryGeyme20150102_FD_80419 | JGI IMG/M metagenome (GOLD analysis project Ga0100402, IMG submission 80419) | Groundwater microbial communities from Crystal Geyser aquifers in Utah, USA - Crystal Geyser metaG 2015-0102 | ecosystem: Environmental > Aquatic > Deep subsurface > Groundwater | place...
ATGGAAGCTATTTTAAAGGAAATTTTTTGAACGGTTTGAGAGAAGGAAAGGGACTTTGGAAAAGAGGAGTTGGCTTCTCTGATAAATACGAAGGTAGTTACCGAAGCGATAAGAAATGGGGGTATGGCTAATTTACCTGGGCTTCTGGGAATTTATATAAAGGAAATTATGAGGCTGATCAGAGAAATGGCTACGGCTAAATTTATTGGACAAACGGAGCTTCTTACAAAGGATAGTGGCTCGACGGTGTCCAGCATGGTATAGGTATAATTGTGTTAACTTAGGGTAAATTATTATTCCTGGACAGGGATACAAGCGAGGTCTTTTCGACAACAATTGCATAGTTCGAGTAGACAAGGAATAGCTAGTGACCAACTCTTATCGGGAGGCAAGAGGACCTCCTGTAAGACGTCAAAGGACAGTCAGCAAAAATTAGTAAAAGTAGGTGAGTAAAGATGCTAAGAATAGCATTATTCGGCGGAAATTAGTCTCTGGTAAACCGATGATAAACTAACCTCAAAATAAGGGAAAGAGGTTCCATTTTTCAGAATCAAAAGATAGAGCAACAAGAACAATAGTACATTTAGATGACTATATTAATCCCTCGAAAAAGCCTGCAAAAACATCTTTTGACACAAAAGGACCTAAAAAATATTGGGTGATTAGTGAAAATGGCTCTCATACAAAATCCCAGGCTGGTACCTTGCCTTTAAATGAATAAAAAAGCAAAGATTTCGTGAGGTCACAGCGGAACAAACATTCTCAAGACAAGCTTCTTCACTCTTCATTTTATCTGTATCGAAACGGGTTTAGAAAAGATATTAGCGAAAGACGATACCCAAAGTAAGGGTAAAAGAAAAGAGTGATCGAAGGGCATTAATCTTGCTCAATACTGAAGTGATTTGTATAGTTTGAACTATAGATAGAAGTTTAGATTATAATAAGCTTTTCTAAAAGCGATGGAATAAATAATGAGGCACTCTTCTAGCTAACACAGCTCCTTGTTTTTTCGAACACAAATCAAGACAATAGAGATCAGCCAGTTGCTTCAAGTTCAAGGGATGAGACTGACAGATAACTAAATCAAAAGCATCACCAATGATAATCTCAACATCTTTGCAATGACCGAAAAACTTTTCATTGAGAAAAATATGGCACAGCTCTTTGAACTCATCAAACAACTTTGTCTGAACTTCAGTTCAATGATAGTTCTACTCAGTCAGAGATTATAAAATGAAAGCCAAAAAATTGAAAAGCTCCAAGCCATGAAGGATCAGAGAAGCTCAATGATGGAAAGGGGCTGCCTTGGGTAAATTTCAAAAATAGGAACTAATTCTGACGAATTATCTAATTTGAAAATGCATAAGCTGGGTGGAGTTAAACTTTACAACGAGTCCTATAGCCGTTATATAGAAGATAAGAGATTGCTCGAGCAGATACGAATTGAGAGAGAGGAACATACTCGCAAAAAAAAGAAGGATATTCTGAATTCAATGATCATTCAAGAGATCGAAAAGATAGATGCAGAAAGCCAAAGAGATAAACAGGCAAAGGACGAAATTGAGCAATTTATCTTAGAATGCAGAAAGAATTTAAACTTTTTCAATTATACTTCATATGAGCCAGAACTCCGAAACATAATGGATTTCTTTCAAAGTGTTTAAAATGAAGCTAAATAATTCCTGGCCAGGAAAGGGAAAGATGAACGGAAGAATATTCAAGCTCAGTTTTCCTTCTCTGATTTTGAAAGAGATGTAAATCTCGGAAAGTTGGAATTTAGAAGATAAATGATATAAAAAGTAAATGCTTTTATGTCTAAGATCAGGCTGAGAGAAAAGTAGCTATAAACTTATATCGAAGAAAAAGAATAAAAAATGAAGTCGGAGTTGAAAAGGAAAGTAGATGTAGTTCATTATGGCGTCCAAACAGAAATAGTGTTTGAAGAGGTGATTAAAAAAGTGGAGGCAGAGAGAAGATAACTATATCTTAAATGCACAGCTCTATAGAGTTTGAAACAAAAAGAGTAAGTTTACCTCCATAAAGAAGTTACCCTCCAGTACGAATTAAATCTTAAGTAAAAATAGTTTTCGAAACTGAACAAAAAGAAAAAATAATTATAAATGGGTATTACAACACTAAAAAAGTTTATAAAATAAGATAGAAGCAGACACCTTATTCCAGAAAAAGATTAAGCTTAAGTATAGGAAAAGCAAAGCGAAGAGGATAAAATAGTTGAAGAATCGAATCAATTGATCCCAACAAGTAGGAATTTCCGTGAGTCATCAAAAAAAAGAAAAATATCGAGCACCTCAGAGTTCAAAAGCATGACATAAGTAGATACTTCTGAGAGATAAAATCATTCAAGAGGTCATTCAAAAGTCAAATATGCAAAAATATTTACGACATCTAATGGCTTTTAAAGAAAGCACGGAAGTGTAATTGCGAGAGGAGTATCAGTTGAATGCGCCATGCAGACAGAAGTCGATTCAGATGTGGATGTTTGCTTGAATAATTCTAGCTCTGATGATTAACCTTAAATTGCTGTTTCGATGGCTAGTAAGGCTGAAAGTCGATAGAGTGTGGATTCGATCAAAAGCAAAAGCAGTAAGAATGCTGTCAAAAGAAAAAGTGATATCAAAAGAAAGACGAATTCTGTAAAGCAAAAGCAAAATAAGAATGTCTTAAGCACCACTTTTAGTGGAAGGAAGGAAAAAAAATCGGTTGAGCCAAAGATTTATAGAAGCCTGAATCGAACTCAACCAACTATAACGACCATCACTCCCTAAAATATTAAAAAGATATCAACACCTAAATCTAAAGATTCACCTTCAAGAATACCAGAAGTCTTCATCTAAGAACTGCGACATAATTCATCGAAAAAGAATATTTACAAGATGTTTGACGTATTAGAATAAAAATAAGAAGAGCTAGAATCAATGTACAACTCTGAAAGAAATTATAACCTTATTTAAAGAGTGGGCATGGCATGTGAGTTTGAAAAAAGCGATACATAATTACAAAGCCCAATGTCAAAAATAATAAAAAAATATATAAAATGCAGATTTAACAGATTATACAGTATTATTGTTTGTCCTTTGAAAAATACAGTTCCATAATCTTCTGCAGTTCCTTTAATCGTGCCTTAAAAGCCTTAAAAAAAGAAGTTAGAGAGAAAGATGATAAAGACAACGACTCAGCAATCAACATAGGCTACAACAAGAAAAGCCTTTGAAATACCTCAAACAATTGAATCTTTATTTTCTTCATTGCCAAAACAATATACAAAGGGACCTAAAAACTAAATTATCAATAGCTGGAGATAGCAATTAGTATAAAAATTTAATGAAGATGTGCTTACAATGGAGTAAATTGAGCAAATTGTTAAAGTTTTGTCTTATTCTGATACTCTGGCCCACAAGAAGGAAGTAAAGTCGGCCTTTACAACGCCAAAAGGAGTCACTGTTCAACAAAATAATAGGAACTCCCTTCCAGATGTCAACCCCACTGATATTTTAAAATACTGCAGGCCTGCAAACAAGAAAATCAGATCTTCTTTACATGAATAGAGTGCTTTTAGTCCATGGAGAGATCATTTTTAATAGTAGCAATAAATCAATCAGTTAATTCGAGAATCAGCCATGTCTAAGAATTTTGCATCAACTTTTTTGCATCTTCATAGAAAGTGCAAAGAAGGGCCAGTATGTTCTCATATCAGACGATACTTTGATACAGTGATGAAAAAAATCAAATAAACTAGGAATAGAGAAAGAAATTCTATGAATTTGCATATTGAAAACATAGGATCTTTGTAGCATCAAAATGCTATCCAAACAGTATAATTTTCAAAGAAAGTCAAAACAGAATCCTCAATGAAATAAAACCTACCATCAATTTGTGACCTATCTTCAATTACAAAATACACACAGCATTCTCTTCACAAAGCAAGAAAGAGTAAGATTGGACTACCTGTAATATCTTCACATCGAAGCTCTGTTCATAAATGATGATTTGAAACATCAATCAATAGATAATCACTCATTTCCTCACCTTCTTCACCTTGTTCTTCCCATTTACTTTGGCCATCTTTGGCTTAGCAGAGTGATTCCTCTTTGTCGCCATCTTATCTCTCTTCTTGGCCTTCTTTACTTCTGCTTTTTTCTTGGCCTTTTATCTTCTCTTGTTCTTCGACTGCCAATCTTTTCCCTGCATCTTTTCTTTGATATCTTCCTCTTTTTGAGTTAAATATCTTCTCACCTTGAACATTTGCTTGTCTGATTTATACATTTCAACAAGATAATCTGCAGGCCTTTCATTTTTTATGTTCATCTCTTATAACCTTCTAAGCACATACTCTGAGTTGTTGAGAGCCACCCGATAAGAGTGGACTTATTTGGCTGCCTCATCATGATTCTTAGCCAGAGTGTCTGAGGAGGAATGGGTCAAGTATTCGTGAACGTTGTATCGAGGAGCTTTGTATTCAACATTTTTTTTGATGCAGTTGATCTTAGTGTCCCTGACGAGATCTTTTTTCCTGCAGAGGAGCAACTGAGCTGCTTTCTCCTCCAGTTTTTAGATTTGATTGAACTATTAGCTTTTCAACTATCTATTGAATTCCTTCACCATTGTTGTCAATATATTATAACGCACAATATTTGAGAACACACAAGTGAAAGCAAAAAACATATGATCAAACTCACTTCTGCTTATATTTTTCCTCAATTTTTTTCTGAACAGCCATCCAACTCTGTCTAAGGTTCCCATTGCTTCTAAACTATTATCTTAGTTGACTTCTGGTGAAGTTAGATCTCTCTGGTTGATTGTTCCTCTAGTAATGACTCAAGATAGAACTGTAGCTCATTTCAGAATCACTCTGATCCATTTCATGTTTTGTCATATTTTTGTTTAAGGCCTTAATGTAAGCCTCAAGTTCAGTCAATTTTTTCTTTGGCTTTGATTTTTTAGGGGCTCTAAGAATAGGATTGGTTTGCTCAAGTCTTGACTATCCCATCAGCTTTCGAACAAATGAGTCTTCTTATCTCTTTTGTATATCTACTTCATTTACTCTAAGGGTGCTTTCTTGTTTCTTGAACGTAGGAGGAGGCTATCTATCAGGTTGATGATCAAAGGGGGCAGGAATCCTATTAACCTGCTATCGATCATTTTGATGCTCGAAGGGGGTAGGAATCCTATTAACTTAACTCACCTGAAAGTTATCAGAAATTGGTACAGCAATATTGTTGTTTTATATAGAAGAAACGTAAGGTCCTATGTGCACATCAGCAGTATGACCCAAAGTTAGTCGTCGAGTGTGATTAGGGAAATAATTTTTTTTTCGCTCTTCAAGTGACATATTCGAGAGAAGTGGTTTTCCTTATTCATAAGGATTTTGTTCCTTGGCTCCATATTTTTATTTTTCATAAAACCTACTGGAATCCTCATCATTGCGTTTTCGAGGGTGTTTACGTCTAGGATGCTCAGAAATTTAACTGTCCTCCTCGTATATCGGGTGGCGGAACCGGCTTTTCTTGGTCCTATAGTTATCGATTATTTTACTTCGGGGATGTTTGAATAGGAATGCTATTAGCGGTTGGCGTGGATTGGCTTCCAGTCAAATGAATATTAATTATCGTCTGATTTCCTTTATCATTTCCCTACTTTTGTGTGGACACTATAGCCTAGTTTGACCTGGTAGCGAGTCGAGATTGCTTCCTTTAAAGCTATTCTAGTCGTTCCTCCTAAGCACGCCTCTGGGCTTGAACTTTCTTCAGTCTTTTCATTTAGTATTCATACTAACTATCTGGAATATCCCAATTCCGACTCCGAGAAGTTTGCAATTTTTTTTCAGGGATAAGTAAAGGTTCAGAAATTTATTTTTTGGGTTTTATTTCCTCTTTTTGCTCAAGTTATTACTAAACCTGAGCCATTTCTTCTTTCTAAGATTATTTTTTGTATTGTTATTCATCTTTTTATTCTGATGCAGACTAATTTTGGGGAATTTTGCTATTTTCAGTCTGTAATGACAATTTCACCTCCTCTTTCTCGGTGACCTATTAATCTGCAGGAGAAAAACACTACCGAACTTTCAAGAGAGCGACTGTAGCAACTAAATATGCGATAATCGACAATCCCCCAAAAAGGGAGATCAACACCCAAGAGATATGAATACTTAATCCACAATCAGAAGAGACCTATCGACAAAAAGAGAGAAACCAGGCAGTAGAAACAATCAAACCAATAAGACATATGGCAGTTAGCACAAACATCGATTGTTGCTTGCAAGGAGTCCACGCTTAGAATTATTATTATTCGGGAGGAGACTTGGAAAATTGATATCTTAAGTAGAGGACTACAATAACTAAAATGAGTGCCGATGCTGAAGCTATAAGCAAGGAGGTATTGATGACACTAAGATAGGTGTCCTGACTGTACTTAGTAGTGAAGTATGGCACTGAAGATGTACATGAGATTGGATTGGTCCTCAGTCCGAAGCCTAAAAAAGAGTATGAGATGACAAGTGCTGCTGTTGTGAAAGTAGTAGCTGTTGCTATAAGGGTGGTGATTGCTAGAAGATTCAGATAGAATCGAGCCTCTTTTCTTTTTATCATTATTAATAGTTAACTAACAATAACAATTATTAGCTATTTATTACTCATCTGCCTTCAGATCTGGATATACTTTCTTCTGGGGATATTTTTCATATTTAGCATATTCTTAGTTGAGTGTCTGTCTTATTCAGCTGTTGCAGATGAATATCCCGAATTATATTTATTTAGCCAACTAAAAATGTCTTCACTGCTTCACCATGAAATTGACACAGGTGACACCATATACTATTCATTAGTAGACAAGTAATCCTAGAAGGGGTTTTCTTCTCACCGTCGGTTATTCGTCATGCTGGAAAATAAATTTGTATGTTATTTAAGGGAGCCAACTCAGAACATACCCTTCACTTACGAACACATCACCAGAAATACCAAGACCATCGTGCCTCTAACTCAAATCAAGCGACTCAATTTCAAGAATTAGTCTTCACAACTGTAGATCTATTTCTGGGTCTATGAGGAAAATAAGAGAATCAATAAACACTGGGTCTTTAAGATGGAAAATCCTCATCTTTTGTATGAGTGGCAATGCGCCTTTGATTAATACACTAACAGAAGTCGAAAAGCTACCATTGAAAGCAGAAATATCAGAGCTCAAAGTGAAACTATCCAGCAAGCTCTTAGAGAGGAACCAACACAACCTTAATATTTTCTGTCACCTGAGGAACGACAATTGCAAGATAGAGTAGCAAAGGAGATGGCATAATCCCGTTCAATATTGCAAGAGCCGAATGAAAGCTTTTTTGCAAGATATCGACTTGGAGATGAAAGTATGATCAATAGCTATTCAAGCGGAAAGACAAACCAGCATCAAACATATTTTTGCAAGATAGGAGAGTATAACTCTTTCAAAAATTATTACCGGCCCTATCTCCAGGATCTTTTTGATTTGGAATCCTCCACATCAAGAGAAACCCATCTTTAAAACATTGACAAACAATATCAATAATTTGTTTAGTATGCTACGCTCTGTGTGAAAACGTTAATAGATAGTCAGCTACCACAGCTGATCGATACATCCCTAGCAAAGTGGAATGTCAATGGAAGACCTTCTACCTACTCAGGGTGGATCAGATATGAAGAAATAGATGATGTAACTATCGACTTTGGGTTGGTCTAAATGAGGAACATTGGAAATCAGACCTATGTTTGTGATCAGGGAGTGTCTTAAATCATCGAAGGAATTTTCACAAATATGGACTTTATTTATCAAGCCATCAGTTAAGATCCCCTTTTGAGGAGAATGTTCAGCATTCCGATGTCGTGTATGGTAAATTACAAAGGCCATCAATGTTTAGTCAGAGCAAAAATAGATCCGAAAGTTGACTAAGAGTATGATATCGGAGGAGATCTTGTTTACTCCAAAGCTTAGCTTTTTTAAAGACTGGCATCTGCAACAAAAGTATAACTATCTCATTTGTAAGACGAGGACAAAATTATTTTCAAGACTCGTAATAGAAGAAAAGATAGATTCGCTATAACTGAAGTTCGTTCTTTGTTGCCTGAACTTGAAGATGGTCAGCTGTTGCGCAAATAAGCATTAAACTAAGTGTTTGGCCTGAATGACAGAAGAGTAGATTCTTATCGAAGACACTAATTTGAAAGGCAAAATCATCGTATATCTGAGTATTTATCAGTAAAAATGGACGAGCTCTCCGATCTCATGAACAAGCTTGAAGTATATCCTATTTCTCCTTAATAAATGGACCATATCTTACATTCTTTTGGTCTTGGGTCCTCTTTTATAGGGAAAATTTTCAAACACATCACTCAGCCTTTCGTTCAAGGTTTGTTGAAAACTGAAGTAGCAGTGCGCTCTTTTGCTCCCGTTTTTGCTAGAAAAATGCAATAGACCCTTTCTAAATCAGATTAAAGCAGTCAAATTTAGACAATCGGGCTTGAACTTATTAATGCCCTACTGGGAAAAGGATAAGATCATATTCAATTGTGGAGGCTCGTCAAGCTACACTCTCAGAACTACTTTGGCTTGTCAGTGAATCCCTAAGAAGTCAACAAGGGTTATTTTTTCATGGCTCTCAGCTATCACCTCATAGTCGAGTTATTTCCGGCCAGTTACAACGTGGAACATATATTTCAAATGGGCAATTTCCTGGAGGGTCTTAAATATGTTAGCAGAGTTCAAGTTGCCAACATTTTGCCTTCTTGGTTACGTTAATTGTAAGAAAAACATGAAATTCCAATAAGTGCAAGTTACTTCGCCCATATTATATCTCTGTTTGATTTATAAAAATCAAAGCTTCCTTTCCTCATTACAGTTCACAACCACCTCAATGATAAGCTGACACTTCTGATATCATACTTTGTAAAACCTCGAGACATCAAATTCAAGCATCTCGATCTTTATCAGTCAGTCAGTGAAAATCCCAACATGACAAGATATTATCTTGAAAGGAAAATGACATAACTACGTTGGGAAATTAAAGATCAAATAGATAAACAATATGTGCTTGTCCTTCTGAGAAGGCTGCGTTAACACATCATGAATCACTATGGACTAAGTCACCCTTTTCTCTCTGAGCTTCTAGACTTTCAGTCTCTGTATTCTCTTCAGCTTGGTGAAGAAGAGTAAGCTATTACTCTAAATCGTGAGTCACTCAGCAATATTCTTCAATGTTGCGGGAATAATCAGCAAGAGTTGAAATTATCAAATAGTTATTTTCACTTTGCATAATGCCTGTCCAAATGCCATCGATATGGAGAGGCTCTAAACCATCTACGTAAAGCCAAGCATATTCTGTAAGTTAATTCCTATACAAATCGACCTGAATATGCCTATTTGCTATATCGGATTGGAAAGCTGTCACTCCTCCAGAACAAGGACAATGAGAGTTATGAGTACTTCAGTATGGCTCTAAAAATCTATGAATTTTGTGATTTTTAACAACATTGGGATCAGCTGGTAGATATTTATTAATCTATCAGTCGGTGCCAAGTAACTCTTCATGGTTAATTTCTCCAAGGGCTCAAGCTGGCCTAACATTGCCTTGCAAAATTGAGCCGGGTTATTGAAGGTTAGGGATGCAGTGATCAGCAGTTTATCAGGATCTTCAAGATTATTATTTAGGAGTATCTCCGAAGAATTTCACATGAGGATAGTAGCATTTTGAGAGACTATCTGATATAGCTCGCAGACCAACTGGCGATTGAATCATAAGTCAACCATAATCCAGACAAGCTTATCCAAACTGCTACAAATTATTTCAAGCAAAAGATATCAGAAGGAGTCTTTTTGTCACAACTTCAGAGCTATTTGATGGGCTCAGGATAAATTTTGCATAGAATAAAACACGAGAATAAGTTAGGAGTACTCAGAGAAAAGGGAGATGGGGCAGACAACTTTGAAAAGTTCATGCGGAGACTGATGGTGGCAGCTGGAGAATGGTTCATTCTCAACACCATTCAATGATTCTTATTTCTCAGTTATTACCATAAAAAAGTTATTAAAAATCAATTTATGATCTAAAGTAGCTCATCATAACTAGGTCTATCTGATGGATCATAGCTCACACATTTGTACATAGCCTCGACTAGCGATGGGTCCAACTCTATGTCCTGACATTATTCCTATATGATTTTACCCATCAAATAACTGAGCTTTTCTTAACGTTTTAGCATTTTTTTCAAATCCCTATTGCCAACAGCCAATAGACCTGATCTAGCAGGCATAATTTTACCATGAACAACACATTTCGGTACTATCCATACAGGAATGAGACTGAAGATCTAGAAAATGGTTACTCCAAGCGCCCAAACATCAGGAGCTGAGCCAAAAGACATTAAATCACATTATTCATTCAATGACACGGCTTTCATTATCTAAGGGGCCATGTATTCAGGTGGGATAAACCACTAGCTTTGGCTTTTAAGGATAGGATCCAATCTGTTCTCGAATTCCATTCCTTGAATGAGATGGCTGGCTCTAAAGGAAGAAAATCCCCATTCACCCACTTTCCAGTTTTAATTATTTGCCAAGTAGAGATTTGAAGTGTTTATTTTATTGTTAACGACTCTCCCTTCATATTGTTTCAGAGTCAAGCATAATTGTTTTACCACTCTTTTCAACTATTAACATCTATTGGCAAGAAGCTTTTTGTGATATCTTTTGGGCTTGAGCGTGTAAAATTTACTATTAGCATCCATTTTTTGGGCTCTAAATAGTCTGTCTTTCAAATTAGGTCCAGGTTTGCTGATCAGTGCCTGCTGGTCGTATTTATACTAGATCCAAATCGATTACACCCCGAGCTCTCTTGCCTTTTTTTACCGCATTAATATCGGCATTCCTTTATCCTGATATGTCTTGAGGATGTGACTCGGTTTTCCTGATCTTTTTACAAGTTAAACAGTAAATATGTCATTGCGGACAAGAAGAATTTTTTATTATTAGCATTATTCATGATGGCTACTTTCGTTTAGGCATGAAATACTTTCATTCAACAATGAGATGCTTTCGAAACTGTTGTAGTATTCATCTTTATCTTCATATGTTTCATCTATTGGAGGTAGACAAAGGCTATCCTTTTTGCTGAATGAAAGACTTCTTGTCATTTATATTTCTTTTTCATCTCTCTAATCCTGGGCAGGAGTCTTGTTTTCCTGGATCAACTCTAGTCCTTCATCTTCGTCTTGATGATTTATTTCAATATTTCTCTTTTAAATAGCTCGTTGACGCTTCACAACATGTTTTCGTTGATTTTTGTGTTCAATATTCCTGCTTTTATCAATAGTGGATAGATAAATTGGCTTGGTTATCTTTGGAATTATCGTTTGAAAAGGCTTGGAAAGAAAAAGAGACTAATGAAGGTCTTAAGGGTTATTGCTTTTATTTTCATTTCTGGTTTAATCAAAATATTTGTCAATGATTTGCCTCATATAATTGTACTTTTTTGTCCGACTAAAGTAAATCTATTGGCCTCGAGTTATGTCCATATTTTTATTGTCTGGGGATCTATCTATATCAGATGCTCTCTTTTTATTAAGAGACATATGAAGCCACTTTGTTTCATCTTTTTCTCTTCCCTGTTGGAACTATCTCCGATTGAACCAGTGACTTTCTTGAGCTCTTGGTGTTCTATAATTATTCTTTTACTCTTTGTGATTGTGGGTGATTGATAGATGGTTCATTAATAATTTTATCAAACAGATTTATAATTGAATACCACACAGATCATTGACGAGATTGTCTTGAGCGGGAAATGGCAGAGCCTCCTGATTTTATTGATGATTTTTCTGAAAAAACTGTAATCTCAGAAGGAGCTCGAGAAGGTAAGTCAATATTGTTCTCCTTAAGGAAATCATCGATAAGCGGTCCAAGGTCTGATAAATCTTCTCCCAGGTTTCTGAATAAAAAAATATTTACTTCAGCGATGTGATGAGAATCTTGTTCTTGACTTCTTCAAGATCATACTCAAGCTGTGCAAGATGAGGGTTGTTCTGAGCAACTTCAATCTTCTTCTTTTTCCAGTTGTTCTGAATCAATGCCAATGATTTCTCAGCTCTTGCCTTCTTTTCAAGCTATTCATTCAAGTCATGGTTTTGCTTGAAAATGACTTGCTCTAGCTTAGCCTTTCTCTCCTTAAGGGTTTCTCTCCTATTGAGGGTTTAAGTTAATCTTTTAGCATCTTGTTCATACTCCTGCTCAAGTTTCTTAAGTTCTCCTTTTTTCTTGAAGAGGTTCTCACTGGCAGCATTACATTGTTACTCAAGGGCCTATTTCTGAGCAAGATCAGATTTATTGATTCCTTTGTTGTGATTCTTTTGAGTCATCTTGAAGTTGGTATTTGTCAAAGAGTAAATGGTATTTTGGAGTCCTTTGAGCTATTTTTCAGCTTTATTGATTTTTCCACTCAATTCATCACCTTTTCTTTGAAGTTCTTATCTTTCCTGAGACGCCTTAATAACATAGTAGGCTTGAGAGTGCTCTGCTTATCCATCAGCTGAACCATCTAAATAAAATATGATATACGTGCTTTTTGAACGAGTGATTCGTATTTGATCCTTAAATTTTTCACTTTGTTCTTGCGCTCAGCAAGTTCAATGGCGATTCTGTGTCTTTCGTCTTCTATAGCCTTTTGCTCTGCTAGAAGAACATCTCGATGGACTAATATTTCCTTTTATCTTTCCTGCATGCTCATCTCTAACTGATTCTTCTTATTTTATAAGCCGTACACGTGATCAGTGGCTCTATTCAAGCTTTCCTTAATCTTTTTTATTTATAGCTTCATGATATCATGCTGAACAAGAACTTACTCCTTCTTCTTTTGGACCTTTGTTAGGTCTTGAATGGTCATGTCATTTTCAAGAGAAAGTTCTTCGATTTGAGAGTTCAGTTTTTTCTCAGATCCCTTGATTTCGTTCAATTTGTTCTCAACAGCCCTTAGATCATCATTCAGTTTCTTAACACTTTCATTGAGAATCTTGAACTGATTTTTTATTTAAGAGTTTTTCTTGGAAGC
>Ga0100402_1005404_pt1 | contig 13074 bp, 16 predicted proteins | sample CryGeyme20150102_FD_80419 | JGI IMG/M metagenome (GOLD analysis project Ga0100402, IMG submission 80419) | Groundwater microbial communities from Crystal Geyser aquifers in Utah, USA - Crystal Geyser metaG 2015-0102 | ecosystem: Environmental > Aquatic > Deep subsurface > Groundwater | place...
ATTATGGAATTTGAATACTTTATTCAAGCCGATGAATGGCAAGCGCAGTTTGAATACTGGCGTTCTGAATACCATACTTTTTTTTGGTCGCTCGGATTTACGGGTGATGATTACAAAGAAGTGGAATTGGATGAGCATGATCGAGCGCACTACAGTAAACGTACGATGGATTTTTATTTCAAGTATCCATTTGGTTTTAAGGAGATTGGGGGCATTGCGTACCGAACTGATTATGATCTGAAGAACCATATGGAGAAAAGTGGGACTGATATGCGCTACCTCGATCCGGTGACAAATGAAAAAACTATCCCGCACGTGATAGAGCCCACATTTGGTCTTGGTCGTTTTGTACTTGCGGTTCTTGCAAAAGGGTATACCGAAGATGAAATGAATGGAGAGACGCGGACTTATTTGAAACTGCCTGTGCACCTTGCGCCATACCGTGCGGCGGTTTCTCCACTCTTAAAGAATAAACCACAACTCGTCGAAAAAGCGCGAGTTGTATTTCACAATCTGAAAAAGCAATTTGGTAACATCGCCTGGGACGATAATGGCAATGTGGGGAAGCGGTATCGCCGTCAGGACGAAATTGGCACCCCGTACTGCATCGTGATTGACTTTGATACACTGGGAGAAGAAAACCCAGAGCATCGTGATACGGTGACCGTTCGGCACCGCGATACGGGTGCGCAAGAGCGGGTGGCGATCTCTGAGCTAGGTGCTTATCTGGGCTAAGGGAGGGGTAGAGTAACTACTGATGACGATACTATAAAAAGTGATCGCCCTGCTCGTCGGGCACTCACTGGCGTCCACAGTACGTTTACTCGCTGTTCTATACTAGATTGTACCAGCCCCTCGTGTGGTGAGATCGTTTTATTGATTTGATGACCCCCATGTGCGTAATGCTTGTCACTAGTCAATCGACCTCCAAAACTAACTGAGTGCCAGTTTGAAAAAAACAGGCCCCGCGCGACGGTTGTCGCGCGGGGCCTCTCTGTACCTCTGTAGCCACTAAGAATGCATACTCCCTTCATTCTTGCACTGATACGTCGATACTGGCAGGTCGGGGTGGTCGGCCGATGAGTTCACGCAACTCATCGAGCTCGATGAAGGTGTCTACTTGGCGTCTCAGCTCATCGGCCGTCATTGATGGTTGACTCTTGATCGTCGAAACGACCGAGACCCGTACGCCTTTGCGTTGCATCGCTTCGACAAGCGGACGGAAGTCCCCATCGCCGGAGAACAAGACCATGTGGTCAATGCGATCCACCAGCTCCATCGCCATGACGGCGATATCTATATCCATGTTGCCCTTCGTACGCGTGACCCCAGCATCATTCGTGAATTGTTTGGCCGGCTTGGTTATCATCGTGTAGCCATTGTACTCCAGCCAATCAGTGAGTGGGCGAATGGCAGAGTATTCAGGGCTTTCAAGAATAGCGGTGAAGTAGTAAGCACGAAGCAACCTACCCCTCCCCTTAAAAGTATCGAAGAGGAGTTTGTAGTCGATGTCGAATCTAAGTGCACGCGATGCAGCGTACAGATTAGGTCCGTCAATAAAGAGCGCCAGGCGCTCGTCGCGATAAAACATGAGATATCTCCGTTGTGTTCTATCATCCTGGGCGCCTCTGCGCCAAGTCCACGCGCAACAATACTGACTGAAGACATATATGTCAAGTTCACCCGTGTCAGTGTTTGGTGAATGTGCTAGAGTAGAAACACCATGCAAACGAAACCATCGCAAAAACGCCAATACATCACCACGACGCTACCGTATGTGAATTCCTCTGCTCACATTGGGCATGCCACAGAGTTTATTCGAGCCGATGCCCTGGCTCGACATTACCAACGGCGTGGGTATTCGGTGTTTCTTAACACTGGTACTGATGAACACGGTCAAAAGATTTATGAAAAGGCGATTGCTGCTGGGGTACCAACCCAACAGTTCGTTGACGACTTAGCGGCTGACTTCAAACGATTGCTTCCAGCGCTTGGCATTATGCCGGAGATAAACTTTGTGCGTACTACCGATCCTCATCACAAGCACGCTGCACAAGCACTTTGGCGGCGATGTCGTGATAATGGAGATATTTATAAGGCGCAACACCAAGTGAAGTATTGTACAGGGTGTGAGCTCGAGAAGACCGATTCAGAGCTAGAGGATGGACAGTGTCCGCTCCACCCGACCTACACGATTGAAGTGCGAGATGAAGAAAACTATTTTTTTCGCTTCTCAAAATATCAGCAACCACTGTTAGATCTGTTTCAGACGCAGGCAGATTTTGTTGTGCCACACTTTCGACTACTTGAAATTCAAAAGTTTGTTGAAGGAGGGTTACAAGATTTTAGTGTATCACGGCTTAAGTCCAAGATGTCATGGGGAGTGTCAGTGCCCGATGATAATGAACAGGTTATGTACGTTTGGTTCGATGCGCTGACTAATTATATTTCGGTGACCGGTTGGCCTGAGCAGGCAGATTTTGGTGGCTGGTGGCCCGGTATTCAGCTGGCCGGGAAAGATAACTTGCGTCAGCAGAGTGCAATTTGGCAAGCTATGCTCTTATCGGCGGGCCTGCCCACCTCACAGCAGATTTTTGTGGGCGGCTTCATTAATAGTGGTGGTCAGAAAATGAGTAAATCACTTGGCAACGTCATTAATCCGTACGACATGGTTGCCCGCTATGGCACTGAGGCGACGCGTTATATCCTGTTGCGGCACGTGCATCCGTTTGATGACTCAGACATTACCTGGGAGAAGATGGATGAGTGGTACACCGCAAATCTCGTGAACGGACTTGGGAATCTCGTTTCTCGAGTCATGAAAATGGCTGAGACGCACCTTGAAAAGTTTGCTAGTGTTTCCGAGCAATCAACCGAAGTCTCGCTCGCAGATTTTAATTTTCAGGGAGCGATGGATCAAATCTGGCTTAGTCTCGGGCAACTTGATGCAAAGATTACCGAAACAGAACCATTTAAATTGATCAAAACCGATGTCGCTACTGCTCGTGAAATTCTTGAGAATCTTCGTCGCCAGGTCTTCTCTATTGCGGGGGAATTAGCTCCCTTTATGCCAGAAACGGCCGAGAAAATTCATGATGCTGTCAGGCAAAACCAGAAACCAAATAACCTCTTTCCACGTCTAGAATCATGAAAGTCACCTACAATAAACTCGTGCGGGATAATATGCTCTCTGTGTATGAAGCCGATGTCGCAGCCAAGCGCACCGCCACTGACTTTTCGGTTCGTCACCTCACTCCCACCGAAACACTCGCGCTCCTAAAAGATAAATTACTGGAAGAAGCGCAAGAGGTCTTCGAGGCGTATGAACCGGGACAAGAGGCACACTTGAAAGAAGAGTTGGCCGACGTGATCGAAGTAATTGATGCGATTTTGTATCATAAAGGTATTTCTCTCGGTGAGGTACTCGAGATTCGTGATGCCAAGAAAGCCCGGAAGGGTGGTTTTGAGACTGGCCTCTATCTCGAGTCAATTGATTATATTGATGGCAAAGAACCTAGATAAGTATGCGACATCTCATTATCCTCCCAGGTAATAGTCCACGTAATCGAGCGTGGGGCGAGACGTGCGCTACTCATTTTTCGAAGTGGTTTGATTCGGTGTGTGTACAGGAGTATCTGCACTGGCAGGGTGGGGAGCAATGGATTAATCTCGCCACAGAAGAAGAGCGATTGCGAGAGCATATGACATCCGTCTCGGCTGATGCTGAGATATACATGTTTGCGAAGTCAATTGGCTCGATTCTGGCGGTTAATGCGATTGCACACAACGCAATCACACCCGCTGGCTGTGTGTTCTTTGGGATGCCACTTGATCATGCCGTGCCAGAAGTATGGCACGGGAGTATGGCGCCGCTCGCTACGCTTGCACCCTCCACGCTCGTCTTCCATAATGACGCCGACCCGACGACTCAGTACGAGTACACCCGCGACACGCTCGTTGCAGAAGCGCCCGAGGTGACATTTGTAACGACCGAGGGTATGACACACGATTACCTAGATTTCGCTTCTTATGAACCTGCTATACTTACAAACATACTGCCGACTACATGGAAACACTAGAACAAATCACTGAGCGCAATCGTCGAGTCGAACTCGATAAAGCCTGGGAGACGAGTAATACTCGCCGGGCACTTATTGCAAGTATGACGTATGCTGTGGCGACCTACTATATGTACCGGATCGGCGTGAACGACCCATTTTTGAATGCGCTCGTGCCGACTGGTGGGTACCTCCTATCCACGCTCACGTTGCCAGCGGTCAAACGTGAATGGCTCAAGCGGTATGGTAAGTGACTATATCGACACCCACGCTCACCTGAATCTCGCGCAGTTCGCGGATGATTTCAAGTCGGTGGCAGATCGTTGTCGCGCAGAGCGGGTAGCCATGATCAATGTTGGTACCCGAAAGGACACTTCAGCCAGGGCGGTCGAGCTGGCAGAGACATATGACCACGCGTGGGCGATCGTGGGAGTACATCCACTCAATGTTATTGACGCTGATCCCGACGACTACGGTGCAGTAGCCGAGCCAGTCTTTGATTACGCCTGGTACCAAACACTCGCTCTGCACCCACGGGTGGTGGGTATCGGCGAGTGTGGCTTTGATTATTTTCATAATTCTGATGAGACGTACGCGGCACAACGCGAGATGTTTCGCGCCCAGATTGCACTCGCGAACGAAGTTGGGAAGCCACTCATGCTCCATCTACGGAATAGTAAAGATGGACAGGGAAGAAATGCCTATGATGATGCGCTCGAGATACTTGCGAGCGAAGCCAAGGTGCTCGGTAACGCCCACTTTTACGCCGGCACACAGGAGCAAGCAAAACGTTTCTTTGACCTTGGTTACACGATTTCGTTTACTGGGGTGGTAACGTTTGCAAACGTCTATGAAGCACTTATCGCCTACGCACCGCTTGATATGATCCATGCTGAGACGGATTGCCCGTATGTGGCCCCGGTACCGTACCGCGGGCAGCGCTGTGAGCCGTGGATGGTCAAAGAGGTGGTACAAAAAATCGCCGACGTGAAGGGGATTGAAGTACGAGTAACACAGAATCAATTACTGGAAAATGCAGTACGACTCTATAATATCTAACTCTGGCTGGTTAGATCGTTAAAAGGTGCATTTGTCGATGATTTTTACTACGTGTGTCTGATACAATCACTATTTCATAGTCATGTATGTACACAAAACCTTTTTCAGCTTTGTCTAAGCATGATGCGGCGATCGCAGGAGGAAAAGGAGCTTCGCTTGGTGAAATGTGGCAAGCGGGGATACCTGTACCTGAGGGTTTTGTGGTAACTGCACAAGCGTTTGATTATTTTTTATCTAACTCTGATGTTTCTGACAGTATTAAAAAAATCCTCAGTACGCTAGATGTTGAAGATACGGTAGCGATAGATAATGCTTCCGATACAATTACACAACTCATTCTCACAACCCCTCTTCCAGACGTCATTGCGGACGATATCCATGTGGCTCATCGTACACTGGGGTCACAATATGTGGCAGTTCGATCCTCCGCAACAGCTGAGGATGGCGCACATCATGCATGGGCGGGGCAACTATCTTCCTACTTAAATGTAACCTCTGATTTGGTTGTGGATCGGGTGCGAGAGTGTTGGGCTTCACTGTACACTGCTCGAGCTATCATGTATCGGCTAGAAAAAGGACTGCGTCACGATCCCATTTCTGTAGCGGTTGTCATACAAGCAATGGTAAATGCTGAGAAATCTGGTGTAGCGTTCTCGGTGCACCCAGTGTCAGAGGATCCCAACCATGTGATTATTGAAGCTGGTCTTGGTCTTGGAGAAGCTATCGTCTCGGGAGAAATCACCCCGGATTCCTACGTAATTCACAAGTATGACAAACGAATTCTTGAGGTTAAGGTCGGTAATCAAAGCAAGGGATTATTTCGTAGTGAAACAAGAGATGAGGATGGCTATAATACCTGGCGAATTTTCGATGCAGCGGAGGCAGCCAGGCAAGTTTTAGCCGAAGTAGAAATAATGAAATTGAGTTCACTCGTACAGGCAATTGAAGTTCACTATGGTTTTCCTTGTGATATTGAGTGGGCGTATGAAAATGGTTCATTCTTTATTACACAAAGCCGTCCGATTACAACACTCGGTAGCACAGATCAGTCTCCCGCGATTACATATGAAAAAGTCTGGGAGGCAGGCAAGGCCCCTATATTTGAAATGACGCATGGGACATCTCTGGCGTATCAGGTGCAACAACAGATAGGGCTGGTTGATGAGCAGATGGTTATTGTAGGTACGAAGAAAAAGATTTCCGCGTACCACGCAACCAGTAGTTTGCAGCAAGCAGCCATATCAGGCAGAAATTATTTTAGTAATTATGCGGACAGTTTTTTAGAGGCAGCGCATCAGATGTGTAGTACTGGACTGGCGTATGTGCACCAAGGAGAGGATAAGCCGGTAACATTAGAAACTTTCACCGAAACCAGTAATGTCCTTCGCCAGCTGTTTGCGTACTTTAATGCAACCAATCCACAGTTTACGAGTGCTATAGAGGCTGATACGCTGGGAGAAATTACTACTTTTGTGGGTGAGTCAGCGGAGTCAATATTTCGGGATCTGTGTGTATCCGAAAAAGTCAGTTTAATGCAAACCGAACAAGTGGCATGGATGGAACTCGTGATAGATGCTAGTAAATCCTTACAAGGTATTGATGAGCGTATTGAACGCCACTACAATTCGTTTAAGTATTTAGTGGGGGATGAAGGGAATGTTGCGATGAGCCCATATTCATTACGAGAACAATTAGAAAAGGAATTGCGTGATGTGACTGATTACACAGCTACATTGCACTCTATGAAGGTGTATACAGAGGAGTCAATAGAGCAAAAGAAACGCCTGATTGAACAGTATAACCTTCCAGAACATCTTGTGAAGCAGACGGTATTATTGGCAGACATTGGACATATTCGACTGGAATTACGCTCTGCTTGGACAGCAGTTATGCATCTGTTACGTAAACAGTTAGCAATACTTGCAGTAGATCAAGCGGTAGAGGTAACGGTGCTTGAGAAGTATACTGCCGATGAAATTGTATCGATAATAAAATCAGGCCGCGCCTTCGCTGACCGACCTGACAATTTTTCGGTATCAATTAACGCAGGTAACTGCACCATATTGTTTGGTAATTTAGCAAAGACAAAAGCAGATTTCAATGTACCAGCAGAAGCTTCAAATGACGGTAATACACTGATTGGAAGCACGGCCTTTCCAGGCGTTGTCGAGGGCCCCGTGGTGGTGCTTGATTGGGGAGCCCCTGATTTTAATGAAAAGATTCAATCCTTTCCTAAAGGGGCGATCTTGGTTGCTGGACAGACTCGACCGATGCTTGTGCCGGCAATAAAAAAGGCCGCAGCGATTGTAACCGATGAAGGAGGGATTACTTCACATGCCGCCATTGTGGCTCGTGAGTTCAAAAAACCGTGTGTGATCGGTACTAAATCAGCCACCGAGCTACTTCACGATGGTGAGATTGTGATCGTTGATGCAACTAAGGGTACTGTTATTCGCGTAGGAGAAACAATAAAGGGGGGCTAGATGCCCCCCTGGTACAAGTCGTAGAAGTGACCTTACATCCTGAATTTGTACGAGATCACTTCGCGGTAGAGGGCGTCACTGATTGCCCAAAACATCGCCTCTACCTTGTGAGGGTTCTGGGATTTCCAGGCGTTCTTTGCTCCATCCAGTTCAAGACAGATGATTTCCTGCTTCACACCTGATTCGATTAGATGTGCCATCGTTTCTTTATCGGCAGCGACCACAAAATTGATTGTTGCAAGGTCGACTGTCGAAAGATGTCGCTTACGGTGGTTGGTAAGGTCAATGCCGTACGTCGGCGCTATCGCAATCGCGAGAGCAGGGGCCCCTTCGCCAGATTTGGCAGAGTCAAGAACTCCTGCCGACTCAACCACGACCTCATTGCGCCCCTGATTTCGGAGCATCAGCTCGAGCAACCCACGTATCACCGGTGAACGGTCACTGTTACCGAGGCATATGCACAAAATGTTCATGCCGTCTTCCTTCAGTTTGATGTGAGAGGGGCTTTTATATCAAATACTATTTACACGTATAGTCAAGTTGATTGATGTCACGCACATAAATTATGTGGCGTTTTGTGAATGCAGTAATGGAGAAGTGAAAGAATCAAGTGGTGCTTATAGTTAATCAAACACACTCACGAGATACTCATCGATTTTGCGCTGCTCCCAGTCGTAGAAGTGGGCATCTGCCCGTTTGAGGTCGCCGGCGAGGTCGCGGCCGACGAAGCGCCAGTGCCACGGCTCGAATAGGTAGAATTGGTTACCTTCGGGGTAGGACAGTGTGAAGCCGTACTTATGAGCATTTTCAATTAACCATTCATATTCAGGAGTGGTGGCAAAGGCTTCTGTTAAGGTGCCAGTGTCAGACGTGGTGAAATCGAGTGAGGTACCAAGTTGGTGCTCCGAGAAGCCTTGGTCAGCGGAGAAGGCATTAGCTCCTTCGCCATAGCTCACGAGGTAGCGACCCTTTAGTTCTGTCTGATATTCAAAGGAGCGATAGGCGGAGAGGACTTTCATGTCGAGGTCGGCGCGCTCCGCCGCCCGGAGGAGATCCTCAAGGTGGTCGTAGGCGTCAGCGAGGAAGTATTCATCGTCAGCACTTGGGTGAACATATCGATTGGGGATCTCCTTTAATTTCCGGGGAATATAGTTTTCATTGAGGAATGAAACGCGCGAGTACTTTTGGAGAATTTCTTCGTCGATTTGGGCGAGTTTGTCGAGGACACCGACCGTACCCGCGAGATCACGAATTTGATCTTCAAAGGCTTCGTTTTTATCTTTTTCATCACGATAGTCGTCGGCGAGATTCTCAAGTTCTTCTTTGATATTTTCGAGTTCGGCTCGTTGCTCACTGATAAGATTTTGGGCTTCGGTGAAGGCTTTGGTAGTAGAGGAGGATTGTTGCAAAAAGATGTTGCGTTCGTGGAGAAGCATAGTGATTCGGTCGGTATTGGTGACGTGGAGATAGGTCAGATAGCCGCTCGCGCCACTGAGGATGACAACACTACCGATGAGCGCTTTTTCGAGGAGGGGATGCGTTGACATGTTGGTATTATACCATGATTTCGGGGTGTGGCTGGGTAAGGAAGATGCCGGGGCCAACGGGCGGCAGGAGAGCCTTGTTCGGCTACCTACAGTTTTTTGGCCCCTTTCACCAAGTTGATCTGACCGTTGCGAAGGGTGTATTTGTGTGGTAGCGTACACGGGTTATTAGTTAGTTCTGTACATCATGTCAGAGACAACAATGCCGGCCGTCGAAGTGAGTCAGGCCCACGAGGGAGAACTCGTGAGTTATGAGCTCGCTTTCCACGTACTTCCAACGGTGGCCGAAGGGGAAGTAGGATCTATCGTTGCACAATTAAAATCGATCATTACCAGTCACGAAGGAGTGGTCACCACTGAAGAGGCACCTGAGCGCTTTGAGCTCGCCTACGATATCGTCAAATACCTTGAAGGACGCAACCGTAAGTTTAGTAGTGCGTACTTCGGGTGGGTACGCTTTACCGCACCAGCGGCATCTGTCGAGCCGATTAACCAGGCGGTGGGAGGAGTAAAAGACATTCTCCGACACCTCATCGTGAAGCTATCAAAAGCTGAAGAAGCTCATCCATTTTATTTCCACGAAGCACTTGATCTGCCGCCAGTACAAGCGGTTGACCTCGATGAGGTAGTCGCAGAGGAGGGTGAAGAAGTCGAAGTGACTGATGACGTAGCGGTGACGGAAGATGAGAGTGGTGTCGAAGCGAAGTAGGCGGTATACTACGGTATATCACTAACCACATTACGTTATGTACCTCAACAAAGCGATGATTTACGGCAACCTAACGCGCGATCCTGCGATGAAAGCGCTCCCGAGTGGCATGCAGGTCTGCACCTTCTCGCTGGCGACTAACCGAGTCTACAACGACCGAGACGGAAAGCGCCAAGAGTCGACCGACTACCACAACATCACGGTCTTCGGCAAGCAAGCTGAAAATTGCGCCAAGTACCTTACCAAGGGTAATAGTGCATATGTAGAAGGGAGCCTCCGCACTAATAGCTGGGAAAAGGACGGGGTGAAGCAGTACCGCACCGAGATCATCGCCGACCGAGTCCAGTTTGGACCAAAGGGAGGTGGGTCAGCGTCAACCGGTGCAAACCCGCAAGATACCGGGAAAGCCGGAGAGAAGGCACCAGCGTTGCCGGATTATCCTGAAGAGGAGATTAATCCTGAAGACATCCCCTTTTAAGTTTAAAATCACCTCATCTGCTTTGTCAGACTACGGATTGACCAATTCACCGTACCACCAGTACGACTCATTGTTCAATCCTTGTCTTCTGCGCAGCTAAGGCAATTTCTAAACTTAAAATTGTCTGATCACACACGAACATCGAAAGATAGCAATCATTTATTCATCTAATCCACTATCATGGAAGAACAAAAGCAAACCATCAATCATATTGATTACAAAGACATCACCCGTCTCCGTGGCCATGTGAATCCACACGCTCGTATGAATGGTCGTCGCCGCACCGGCTTCAAGGCTAAGGAGCAGCGTGACTTCGCGCAAGCGATCAAGCGAGCACGCTTTATGGCGCTCATGCCATACATCCAGCACTAAGTGTCGGGGAGGACGAGTAACAAAAGAGGCGGCACCTACGGTGCCGCCTCTTTTGTCACGCACAAACAATGGGTAAAAAACTACACTACACCTTGACAAATACTTCAAGTATGAAATAATTAACACTCAGAAAAGAACCAGCGCAGGAGCGCTACGGGAGGTCTCCATGGAAATGGAAAAAAAAGTCAAAGATGTCATTTACTTGTATGCAGGGCTGATGTGTGTCCTGACTGTCTTCTGGTGGTACTTTCTCACCTGTTTCTTGGACGCCCATACTGGTTGGGCACTGATGTACTCGTGGTGGGTCCTTGCGCCCGTTACAGTCATCGGATTGGTGACACTGGTCGTGCGAAAGCGCTGACCGAATAGAAGCCCTTGCGCGTGCGCGAGGGCTTCGTTACGTTTGTGGTGGGTAATGTCTCATCTTTTAATTGTTTTTGGTTTAAGATGGTGTGGCCTGAGTTTTGTTATGCCTTCTCTACGCGCTCAGAATAATCGCCCGTCTCAGTATTGACTGCGATGATGTCTCCCGTATTGATAAACATCGGTGCCATTACTTTTGCCCCCGTTTCAAGGGTGACTTCTTTTAGTGCACCACCCGAGCTGTTGCCTTTGACCGCATCGACCGCTTCTTTTACTTTTAGCTCAACTTTAATTGGGAACTTTAGCCCAATCACCTCGTCGCCGAAGGAGATGGTATCAATATCACTGCGATCTTTGAGGAAACGACCCTGGTCACCAACTAAGTCTTCACTTAGCATGAAGCGTTCACTTGGCTTCCCAACGTTATGAAACCAGTACTCACTGCCTTTCCGGTAGATGAAGGTGGCGGTCTTCGTTTCTAGTTCCGCCTCCTGCACCGTTTCGTTCTGGTGGAAGGTGACCTCGACAACACGACCTGATTTCAGGTTTTTAAGCTTGGTGATATTGACAGGCTTACGTTGTTGTTTCCGGAAGACGTGGGAAGCGATCACGAGATATGGATCATCATCATGGAGAATGACTTTTCTAAGAGTGATTTCGTTATATGACAAGACAGCCATGGTAAATTTCGATGTTATAGTAAGCGGGTAGATACTAGCATATGTTTGGCTATACTTCCAAAGACAACGCCTCTAATTGGAGTGACGAAGAGCTCTTACTGGCTTCAGGTGCCCAGCCGTGGGTGTTTTCGATCATTGTCGAGCGCTATCAGGCACCTTTCTTGCGGAAGACGCGGGGGATTATTCGTAATCCGCAGGATGCTGAGGAAGTGGTGCAAGATGCCTTCACAAAGATTTACATAAATGCGAGCTCATTTACCCCCCAAGACGGTGCGAAGTTTTCATCTTGGGCCTATCGTATTCTCCTCAATACTGCTTTTACCCGCTACCAGAAGCTCGTGAAGGAAGGCCGGCGCTTTAGTAACCTTGATCCAGAATTTGAACAATTCGTCGGTGAACGAACCGAGCACTCAGGCTTTGCCGAGACGAGTGACGCAATCGAGCGAGTCCTCGCTCGATTGCCGGGACACTTTGCGGCGGTGTTGCGGCTCCATTACTTGGAGCGTTGGAGCCAGGAGGATATCGCCGAAGAGATGGGTGAAAACGTCGGGACCATCAAGGCCCGCATTCATCGCGCCAAGGCTGCCTTCCGTGCGAAAACTGGTCCAGGCGAAGTGGGCGAGTTATTTGAGTAACGTTTTTAGGTGAGTGGTGGTTATAAAAAGCGTATGGAAACACAGCATCAACAATTACACGCTCGCATCATGCGCCGAGTTTGGTACAGCTTTGCCATTAGTACCGTCAGCTACGCGCCCTTGTGGTATGGAATCGGGTTTGGAGTGAGTCTCGGACTCTTCCGTGAATTAGTCTTTGTGAGTCGAGTGATCGAAAATTTTCTCGCGGTTCCAGTGGGGAATGCACCTAGCTATGCACTGTCAGTTGTCATGAATGCACTCCAGAGTGGTGAATTCCTCACGCTAGCGAGCCTTGGTGTCATGGGGCTCGTGACGGTTTCGCTTGTCCGTCGCCTCGCTCATGCTACTAGTGCGCCTGTGTTGCATCGATGGCAGGTGGGATAGGTATTGTGGTAGATAGCAAGATAAACAAACGACGGGCACGAAGTGCCCGTCGTTTGTTTTGAGTGTGTCTTCTATTGTGTATGCGTTGTGTGAATGCGTGTGTTCGTAGACAAAACACTGGAGCGGCGTTATGACCCCGCTTCAGCTTTAAGTGCCTTACGGATGTGTCCAAGCAGTTCTTTCTTTAGCTTTGCGTCTTCACGGAGCGTCGTTCGCGCTGCGTCGTAGCCACGACCAAGCTTCACTTCGGTACTTTCGTCACCACCAGGCGGGAGGTATGAGTACGAGGCACCTGATTTCTTGATGAGC
>Ga0100402_1005405_pt1 | contig 13074 bp, 13 predicted proteins | sample CryGeyme20150102_FD_80419 | JGI IMG/M metagenome (GOLD analysis project Ga0100402, IMG submission 80419) | Groundwater microbial communities from Crystal Geyser aquifers in Utah, USA - Crystal Geyser metaG 2015-0102 | ecosystem: Environmental > Aquatic > Deep subsurface > Groundwater | place...
CTTCCGGGTGCTGCGCGTTCCAGTAGTGCACGAAATTGCCGCCGATGAAGCCTGCGCCGCCGGTGACAAGCAGATTAGCCACGCCGAGCTTCCTCTTTGAGCATCAGGCGCAGGTTGGCGCGCCAGTGAACCGGTTCATCGCCCAGAGCCGCGCGGGTGGCACGGCAATCCAGCAGCGAGAACGCCGGGCGCCGGGCCGGCGTCGGGTAATCAGCAGTGGTGATCGGCCGGATCACCGGAATGCGCGCCAACAGGCCCGATGCATGGGCTTCCTCGGCAATGGCGACGGCGAAATCGTACCAGCTGGCGACCCCTGCATCGCTGTGATGGAAGGTGCCAGTGGCCTTGGCCTCGACCAGCCCCCAGATGGTGCGGGCAAGGCCGCTGGCCCAGGTGGGCGAACCGATCTGGTCGGCCACAACGCCCAGTTCCTCGCGTTCTGTCATCAGCCGGATCATAGTGCGCACAAAATTGGCACCGCCCGCTTCGTAAACCCACGCGGTGCGCACCAGCAGGTCACACGCGCGCAGGGCATCCTCGCCTGCCGCCTTGGTTCGGCCATAGGCAGATAGCGGGTTGCGCGCCGCTGATGGCGCGTAGGCCGCACTAGACTCCCCATCGAACACGAAATCGGTCGATACGTGCACCACTTTGCCGCCGGTTTCGGCCATTGCAGCCACCATCGCAGCGACCGCTTCGGCATTGATCGCGCGGGCCAGCGCCTCGTCACCCTCGGCCTTGTCGACTGCGGTATAGGCGGCGGCATTGATAATGATTTCAGGCGCTTCCACCGAAATCCGCGCGCGCAACATCGGCACGTCGGTCAAATCGCAATCATCGACGTCGATGGCGTTGATATCGGCCCATTCAGGCACAAGTCTTTGTAATGCGCCGCCAAGCTGACCGTTCGCGCCAGTAATCAACACTCTCATGCGAACACCGGCACATCCGCAAGGCCAAGCCCGCGTGCATCCTTGTCCGAGATGGTCGGATCAAGCCCCACCACTGGCCATTCGATCCCCACCGCCGGATCATCCCACGCCAGCGTGAACTCGCTCTGCGGGGCATAAGGTGCGGTGCATTTGTAAAGGAAATCAGTATCATCTTTGAGCGTGAGAAAGCCGTGGGCGAAGCCTTCGGGCACCCAGAACATCCGCTTGTTGGCGGCGCTCAACGTCACGCCGACCCATTGCCCAAAGGTGGGCGAGGAGGCGCGCAAATCAACCGCGACATCGAACACCGCGCCGTTGGTAACCCGCACCAGCTTGCCCTGCGGGACTGGGTTCTGGAAATGCAAGCCCCGCAGCACGCCCTTTTGCGAGCGACTGTGATTGTCCTGCACGAACGTCAGATCGAGACCAGCTGCGGCAAAGCCGGCCGCGTTCCAGGTTTCCATGAAAAACCCGCGCGCATCACCGAACACACGCGGCGCGATGATCAGCACACCGGGGATGGCGGTTTCAATGATGTTCACGGCAGCACCGGATTGTCGAGCAGGTTCAGCAAGTATTCGCCATAACCCGACTTGCGCAACGGCTCGGCCATTTCGCGCAGGTGGTCAGCAGAGATAAAGCCCTGCCGCCACGCTACTGCTTCGGAGCACGAAATCTTCAGCCCCTGTCGCTCCTCGGTGATACGCACATAAGTGGCGGCATCCAGCAACGAAGCGTGGGTGCCGGTATCAAGCCATGCGAACCCACGCCCCATGATCTCGACCGACATGGTGCCTTCATCGAGATAGAGCCGGTTGAGATCGGTAATTTCCAGCTCACCACGCGCCGAAGGCTTGAGATCACGTGCGCGGTCAACCACAGTTCCGTCATAGAAATACAGGCCAGTGACGGCGTAATTCGACTTGGGCAGCATCGGCTTTTCTTCGATCGAGATAGCCCTGCCACCCGCATCAAATTCAACCACGCCAAAGGCTTGCGGATCATTGACGCGATAGGCGAACACGGTTGCGCCAGTACTGCGCGCGTTGGCGTGTTGCAGCAGATCCGGCAGGCCATGGCCGTAAAAGATGTTATCGCCAAGAATCAGCGCGCTTGGCCCCCCGCGCACGAAATCCGCGCCGATCTGGAACGCCTGCGCCAGCCCTTCGGGCCTGGCCTGCACGGCATAGGTGAGCGACACGCCAAAATCCGATCCATCGCCCAGCACGCGGCTAAACTGCGCGGCATCTTCGGGCGTGGTGATAATCAGGATGTCACGGATGCCCGCCAGCATCAGCGTGCTAAGCGGGTAATAGATCATCGGCTTGTCGAAAATCGGCATCAGCTGTTTGGAAACGCCGCGGGTCAGCGGGTAAAGCCGCGTCCCCGATCCGCCCGCCAGGATGATGCCGCGCCGTTTCTGGCTGTCTGCGCTCTCACCCATGGGGCCACCTCATAATGTAGGTATTATCGCGAAGGCTTGCCGCATTGCAGCATGGCCCAGAGGGGTCAATCACCAAATGGATCGGCTTGCCAAAAAAGTGGCTTTCCCCCACGCGTCAGCGGGTTTAGGTGCAGGTGCGAAATGACGAGCGTGCCTCAGGCAGGCACCCGCGCCCGCATCAGCACCCGCTTTGAAGGCTTTGCATGGCAGATGTGATTACCCCGATCTACACCCAGTCACATCGCGAAGGCATTGAATCCATTTGTCCGCCCAACCCGCGCCGGATCCTCGATATCGGGGGATCAGCGGGGACGTTTGCGCAGGCGATCAAGCAATCATTGGGCGCCGATGCGGTGTTTGTGGCTGACTATTCCGCCGAAGCGCTGGCCAAGGCAGCGACGATTACCGATGGCACGTTTCAGGTCGACCTCAACCGCCGCGGCGCGATGGCAGAGGCGCTGGCGAGCGCCGAGCCGTTTGATCTGGTGTTCTGCCTGTGTGTGCTGGAACACATTTATGATCCGTGGGCGTTGATCGCCGAACTGCATGAAACCCTGCCGCTGGGCGCAACAATTGTCGCTTCGGTGCCCAATACCCAGCACCTGCGATTTGTCGCGCGCGTAGTCTGCGGTGCCTGGCGATACGATCACACTGGCCTGTTTGACCGCACCCATATCCGCTTTTTCTCGCGCAAGTCGGCAGAAAGGCTGATGACGTGCAGCGGGCTTGAACTGGTGGCCAGTCAGATGCGTATCCGCAACCGCAGCCTCGCGCTGTTCGACACGCTGACGCTGGGCCTGCTGCGCCGGTTCCTGGCGCTGCAATTCGAAATTGTCGTGCGCAAGACGTCGGATACGGTGCGCGATCCGGGGTTCTGCGGCGCGAACATCGCGGGCGCATGATAGTGCGCCCTGCAATCGAACTGCTGCTGGCGACTTATAACAGCGAACGCTATCTGGCGGCGCTGCTGGAATCGCTTGCGGCACAAACCCACGATGATTTCGTGCTGGTTGTCTCTGACGACGGATCGTGCGATGCGACGCTGGACATCATCGCAGATTTCGCCCCTCGTTTGCGTCACCCGCCACGCGTGCTTGCGCCTCATGCGCCTTCGGGCTCGGCGATGATGAACTTTGCGCGACTGCTGGGCGAGGCAACGGCGGATTATGTCCTGCTGGTCGATCATGATGATATCTGGCACCCTGAAAAGGTCGCATCCGGCCTTGCGCAAGTGCGCGCAGTGGAAGCGCAGCGCGGGATCAGCCATCCGGTGCTGGCGCACGGCGATTTGCGGGTGATCGATCGCAGCGGCGCGGTATCGCGCCCATCGTTCTGGGCGATGAAGCAGATCGCACCGGCCTGTTCGCAAAGCCTGCGCCGCACGCTGATCCACGCCTCGGTAGTCGGCTGCACCACCACCATGAACCGTGCCCTGGTTGACGCCTGCTTGCCGATCCCGCGCGCGGCGGTGATGCATGACTGGTGGATCAGCCTGATCGCAGCAGCCTGCGGCACGGTGGTGTTCGACCCGACCCCGCGGATCGACTACCGCATCCACGGCAACAACGTCTCCAATCCGCGCGCAGCATCGGCGAGCACGGCCATCGGCGAAGCCAATTACCGCGCGGTGATGCGGCAGAAACTCGCGGTGCGTGCCCGGCAGGCAGCGGCGCTGGCCGAACGGCTCGAACCGATCGCCCCGCAGGCGGCCAGCTTGGCAGCGCGCTTTGCACGGTTGCCGGAAATCGGGTTTTTCGCCCGGCGAGTATCGATCCTGCGTCATCGTTTCCTGTTTCCCGGTGTTTGGAGAAACCTCGCCATGGCAGTAGCAAGCTGACACAAGCCCGCGCCAAACCGGCCCTGACCGGCGCCGAAGTGAGCCGGAACCTGAGCGCAGACCATTTCCTTGCGAAATGCGTGCGCTGCAGGCTTGCCGCAGCGCCCCTGCCGCCGTGGCCGCCCGGATGGAACAGCGACTCGGATTGCGAAGCAGTGGCCGCGCGGGCCGAATTTCATGGAATTGCCGTGCTGCTTGCCCGCACGGCGCAGGACTTTACCGCCTGGCCCGCGCTGGTGCGTCAATGCTTGCAGGTTGAAATTCGGCTGGTGGGGTTATGGGAAGAAATGCACCGCACTGTCATAACCCGGCTGATCGCGGCGCTGGCCGCTGCGGCGGTGCCGACGCTGGTGATGAAAGGGACGGCGCTGGCCTACCTCTATTACGACGATCCGTCAGCACGGCGGCGCGGTGATACCGACCTGCTGATCCATCCGCGCGATCTTGACCGCACCCGCAGGTTGCTGACAGCCCATGGCTGCTTTCGCCGCGACGACCCGCATGGGCTGTTCTTTCAGGAAACATGGGAGGTCGATTGCGGATTGGGGCTGATCCACTCAATCGACCTGCACTGGGAACCGGCCGATCGTCCGGTTCTGCAACAGGTATTGCGTGCGGGAGAGTTCTGGGCAGCGAGCATCCCAGTGCCGCGGTTGAGCGTCGATGCCCGCGCGCCTGACCCGGTGTTGATGCTGGTGCATGGCGCGATCAATCAGGCGTGGCACGTGGCCCGCGGTTTTTTCGTCGATGGGGAGCGCATCATCGGTGGACGGCGGCTGATCTGGTCGGTTGATTACGCGCGCCTGGCCGCCAGGTTCAGCGTGGCCGATTGGGAGCGGCTGGCGAACTTCTGCCGCGACCGGCAGGTATCAGCGCTGGTGCATGGTGCGCTGGCTGGCGCGCAAACCGACATCGGCTTCGCCCCGCCCCCAGGCCGACTGGCGCAACTGGCCGGCGATACCCGCCCTTCCCCGGCCGCGCGTTATATCCAGGCCCCTGACCGGATCGGCGATATGTGGGCCGATGTGCGCGATGCCGACACGCTGGCGATGAAGATCAAATTCATTGCATCGATGATCTTCGCCCCGCGCAGTCATCTCGAAAACAAATACCCGCAAGCCGCCCATTGGCCGACTGCGGCGCTTCAGCTGCGGCGCTATGGCGGAGCGCTGGCGTGGCTGCTTAGCCGGGGCAGACAACGGTGAACGTCGCTTTCCTGTGGCATCGCGGCCGACCCTTCCTGCGCGAACTGGCGCTGATCAGCGGGCTATCGGTGTTGAGCGCGCTGACCACGCTGGCCTTGCCCTGGTTGGCGGCAACATTCCTTGCCGGGGTGCTGGGACAGGCGGTAATCGAGCTTTCGGTGGTGGCCACCTCGTTGGTGATTACGCTGGCGGCGCTGACCGCGATCAACATTCTGGTCGCGATCGTGTCCGAATTGGCATCGGGCCGCATCCTGGCCGGTTTGCGGCGTGAAACTTACGATCACCTGCTGACCTTGCCGGTGGCCTTCCACGATCACAACCGCACCGGCGAATTGCTGTCGCTGATGACCTACGAGGTCGATCAGTTGAGCAGCTTTCTGACCCGCACCCTCGCGGGCGTTCCGTCGATGCTGATGACCGCGGGGGGCGCGGTGATCCTGCTGTTTCTGCTTGATCCGATGATGGCGTTGGTGGTGCCGGTGCTGATCCCGGTGTTCTTTATCGTGATGAAGCTGCTTGGGCGGCGGCTGCGGCTGTTGTCCCGCCGGGTGCGCAAGGCTGAAGCGCGGCTGATGTGGATGGGTGAGACTGATCTGGAAATGCTGTCCGCGATCAAGGCGTTCGCTACCGAAGAACACCATCAGCGCAAGTATCACACCGCGATCGAAACCGCGCGGCAGCTAAACCTGCAGCAGACGCGGATTTCGGCCTTTATCGGTCCGGTGGTGTCGCTGGTCGCCGGTCTTGCTGCGATCAGCATTTTGCTGGTGGGCAGTGGTCAGCTGGAAAGCGGCGCGCGCAGCCCGGCTGATCTGTTCGCCTTCCTGCTTTATGCCGCGTTGCTGACGCGCCCGGTCAGTGGGCTGGCCGATACTTACGGCGCGTACCAGATGGCGCGTGGCACACTGGCGCGGCTGGAAGCGGTGTTCGCCAGGCCGGTGGAGCAGGGTTACGCAGCGCCGCAGCGGATTGCGCGCGCCGCCGGGGCGATTGCCTTCAATCAGGTCAGCTTTGCCTATCCGGGCCGACCGGCTTTGCTTGAGCGGCTCGATCTGACGATTGCGCCGGGCGAAGTTATCGCGCTGACGGGGGCAAACGGCATCGGCAAATCGACGCTGATCCGGTTACTGCTGCGCTATTATGATCCGCAATCGGGGTGCATCACGCTCGACGGGACGGACATCGCCCAGTTGCAGGTGCAGGATCTGCGCCGCCAGTTCGGCTATGTCCCGCAGCGGCCCCTGCTGTTCAACGGCACGATCCGTGACAACATCATCTTCGGTGCGGCTAACCGCGATCCGGCGCTGGTCGAACGCGCAGCCCGGATGGCGCAGGCGTGGGATTTCATCCAGCATCTGCCGCAGGGGCTGAACACCGTCATCGGCGATGAAGGCATTCGCATATCAGGCGGCCAGCAACAGCGCATTGCGCTGGCCCGCGCGCTGTTCCGTGATCCACCGATCTACATCTTCGACGAAGCGACCAGTATGTACGACCTCGAAGGCGAGGCGGCATTCGTCGAAGCCTGCATCGCATCGCTGGGGGGCCGCACGGTGATCATCATCACCCACCGGCCTGCCAGCCTGGCACTGGCCGATCGGGTGATCGAAGCCAGCGCAGCGGGCTTTGCGGTCGTGGAACCCAAAGCCGGTTAGAGCGGTTTCCGGCCATTCCGACCCATCCCGACAGCGCCGATTTTGGCCCTCTGCAAGGATTTGGCGCGCAGAAATAGTCTGTATTTCATAATTTTCTGACGTTGCAGTGAGCCAAAAGCGGCTCGCCCCGCAGGGCTTGCCCTGAGTGGCCCCGTGGCAGCGTCACCGCCCTAATCAGGGCAAGCAGCCCGACCTTCTGACGGTTGCTCCGCGTCGGACTGCGCATGGCAATCGGGGAGGGTCAGAATGGCCGGAAACCGCTCTAGACGGCAAGCTGATTGATCAGTTTCCGGTTGGCCAGATCGGCAAACAGCGCGCGTACATCCTGATCGATCTGATTGCGCGGCGCATCGAATTCAGCTTCGATCGCGTCGCACACCTCGGCCAGCGAACAGGCCCCGGCGCTCAGGCGTTCCCAGATGCGGCTGCCGACCGGATCAAGCCCGAAATACAGCCCGCTGGACAGATCGAGCAGCACCATTTCGCCTGCAACTTCGCGTGCGACAACATCTTCCGATGCCTGAAATCGTTGATTTTGGTTCATTTTGTATTCCGGTTCACTTCAATATCAGTCAAAATTGCATCAACGACCCTGAGCAGCTCATCATAGCGGCGCGGATAGTCAAGCCGGCGGCACGCGATCCGTTCTGACAGTTGGGCGATGCGACAAAAATGCTCACGCAGCCGCGGCTTATCCGCAACATCAAGCACAAAGGCATGGGGCAGCGTTTGCACCAAGGCTGCCTGACCGTCCAGCGCAGCGATTGCCAGCGCGGCATTGTGGTCAGACCCAAGCAGATAGATTTGCACCAGCGGGCAGGCGACAGCACTGAACGGCAAGTCTTCACCGCCTGCGAAGCTGTGCTTGTTGTCTTCCTCGTCGACCGGAAATGTGCGGCCAAACAGGTGCGCGGCGCTGTCAACAAACAGACGCAGGTTGGACTGTTTGGGCTGAAGCCAGTAGTTCGCGCCATCCGGCACAAGTTCGATCACGTCCTCGGTCAGGATCGGATAGCCTGCCTTGGCGAACGCGCCAGCCAGCGTGGTCTTTCCGCTGCGCGACGGGGCGATGAACGCGACCGCGCAGCCATTGATTGCTACTGCGCTGCCATGCAGGAACAATCCGCCATGATGATTGCCGGCCATGGGCACGACGCCGTGCTGGAACAGGCTGTCATAATGGTCGGGCGCCGTGCCGGGAGCAGGCCAGCCAATGGCGATCCCGCGGGCGAGGTCGATCAGGAAATCGGCCTCGTCCGGAAAACGCAGCAGGATTCCTTCGGGCACCCGGTGAAACTCGGCCTTGACCTCGCCATCAGGGGTCACCCAGCGATCATATGGCGCACTGGCAAGCGGAGGCTGGGCGCGGGCAGGGCTGGTCCGAAGGGCAATCATGCGCTTGGGTTCAGATCTGGCAATGATGCGCCAGCACCTTTTTGACAAACTCGCGCACCGCCTGCTGGGTCGGGAGCATATCGGGCCACTCGGCCAGAACGGTAGCGGTGATATCATCGCCCGAACGTAGGTCGTCCACCTTCGCCAGCACAAAAGCGCGGGCTTTGCCCTCGGCGCTCAAGGTCAAAGGACGGCCCGGCTCGTTCACCAGATCGGCCGGGGTCAGCACGGTGCTGTTGAAGGTCGACAGCGTTTGCTTGCGGGCGCCATGCGGGGGCTGGATCGTCCAGGAAATCATCGTGTCATCGGCGCGGAACCGCACGGACACGCCAATCGCATCGCCTGCTTCGACCATGAAGCTTTCCTGCGCGGGCAGAAATGCTTGCGAGCGGCCGATGCTGTCAGGTGCCAGCGGGTTGTTGGTCATCCGCACAGCGCCAGCCAGTTGGCAATCAAACCAGCCCGCAATCCCGTCAAACCGCCCGGCGCGATTCGCAATCAACGTCGCGTTGAAGCGGTAGAATTCGGTGTCTGCATCAGCCAGATCGACATGGCCCAGCGATACCGGGGCAGCGATCAGTTCATCGGCATTGAAGGGATGGGAATACCGCACATTGCGGCTGAGGGTATCGAGCCAGCGATATTGCGGCGGCACGCTGTCTTGCGCCCAGCCATTCGCCTTGGCGAGACTGGCGTCGCTGCACACCCCCGCCACCGTCAGATCGAGCGTTTGCGGGATCATCAACCCGCCGGGTTTGAGAAACCGCTGCCGCGCATCGCGCATCAGTGGGATGATGCCATAATCGAAACCGAAAAATCCGACGTGATCGCAGATGATCAGATCAACCCGTTCGGGCAACGCGGTGCGAAAAGTTGATCCGCTGATGCAGTGATAGCGGTCAGCAAGGCCCGCGCGCGACATCACATCGCGCGCGATGTGGATCGCATCGCTGCGGTCGATCCCCCAGACCTTGCTGGCCCCCGCTTCAAGGCAGAACAACCCCAGCACACCCACGCCGCAACCAAGGTCAGCCACCGCACCGCCCGGCTTCAACGCCGCAGCAATCGCCTTCCGGTACAGTGTGTTACGTCCGGGCAGCGTGAGATATTCAATGTGTTCGGCGAGCGCGGCGGACATCAGCGGGACAATTCAACAGACTTTGTCAATGAAACCACCGGACCGTGAACGCGGGAGGGCAGCAAAGCAAGAGGCCCCGCTCGACATGGTCAAGCGAGGCCCGCAGCCCATATTTCAAACCACCAAAGATGCTTGGCTTAAATCTGAACCATGATGATGGCGCCGTCCATCATCATCGTCCCACTGCCGCCGGTCAGATTGCGCACCGAACCAAATTCAACCAGGCGCGGTGTCGAATAGGCGGTCTTGTTGATTTCTTTGGTCATGATCAATCCTAATATTAAACGGCCGTGGGGCCGGTGTCCCCTGCGTCAAGCATCAGGAATGCTGCAACTGCGTATAAACCCCATACCTCCCACGAACGATCATCGTCAACCGTGTTCACGAAGGCGGGCGGGATTAACCTTGCCAAACCGTTACGATCACAAAACACTTTTAAAAATGGTCGGCCCGCACCGGTAGCGAATTGCGCCATTTCAGTGTCGAGCGCATCGGATTCGAAATCGGCCTTCGTGCGCCGCTCAAGAATTATGTCCGGCAGAACGCCCTGCATCGCGATCCGATGGATGATTTTGGTCACCCCTGCCCGGCGCCGCAGATGTTCCGGGGTAGCCAGGCTGAAGCCGATGAATTGCCGGGTAAACATCGGATGGCGCGCCTCGATCCCGCTCAGCCCGCGCTGGCGCTGCATCCGCGCCCGCGCGTAGGAACTGAACGGCGACGAAAACAGGTTCTGCTTGGCCCATGCGTGAGGGTCGCTGGGCAGCGAGGCATCATAGTCGGCCTCCTGTTGTGCCAGCAAATCGCGCACCCACGGCTTGAACCAGAACAATTCATCAGGATCGCGATACATTCGCGCACGGCGCATCGCCCGCCTTATTGCGCGCAGGCGGTCAGGCGCGAACGCCGACAGTCCGATGCGCAGCGCCTTGGGCAGGATCGTGCGCCAGCCCATTGCCGCGGCGTCGCTGCGCAGCGCCCTGATGAACCCGGCAAGATCACCATCCTCGACGAATTCGCGATAGTAAACCCAACTTCCCTGCAACCATTCGTCCCCGCCATCACCGTTGAGATAGACCCGCGATCCATCGGCATGAACGCGTTGTTCGATCCCGATTGTCATCGCCCCATTGGTAGGAATCGGGAAATCGCGCTCGATCCGGGCCTGATCGGTGAACCATTGCAGCGATGGGCGGAACAGCGGCACCTCGGTCAGGGTCCGTCCGACAAAATCGGCGGCGGCGCGGGCATAGGGCAGTTCATAGGCGCGGCTGCCAGGATTCGGGGCAAGGGTATATCCCTGAAATCCCGGCGCAAGCAGTCGCCCCTGCTGTTCAAGCCCATGCGCCAGACAATAAATCGAAGACGAATCCAGCCCCCCACTGACTGCGATCCCGATCGGCAAATGGCTCCGGGTCGTCCGGCGCACCGCATCGGTCAGCATTGCCCGATAATGTTCAGCATATTCGCCATCGCTGCGATACCGCTGCCGTTCACCCAGCGGCAATTCGTAGTAGCGCCGTAATGCCAGGCGTCCGCCATCCCAGTTCAGACTGTGCGATTGAAGCAGCCGCTTCACCCCCGTCCAAGCCGTATCGTGCGGCATGAACATCTGCACTGCGGCGACCCCGGCCAGATATTCGCGGTGCGGCTGCGGCGGGGCGTCGAGCGCAGCCAGCACTGCCGGGATATCGGACGCGATCAGCAGCGTATCGCCATCCTGACAATAGAACAGCGGGCGCAGCCCCTGATGATCGCGCGCGGCAAAAATCCGGTTGGCGCGCGTGTCGGCGATGATGAAGGCAAACTCGCCTTCGATCCGCACCGCGCACTCGTCGCCCCATTGTTCGTAGGCACGCAGCACCAGTTCGGCATCGGAACGATTGCGCAACACGGCCCCGCGCTCGGTCAAGTCGCGGCGCAATTCCTCCCAATTGGTGAGGAAACCGTCGATCACCACCGCCAGGCTACCGTCGGCGTTGGTATGCGGTTGCGCAGCTTCGCACGATTCGGCGGTGGTGTGCAATACACACGCTCCCAGCGCAAACCGGCCTTCCAGCCAGTGGCCGGTGCCATCAAAGGCGCGGCCCTCCATCGCTGCCAGCATCGTGACGACGCGACGTTGGCTGGCAGGCCCAGCGGAACAGATGGCGGCAATTCCGGTCATCGCGGCATCACATCAGGCCGTCTTCGCCGCGTTCGTGGAACAATTCGCACAACGGCCCCAATTCCGGGATGCCAAAGTGTCGCGCCCACAGGATTGGCCAGACAAGATTGCTGCATCCGGCCGGATAATAATGGAAAAATAGCAGGTTGCAAAATCCGCCAGGCGCAATCACATCACGGTAATGCCATTGCGAACTGCCGTTGAACAACAATGCCTGACCGGGTTGAAGCACAAACGGTTGCCATTCCAGTGCGCTGTCCGCCTTCACCACAAGCGGATCCCAGTCATGCATCGATTCCACGGTCGGCCAATCGGTCACCTTGCTGAACCAGATTGGCCAGTCGTGGCTCTGGTCAAGGCAGTAATCGAGCGTAAACATCGAGCCCGGTTCATCCATGTGCGGATCGCATTTGCCCGCCCCGCCATACAGGCTGAGGAAGTTGTAGCCGGCCACCATTTCACGCCCGACCAACGCGCTGATGCGCGGCAGCAATTGCTGTTGCAGTTCGATAAACCACGGGAAATCATGCACGATATGACGGCCGAACTCCGCCAACTCATCGCGCTTGAGCATCGCTTCGGGGATCGAGCGCGCGGTCTGGCGGATTTGGTCACGGGTGGCGGTATCGAACAGATCATCGACCACCACGGGCGCGAAACCCGGCGGGGGGAGTAATGCATCAAACCCGCGCACAAACGCTTCGAGCGTGTCGGGCCTTACGCGCGCAAGATAGTGCTTGGCCACTTCAAACCGGCGCACGAAATGCGAATCATACCAACCCACGCTGCCGACCGCCCGGATCGAGGATACCGCTGCCATATGCCAATCGAGATAGGCCGGATCGCGCAGTTTTGCCTTGATCGCCTCGTCGAGCATCTCGTCCTTCCGATCTGGTGGTGCGTGGATTTGCACGCCAAGCTGTGCCACTAAGCGCACGATGGCATCAGCGCAATCTCCCCCGACCCCGCCCCCCGGCACCAGGCCGCGCCGAGGTGATTGGGGCTGGCTGATAAGGTTTACGCTGCGGGGATTTGCAGAACTTGTTCGCGCCCGGCTGGTGTTCGCGCGGCTTAGGGCAGCCGACATTCCGCATCGCAACCGTTTGGCGGCAACCGCTGCGAACGCCGACACTACGCCCGACCGCAGCGTTCTAGTGGCGCGGATTGCCTATGCCCTCCCACGCATTTCTGCACGCCTGCCGTGGCGCAGCGATTGCCTGATCCAGGCAATCGCTGCGCAGAACTGGCTGGCGGCGCACAGGCTGGCCAGCGAACTTCGCATCGGGGTGGCGCGGCCGGAC
>Ga0100402_1005407_pt1 | contig 13073 bp, 10 predicted proteins | sample CryGeyme20150102_FD_80419 | JGI IMG/M metagenome (GOLD analysis project Ga0100402, IMG submission 80419) | Groundwater microbial communities from Crystal Geyser aquifers in Utah, USA - Crystal Geyser metaG 2015-0102 | ecosystem: Environmental > Aquatic > Deep subsurface > Groundwater | place...
CCCGGGCGCCTCGGAACGGAGAAAAGGTCGGCCCTAGTAAATTGCCGAGTTTCTCCAAACCACCCTACCTAGCCGAACGTAGCCCTAGAGAGCTGGCATAGTCGAGAGAACGCGGTAGCGTTGACTCGTAGTAGTAGTAGTCTACGAATACTACTACTACTAGACTACTAGTAGCTAATGGCGATCTGTTCTCAAAATGACACGACTGAACATCATCCATCTCAACGCATCAAAGTACAAAGTAGTAACCATCTAAAAAAACAATCCCATACTCTAACTTCCAATGGAGATTACTACATGTACTAGATACGGAGTACATAACAATAATCATACCATCATCTTTCCTCAGCCTCTACTAGCCACTATAAGGGACGATAGCGATACTGTTTCCTTGCGATGCCAAAGCTTCAAAGAGACAAGAAGATTCCTACATTGGTGGAACGCATTCTCAAACATCAGAATATTGCCATTGGAGTTGTCATTACTTTGCTTGCTGTCAATATCTTGGAGAGTACCCAATCAATCAGAAATTATGGACTGCAGCCGCGAATCTTGTTTCAGCAATATCTTATTGACCCAGCCTTTTCTTATTTGGATTTAAAAGATGATTCCGAATCCGACCGTGGCGGAGATGCTCCCAAACAGATCGACAAACCCCTGAACATTGTTTTACTGTATGCCGACGACTGGCGGCATGATGCACTGGGTGTGGCCAAGACGTTGCCCGTCGAGACACCCTTTTTGGACTGGATGAGTACCCAGGGAGTCCGTTTTACCCACAATTGTGTTACCACCAGTGTTTGCTGGATTTCGCGGGTGACATTGCACATGGGACAATACTTATCTCGACATGGTGGTGCACGAGTGAGGGATAGTTCCTGGTATAAAAATTTTAATATGAGCTTTCCATCGCTCTTGAAGGAAGCTGGGTACTATTTAGCACACATTGGAAAGTGGCACACGTATAATTTTGAACAGATTCAGAATGTTTGGGACTACACAACAATATACTACGGCCGTCACTTTTTTCCAGGAACACCCAAAGCAATTCACGTGACAGAGAGAAACGAGGCCGATGCGATTACCACCCTTCGAAATCGACCTACTGACAAACCATTCATGATGACAGTGGCTTTTTTTGCCCCGCACAGCTGGGATGAAGATCCAAGGCAGTTTGTCCCACAAGAAAAAACCATTAATACGACTTACCAAAACACTACGCTTTCTCCTCCCGTCGACATGGCCGAGTCCTTTGGGAGGCTGCCACACTTTTTTGGAGAAGAAAACATTGCTCGAAAGCGATGGCATGCAAGATTTGATGAACCCACCAAATATGACACCATGCTCAAGAACTACTACAGATTGATCACAGAAGTGGATTCAGCCTGTCAAGCTATCTGGAATGAATTGGAGGCTCAAGGAATCCTGAATGAGACAATGGTCATTTTTACCACGGATAATGGTTTCGTAAGTTCATGTTAGGGTTTATTGTCATCATGGTGCTTCTACTATTGTCGTTCTACATGGTTCACATTTATATCTTCGTTCCACTCGCGCCTTATAGTACCACGGTGAACACGGTTTGGCAGGCAAGTGGTATCCACACGAGGAGAGCATAAGAACACCTCTGATCATGTGGGATCCTAGGATGTCTTCCAAGAAACAAGGAACAACAGAGGATGCCTTTACTCTCAATGTAGACTTAGCCCCGACAATTCTTGCGGCGGCCAATGTGACCGTTCCGAAAGTCATGCAAGGCCGGGATATGGCCGAGCTTTACCTTGAGCCTAAAGCCAAGGATAAGTGGCGTACAGAATTTTTCTACGAGTATCCAGCTATTTTTGGAAAAAAGGTTATCCCGGGATCTACGGCACTGGTTCGGAAGGATATCAAGGTATATTCGGATTTGTATTGAGGCAGTGCAACTTTGTCTTGGCAACGCTTGCTTCCTCACACTTGCTCACCTTGTCTCATTCTCCTTTTTGATAGTACATTGAATGGCCAGAATGGAATCAGACACAGCTCTTTAATCTCACGAATGACCCAAAAGAGGAGCACGATGAAATCGGCAACCCTGCTTATGCTGGGGTTATTTCAGAACTCAAGATACGGCATGACGAATTGCAAGAGTGGGTCAAGTAAAGAATTTGCTTATTTTTGCGATATCTTTCGCACGTACGCGGAAGACGACCAAGAGAAAGCGAACCCCCACAACAACAAAATAAATGTACAAGTCAACGAGGGCAAGAATTGATAAACCGCGGAAAGAAGCGTCTCAGAAATGCACACCGCTGTAGCCAAAAGCTAGCTACCACTCTCACGTACAGCTCGTATCGTTATCATTATTCTACTACATCTGCGATAAAACAGTATCTTTCCTTTGTAGCGACACTATGTATCCTTTCCTGTAATCAAATGGGCTGATTCTTCAATATTGAAAGCACTGCGAGCCGCGTGATGATGATTTTTACGCAATCCTGCGAGGGCTTTGTTGATAAAAAGACTGCGGCGCTCATCCCACTCCGGTCCACTGACTGGGATTCCCAAAACTACTTCCCATGCACACTCATGATACCAATGCACAAATGTGCGGGGGTCCATCAAATTATGACAAGTGCCCCGTGCGACTTTGATCGCAATACCTTGCAAAAAGGGGGCAATGATGGGAAACTTGTGCCAGTGGTTGATAGGTGGCATGGATTGGTTAGGGTTAGATGCGAAGTGAATCTAGTCTCTAGAAGAAACATGATCAATTCATACTTGCGTACAAGAACTTACCTGACCAGCTACAATTGACCAGATTTCAGTTGGATCACTGACAGAGTAGCGTTGCTCAACAAAACCCAAAATATCGTACGATAAGAAACGAGCTAGATCTTCGACGTCTTTCAAAAAATGATGCTTTTCGTCTTCGTTCCCTTCTCCCTCCTCAGAGTCCAGGACACAATCTACAATGCTATCAAATGCCCAAGCACCCCCTTGCGCGATGCTAGCAAGATTTGCATAGAAATATTCCATCGAGGGACCCACCAACTCCTCATAGAACGAGTGTTTTTGCTGAAGATGGTGGCTGTCAAAAAGAATTGCTAGGATACAATAGTCGGAGGCTTTGTTCAGTTGCAATTCGGGATACTCATTAGCGGAGTGGACTCTTTCAATCGTATTGATATTCGCATGGAACAAAGCATACTTGCTGGCCAAAAGCTCGCACTGCTTTTTGTGTCCACGAATGACAACCCCGTCAATTTTGGTAGCGCCTTTCTTCTTCCACGCGGCTAGTTGGCATTTCTTGCCGTCGTACTGGGCGACTTTACAGCTGCCACATTTGTAGAGGTGGTCGGCGCTCACATGCTTCAAACCGCATTCCCAGCAAATGCAGGGCTCTCCCACGGAAAATGTTTCATCAAACACCGGTTTGAGGGCCACATTTAGTCGCATATGCATAAGATTGTAAAAATGAGTATTGGTGTAGGCATCTACTGCCTCGCGAGCAACTAGAAACTTCGCAAGCAATTGGATATGCTCATGTTGATATATTTTGCAGATTTCGAGAAAGCGGTACCCATTCGGCAACCAGCTGTCGAAAAGTGGGGCCAATGCCTCGCACGCTTTATTCACTGCTTCTTGAGTCACACAACAATCTCCATTGCCATCAATATCTTGCAAAAAGTTGGATAGAGTCATCGCACAATTTAGAAAAACCTTTGCATTTCCTCCGCCACTTCGATATAGAGAATCAATATGACACATTGTAATGTTACTCAATTGAAAGGCCAACGGAAGATTTGAATTCTCAACTGCTTCGTTGGGGGTCCAGTTTTTGGTTGCTTCTAGATATTTGTGCAATAGCAGCGTAACCAATTCCTCGAGAGGGTAGTCGAGATCCAATCTGCGAATCGAATCAAGCATGCCAGGAATCCAAGTCAACATCTGTGCTGAAGTCACATGTTGAAATGAGTGTAGGTGCTGGAACAAGGATACAAGGTCGTCATTGGGGCCGATTTGGACAATCTTGACTCCAGGACAGAGGGCGACGTTTTCCTTCTTTCCCTTGTTCGTATACACCTCCGCTTGTACCTTCGCCTTTCGCTGCTGGCCCCGAGACTTTTTCTTGCTTCCCATAATCAGTTATTTACTTTATCGCGTACTGTGAAAGAAACTGTGAAAGAGATGATTCGTGTAAACAAAAGTGAGTGGGATTCCAGCATTCGTCTGACTGTGATGGACGCCTTTTGCGTTCCCACGCCTCTCCTTTCTATTTTCATCTTCTTGTTATTGAATCGTACGTACCGCGGATGGTTTACAAGAGGTAATGATATTGTAGATTTGGGTATTATTTTAGGATGAAAATCACAAAGTAAGTTCTATAGATTGTCATTGATGGCGTAATTGTGTAGGAGTATTCCGTAATTATGATCCTGTACCAAGGCGGTTTGCTTTGGCAAAGCCAGCCAGATTTCTCCGCGGTTGCTGCTCATTTTAGCGTTAGTGTTTGAAAGAAAGCAAAAGAACAACAACGCTCCAGAGGCGGCGCACCGCTTGTAATAACCCACGAATATGTTAACTACGATTAAAATGAATTCAATAATTTCCTTCTCACAAACAAAAATAATCCAGAAAATCAAAACGTCGATCCAATCAATTCCTGCAACGTTTCTTTTATAGGTTTAGTAAACGCCGGTAAGCCAAGATCGACTGAGATACAGCAGTCCTTGCAATTTCTCCCACTTGTCACCAGATCTCAGCTTGGGATGAAAGACGTCAAAATCAACCTCTGGTGATTCCAGATTTGACAAAAACTGCATTGCAGGTACCATGGGCAAGAGACATGCTCTTCCTGCTTTTGGGATTTGACCTTGCAACTTTTGTGCTTTCATTATATGACCGGAAGCCACCATGGACATTTGCTCGACTGCCTCTTTCCAATGCTGTTCGTCTCGGGGACTCGGCCACGCTGTGTCTGGTTCTTCTGCCAAATCTTGCAGCATGCCGTAGGGAAAGGATGGTGGTAGTAATTCCACAGGAATAGGAATTTCTCCCATGGCCACACGGTAGGGAGCTGCTCGTAAATTGGTCAACACGCCAATACCGACACCCGCATGAGATGCCACTTCGTCGGCTTGGTCATTTTGAATTCCCATACACTCCAAGGTCAAGTACAGTCGGCTGCTCACCGATTCTTCGGCGTACCGGGTAATTTCTTGAACGGTGTTCAGTTGCACAACTTCTACATCTGCTTCACGAGCCTCGATGAGTCGTTCTAAGAATCTTCGCGTCAACTTCTTGTCGTGTACCGCTCGTGTCAGTCCACAGGCAATGGGATCTGCTGCGTGCACAGAAGACGATTCGCTTTGATTGGAAGTGGCGTCGTAGGCATCTTGCACCAAATCTTTGTAACGCTGAAATTTCATCTGCAATGCCAACGAACTGCTTTCGATTCCTCCTCCCCGCAATCTTGCACTCCCGTCTTTGATGGATGCCAGTTCTACATTGAAGGCCTGAAGAGCAAAATACGCTTTTTGAGATTCTTTGGGCATGAGAAGGCCACATACTGTTGGATATTTTATATTTTGTTGTTGTTTAGTGGTGGAAGTTTTGGTAGATTGTCAATGTTAACAGCATCAAGCCATGTGATTTTTTAAAATTCCGAAACGATGCGAAAAAGTAAACGAAAAGTATGAGGATAACAATTTTTGGATCTTTTCAAAGGCCAACAAATCACAAAAGGGGTGGCGATGACGTCCACCCGACAAGGTGCAGGGAAACATACACACATATACAAAAAATTACAAAAGGAAATAATCATAAAACGTACAATATCCTTCCCGATCTCGATCTCGAACCATTTCCACACAATAATTGTGATCTTGTCTGATACGCTCTTTGGTTGCAGTTAATGGATGACTGTTATTATCGGAATGCATGAATCTTTTTGATAGTAGTACTGGACCATCCGCAGCATTATTATTATTATTATTATTATTATTATTATTTATGCTCGCCATGGGACCGACTCCAAAATGATTTGCCAGTGCATGTATATGCCTCGTGCTACGCAACAAACTGCTACTAGCAACTCTCCTTCCAAAACAAGTCGTCATTATCAATGTACGAACTGATATTCTTTGCGTAAAATGATAATAATAATGATTATTGTAGGATTGATTAAGTACTAGTAGTAGATATATAACACTGCAGTGTACTAGACCCTAATAAGGGTCTGTAAAGATGAGCCACTCGGACGTACGGAGGTGTCTATGGATGAGTCAAAAAAGAAAAACGATTCGTCCTGTTCGCACACCTGCTCTCAAGATTTCTTTTAACTCTATCCCTATATTGACAGCTCAGGCTGATGACCAGTGTGGTGAGAAACATAAAGCACAATAGAGGCCCTACTACTACCGTAGTACGTAGTCTACTCTACGTAATAAAAACCACCCCTTTTGCAGTCATCTGATGAGAGTCCTTTTTGTTTCCGTTCATCATCATCAAGTCCTGCTCAGCTGGTAGTGCTAGCTACATTACGGTAGTAGTGTTTTCCATTCACAAACAACACCTGCTGCTGCTGCTGCTGCTGCTGCTGCTGCTGCTGTTGTTGTTGTTGTGAATTTCACACACACAAAAAACAAACTATTTATCCAGCTAGCAGTGTTTATACCCTTTGCAATCATTTAGATAGACATTTTTTCACCCTTGGATTTTGTTGTTGTTGACTACCATCAGGAAACAAGCTTTTAAAAAGCATCGGACACGGACTTGTACACACAGACAAATACGCACGCAAACACGCACGCAAACACACGGCTTTTTTTTGTTCGTTGTGTCAGGAAGAAGCTTCCTTTTGGAGATCCGATACCAGCTTTTTTTTCTTCTTTCACATCTTCGGTGTCGCTGGCTTTTGCAAACACAGTTTAAAAAAGAAGAAGTGGATTTTCTCGAGCTCGGCTTTCTATCAATCCACAGTGTGAACTGTACCATGACAGAAATCAATAACGGCAACAACAACAACAACAAGAACAACAACACCAACAACGTCGAAAAGACGCGCCAGGTTCCCGATGTGGCACTGCGGTGGATTTTGTTGCACGCCACGACCTCCAACGTTGAGTTGGCCAACTTATCCAATATCTGTCGGTCTTGGAGGGATGTGGTCACCACGGTGATTCTAGAACAAGCCACGTACAAGACGCTGCCTTCCGTACCTCTGCTGCTGCTGCCATCCATGGCATCACATTTGATTCGCATGAATCGTCAACATCTTCACCACCACCACCACCACCATCATCATCACCATCATCACCACCATCATCACCACAACAACAACCGTATTCCTGAAAAGAAGGATGCTCCAAGCATAACGTCATTAGTCCCGTCTAAGCCGACCCAGGAGACCTTTTGTGCTGCGTGGTTTGCTCCTGAAGGAGTGCAAATGTTAGACCTGGATGAGGAACAACACAATTCCGAGGAAGAAGTTTCATTGACGTCGCACGAGGCTGGTACATCGAAAAGTTCTCTTCATCGGCACTGCCGTCATCCCTTCACAAATGAAAGCAATCAGGTAAAGAAAATGCAGAACAAACCCCCGAATCTGGAACACATCCCCCAACATCACACCTGGGGTCACGGCAACAATCATCGACGGGTTGCCAGCTTTCACGAACAGGGGATTCTGGTCAGTCATGAATGGCAAGGGTACCGACATGCCATGCAAGTGTTGTTCCCCTTTGGATACACGGACACGTTTGTGCAGCACGTTTTGCATCAAGCTCAACAGTTGCAAGGGCAAGTGTTGGAACCGCGGCACCAGCCAGACAGTGGCGACTGTGAAAAACATTCCTTACCCGAACGCGTCCATACCACCAATCAAAGTACCGGTGAATCTCACTTGGTAGACAGTATGAAGGATCAAGACAATCGCAATGATAGAGACGATAGTAATAGTTGTAGCAGCAGCAGTAGCAGCAGCAGCAGTAGCAGCGAGGATAGCATGACATTTGCTGCTTCCCAAACGCACACGACCGCTGCTGTCCGAGGAGCTACGATTGCTCGCCCGGAAGGCTACTGCTTGTGCTGGGAACATCCCAAAGATACCGAGGCACCGGAGATTGCTTGGTTGAGGAAGAAAGGCAGTAATAAGAGCAACAGCAACAATGAAGAAATGGTTCATGCCATTAAACTGCAGGAACGACAACGCAAGTTGCGTCAATGGAAAGAATGGAGACGACAACTACAGTTGACGGTCTTACCTCAAGTACTGGTACGATCACCGCCCCATTCTAATTCGGTGGTGCAATTTTTAAATTTCGATGAAAAACATGCTGTCAGACTCATGACACCCAAGTTTGCTTGCGGTCCTATTGGTGAGCCAGTGACCATTTTAGTAGTTGGCATTGCAACAGAAGACGGATGTTTCTGTTCTGGATTGCACCATCGATTTGAATTGGGTCATTTGTATCCCAATACGGCTTTGATGGAGCTTTCAGAAATGTCTTCAATATGCATGGCCACGGACCCGTGGGAAGAACGAACCGCAAAATCTGCAAACGGCGGCGGTGGCCATAAAAGATCGCCGTCGCCCACCAAAACTCCCTTGGAGCAGCACATGGCAGACGAAGACTCGGAAGATGACTCCGAGGATGATTGTTACGAGGATGACAGCAGTTCCGATTTGGCGGGGACGCCAGACCGAAATCCTACCAAAAAGCGCGGTTGGCTCAATAACTGCACATGTATTTTTCAAGATAATTCAGATCCCATGGGGTTCGGACCGTCCATGATTGATGACAACCAAAATGGTACCAAGAACCCAAGTAGTGCCATGAAAGAAGAGTCCCAGACCACGCGACTGGACAGTGACGATGAAAACGACAAAGACAATGAGGCCGAAGCGGAAAGAATATTACGAGGATCGCGTGTTCCCGGAATGTGGCATTGTTATACAGCCGTGTTCGACGGCAAAAACTGCAGCACCTTGCGCATAGATGGAGTCGAGGAGATTCTCAGCCATGACGGTGGCAATGTTCCCATGCCAGTGTCTGCCACTTGCCATTCTGACCAGCAAAACCGTAGGAATCGAAAAGGGCCGCGGGCAATGTTGGATGGGCTGACTATGGGATCGGATCATTGCTTTGATATGACTCTTTGCTTCGGGGACGGATCTGGCGGCGAAGGAGAAGGTGCCATCGCTGAAATCGCTGTCTTCTCAGGTCGACTTGATAGGGCCGACTTGGAAACGCTGGAAAGTCAACTCATGGCAAAGCATGGAATTCCAAGACCTGGTCTATCGCGCGAAGACCTTGTGCAAGAAGATGACTGGACCCGGAAGGCTACCGCTCTCTATTGTCAGACTCCAGCTGAGTCCGCAGCTTATCATATACGGCATGGGTCCTCTGCTACTTTTGGAGAAGATTCTGTGCCTCTTCGGATCATGACCAAACATCGATCTGTAGCTTGGCACCAATTTAGTCCTGTCACGGGCGAAGAGCTGAGAATCAAACGGATAGGAAGCCGTTCCGCTGGAAGCTCTAGTGACTGGTAAACGCTACAAGAGCTTATTATTTATCAATTTACTTGCCAGGCATTTAATATAGTAGTGTGTCAATATTGCTGTGCGGCGTGCTCTGATGGTGCAAAGGACGTAAAAATAATGGACCACGCTCAACGCCTGATGCAGAAGGAAAACCTGATGAAGGGCTCACCGGGGATAGTGCAGCACGATCTCAAGACGATCTCTAAGGTTTGCTGCTGCTACTGTACCATTAATCACTCCTATTCACTCCAAAGACATACTCAAGCATGAAAACCAACCTAACTATCGAGCAACACCACTATGTTGACAAAAATTCAAAGGAGTATGAGGTCTCTATCGCAACTGTGGAGATGTCCATGGCTGAAGAGGACAATTTCTCCAATAGCTAAGGCAACAAGAATGGAGAATAAAAGCACAAATTGCTCTTCTTGTGTAGGCGATCGATGTTTCGTGACGGATCCATTTGCAATTTCCCCTTGTATATTCCAAGCTCGACGAGGTAAAATTTGCTCTCTTGTGCCTCTCCCCCACCGTTGCCACCCATATGTGATCTTCCAGCAAATGTCGCCAATGCATCGTTGACTAGTAGCAGTACCATAGCACTATTTCAATGCTGCTGAATTTCAGGAATCGATCGGAAGATGCAATGTAAACAAGATGCTGGTCGACACCTGCAGTATCCTATCGCTACACTTGCTCTGAAGAGCCTGACTACTACTGCAAAATAGGTGGCCAGAAGAACCTTGACGCTGTAAATGAGCAGTATGTACGCTAGCTTTAAAAAAACATCATCATCAAGTGTTTGTGATTTTACCTTGAATAAAATTATTCAATTGCGTTCTAAAGTTAGCATATCATCCATGCAAAACAGGATAGTGGTCGCGGCGGTGGACTGGCAGAAAATCAAATACTCGTAAGGCGAGATCTTAATGGATACCTCCAGTTGCAGATGATACTTGTGAAGATCTAGAGGTTTGCCTCCTCAGACTGAAAAGAGCCGCTACACAGTCAAAACTGGCATTGTCTAAGCTCTTCGTCGGCGTTGCCTCGACCTCAACCGCAGCACCTCTATCATCATTTTCCACGGCAGCTGCGTTATTCACACAGTCGTAATTGTCGTCCGATGATGAGCTTTTTGAATCTCGATTCTCTCTGAGAGCCTGAGCAGTCTTGATACGAGCCTCGTCATTTGTCAGAACATAAAAATGCCGAGTAAGCGGGTCCAGCTTGACAAACCTTCCACCGCGAGCACAAATCTGCTCGACAACGCACCGACTCAAGTCAGTTTTCTCCTCCTTGTCTTTAGTGACCCGATACATCAGCTTCATGTCATGGATAAGTTTGCGATATAACTTATTTTCCTGGATGATAATTTGTCTTTCCTCCTACGATAGTTGAGAAGGAGAATCAACAGTCGACGTGAGTTTCAAACTATTCGAACATCAAGCGCACCAAAAAATACATTTCCGCGCTTGCTTACCTCTGCCACACAAGACGTCCATCTCACCAATATCCAAAACAAACACCTTGCGCTGGTCAGAAGACACGACGTTCTCGCGAAGCGTGCGGCTAATCTTGTTCCTGCACTCGGCCGTCGACATGAGACAGAGTGTCGTTGTCGACTCGTCAAGTTTTAGGAACCGTCCGCCGTAAGCTTGGATGGAGTCATGAACCTCTTTTACCAGTTTCTTCTCGGCCGCTTTGGATCGACAATTTAGAAAGCGTCTTCTTTGTTTTTTTATAATCTGATCGTACTTCAAGTTTCCAAGACGGACTTTATAACGTTTGTCTTGACCGCAAAGAATATCCCATGTTCGCAGAGTCAATGGAGTCGAAGAAGAAGCGTCTGTATTTACAGAGGGACAAGTAGAATGATCGATGGAAGTAGCCATTGTTGAAGCTGTCAACAACGAGGGAGTGAGTCGATTTAACAAGGCAATCTTATTTGCGACGATAAAAGAGGCAACACTATTATCAGTTGGTCTTGTCATCAACGACGAGGTATCAGGCCTGCTTAGCAGGTTCAGGAGATGGAGGCTTAGCATTTTGGAAACAGTTGAAAGGTGCGAAACATATTGTTTGAGATCGAAAATTATAATTGCCATAAAATTGCGAGAAAAAGAGTCCATTCTGTATTCGGATTTGCTTTACTTGTGGTAGTAGTCAAACTAGACTACTACTACTACGGGATAGTACAGTAGTACTACTGTAACACAACACTTTAGTGACTCTTCTAGTACCAGGTACCACTAATAAGCAAGAAAGAGCTTTGATTATTACTGGTACCTGGTACTACTGTACTGAGTACCAGGTACCAGGTACCTGGTATTATTATCATTTATTTAGAATTCTTCAAGGAATTGTCAATTGGCTCGCAACCGACGTGGGGGTTCTTATCCTTATATCTAAATATCAGTTATGACCACGTACCCTTGAATCAATCTTAAATATTAATGGGCTGGAACTTTTTGATCGCAAGCAAATCGTTGTTTCATGATGGTACGGTAAAATACATCGTCGAGATGACATTCCAGGATTCTTCTCTCAATACCAGCCATAGCTACCAGTACAGTAGTACTGCCACCTTTATTGGCTGTAGTACCTGGTACTACTAGTACTGTAGTACAAGTACTACCACTCGCTAGCTACTACTAATAATAATACTACTAGCTTGGAGTGGTAGTGTACCAGGTACCAGGTACCTGGTACCGTACCACCACTCTGCTAGTAGTAGTAGTACTGGTAGTAGAACGAAGAATTACGTTTTGTACTCCTACTACTTTACTAGCTAGCTACTAGAACTACTAGTAGTATCCACTACTAGCTAGTACTACTAGTACCAACTGGTACTACTTACTACTAATACCAGGTACTAGTAGCCAGTATGGGCTGCAACATTCTAAGAATGTGAGGTGTTACCTGGTAATTGAATTAACGAGGCTTCGCAATCATTCTCAGTGGCCTACCTGGTACCTGGTACCCGGTACTGGATCGGACTGTGTGCGATAGCAACCCAGTGATGAGTTCTTTTCTTCGACTCGAATTCTCCTGTCTTGATGAATTAAAGCATCTTAAGATCCTTTGAAAATGATTCAAACCAATCAAAGAGGAATACTGGTATCAAAGGGCCATTCCAGAGTGTCAGAGTACTGGTATTGTACCCCGCAGGGTACTATCTCCTCCGTAAAGTGATGGCTACCAGGTACTAGTACAAACTTGATATTTTCTTGTCGCACACGAAGGGTGTTTAAGCCACTGTTTCATAGAATAGCTAGGTCATAGTGGTCACTCACAAGCAAGAATCAGTTGCATCCTCAACTTGTTCAGTTTCTGAAATCGAACGAGAAGACATGCAACAATCTGCCCTACTGGTACATGCAAAAAGGTTTCCTTCAAACGTAAACTGTAGAGTCATTTTAATTCGAATTAGGCGAAAGGCCCTATCTCAGGAATAGACTAGTACTAGTAGTAAGACCTCATAATTTTAGAATTTGACCTTTACTATGATTTGTGTTATCAGTCACCAAGACTCTAACCAAGTGAA
>Ga0100402_1005408_pt1 | contig 13072 bp, 15 predicted proteins | sample CryGeyme20150102_FD_80419 | JGI IMG/M metagenome (GOLD analysis project Ga0100402, IMG submission 80419) | Groundwater microbial communities from Crystal Geyser aquifers in Utah, USA - Crystal Geyser metaG 2015-0102 | ecosystem: Environmental > Aquatic > Deep subsurface > Groundwater | place...
CATTTGAAATATTCCATTTTAACTGATCTTGTAAAGCACGATGCCATGCTAGCCCATGTGGAGACAAACCTCTCGCTTCTGTAGCTGGCTCATGTTGGGAATGTAGTTGTAGTGCTTCCCCTCAATCACTATTATCTCCTTATTCATTATCTTTATCTGGATCAGTCGCTTGCACTTTGGAAGGAGAAGGAGGTAGGTGTTATGAATGGGAATCACGCAGCCATCGTGGAGGATGGTGCTATGGGATATTTTGATTGGATGAAGAGATGTAAGGGCCGGTTACTCATAGTCAAATAGCTATACTATTTACTGACAAAGTATCGAGGTGCCTGTCAAATTAGTTGACTAGTTGGTTTAATGCTCGTAGTCAAAGTCTAGATTGTCACTCTTGTCGATCGTTGCGATGGTGTTACCACCAAGGATCAATATCTTTGTTTAGTTTTTTTCATTTACTGTCATAATGATGGGGCTGATTCGTCCAATGGACAACTTGATTACCTGAGACTTGAGCTCTATTTCCCATTTTTTCAGCTCAAATATCTAGATAAACTTGCTGCCCTGAACAACATTTTTTTAGACTTTGGTATACCCGCCAATAATAAGCAGAAAGATTCGTCCGCTGATTTGATGTAGAAAAAGATGAGGTTAGAATACTTTTTTCTTGACACTGATCTGGCAAAGGAGCTATCTTGACGCCTAACTGTAGACATAAATTTTCTGCTATGTGTTTGAAAACAGATAAAACCTTTTATTTTCGTGGTCATACTCTACGTTTTTGTTTATTTTTAGCTATTTTGGAATACTTATCTCGCTGCATTTTATTCCTTTTAAATTTTTTAGTTGATCCATTTTGAGATCTTGAAAGTAAAATTTAGAACGTTCCTGATTGACCTTACAGAGAATGTGGTATCCATTGTAGTTGTATTCGTGAGGCAGATCTTATTTGATTTTGTTAAAGGCTACTCTTTCAGGCTTGAAGAAGAATTATTGAGGAAGCTTGGATTTTTCAACTAGGTCAAGTTTTGTCAGAACGATGCTTGGTTTTCTGTGGTTATGTCCTTTCTTCAGGTAATCTTTGTATATGTTCGAAGCTTCTAAAATTTTTTAAAGAGCCACCATACTGAAACCGATTTTTGGGTTGAGGTTCCCTTTCTGTTTGGCACTTCCCAATTTAGATTTATCTGTCTGTCCTCTGTCATATAGATTGGAAATATCCTCATCAGAGTCCATATCCATGGACGATTTTTTCTGAAAATTGAAATTAGGCGGTGCAGGTTTGAAATCAAATGAGTCTGAAAGCTAATTCTGCTGGACATCGATCATTGGAGGAGGCTTGAAATCGAAATCTGACTCTTCCGACTTATTGGTTTATCTAATGCCGGATTCTTCTGGCATAATTTTATCTCTTGAGGAATTCCCTGATCTCTCCTCGGTGGGAGGTTTCAGCTTCGATCTAGGAGATTCAGAGCCGCTTTTTTATTTTTCCACAAATATTTTCACTCTGCTCTGAGGGTAAGGTTTGGGCTTGTTGCTAGCAAAAGGGTTATTTTGGGATATCTCGGAAGTCTTGATTTTCTAATTTGAATGCATTAATACACTAGTTTAGTTGGATCTCTTGGCCTTGTTGGGACCGCATCTCAGGGCACTGCTTCCGAGCTTGTCGATGTCATTCGACTGCGAAAGGATTCGATTGCTCTCGTCGTTGGTTTCGTTTTGTTCGGTTGTTAGTTTTTTCAGCTTGGGAGCAGCTGGATCGACTTTAAGGTTTCCTGGAGAGTTTTGGACGTAGTATTTTTGGATATGCTCCACAAAATTTTTTACTCTTTTTTCTTCCTTAATCGGCTAAGTTTTGCCCAGTATATGGGTGGAGATGCCATTTTTTTTGTCTTCGAAGGGTTGAGACTTATTATAATCTTGAGAAGATGTTTTGGCCTCCGTATTGAGATTGCTTTATTTATCAATGGTTGTTTTCTGCATAAGAATTATAATAGGAGTATAAGCCTGGTATCATTCTAACACTGGAAACCCACAATGCATCAGTAATATATGCTCTTAGTGTTCTTCCGTGCCATTGCCCTGTTCTCATCGCCCCTTAAATATGATCCTGGGCCCAAATTGCTACCGCTTTTTGATCTTCCAAAACGTTCTACTTTCCCCCATTCACTGTAGCCTTTCTTCTTCCTCGAAAAAGATTTTCGGCCTTCGAATATTGGATTGTAACTTCCTATTCCAGGGACCTTATCTTTTTTCTTCAGAGTGCTCACCGGTCGAGAAGTAGAATCTCTATGTCTTTTCAGCATTATTGCTGACTTTGGCTAAATGAGTAAATTTGTACTCTTTCAATCGTGGTGTTGTAGCTTCCGACTCCTGGTGTGATACTTGCTTCATACTGGACGTTATCCAGATATGTGACTCGATCTGTCTGAGAAATTTTTCTGAGAGCAAGTCGTTTTTTCTCCTTTTTGATATCGTTTTAGTCTTTTGCCAGTTTATACTGTCCAGGGGCTGGCCTTTTTTCTTTCTTTTCTTTCTAAAATATTTATGCGATGAATGTTATCTTTTTGGCATGAGGTAACTTTGATTTTGTACTTTTGCTGCCTCCAGCCCAGTTACTTGTCGGATAATCGTACACTCCTGGTCCTGGGATGTCTCCATGAATTTTGGCGTAGTCCTCCAAGAAATGTCCCTTCTTTGTTTAGCGTCTTTTCTGTTCTTACTTTGCCTATTTCTCGTTTCTGGCAGTATGCACTTTTTATTTTTGCTGGTATTTCTTCTCGATTGCGTATCCTTCGATGCCGACAGCATTTAGTTTGTGGCTAGCTTTATACATTTCTCCTATTCCTATCATGGCTTAATTATAGTAATATAATTATCTCAGGTATCATAAGGCAAGCACATATGATATATACTATTTCAGTAGGGCAGGTGGGACCTTGTTGTTAGGCTGGTTGGTCTTCTTGGCTCCTTGGGCTATTGATAGCTTCTGGTCTATTATTATTCTTGTAGAATGTTTGGTTTGAGGAAAAATATGGAAGGATGCTGCTCTGCGTTGACTAGAAAAGAAGTTTTGATGCTTTATGAAGGAGTCTCTATTTGAGTAATTATGTGTGGCCGAAAAGGCAACTAGATGATCTTTCCTCGCTTTCTGTGTTACTGAGGATGTCCTTCACTTTTTCTGACGTATTTGAGGAGTTTTTGTGCTTATTATTATTTTTTGTCTATGATCTAGGCTTTCTTCCTGTAATCTGAAGATTTCCTTCTGTGTCGAGAGACTGGAAATGCTCTTTTAGATTGAGGTCTTGGCAGGTATTTGGCATCCAGGCTTCTTCGAACATCAGAAGGATATAAATGATTGGCTCTAAAATATTCTGAAGTTTAGAGCCGAGAATGGTCAAGAAGCCTTCTCTTTTCAGGATTGTTTTCTATGTTTTTTCCTTGGGTTTTGTCTGGAAAGCAGCCCATTATTATTGTATAGCCTGTTTAAAGACAAAATATGTCAGCTGAGAAATTGATTAGCAACCAGTAAGACTATTTACAAACAAGGTCTTGGAGCTTATTTTTGTTTGAATTGTATTGATATATATCTTGATGATAGCTGAAGGTCCGATAGTGAAAGGCTGGGCAGCTTCCACAGCTCCCAAAATAGTTCAGCTCATTGACGAATTCATCATCAACTACCCTCAGGCCAACGTCCGTAAAACTACCACTAAATTGCTGGCCTCTCTCTTCAAGAAGGGCACCTAAGAGCAGAGAGCCAACATAATGACTCTTCTCATAGAACGAATGCAGCAACTGAATTCAATGGGGAAATCAAGTGAGGAGTTCCTATCTCTGATTTCGAAGATATTCGAAATGTTTCCCTAGGGTTTCCTCAACGAAAAAATGCAGATATTCAATGAGGTGTTGCTGAAAGCTCAGCAAATATTCGCAAAGGTGATATCAAACAAAGAGTATAAATTTTATTCGCTTTGTGCCAACATGATTGATTTTGGAGAAGAGTTCAAGCCTTACCTGTTGGAGGCAAACGGATGTCTAAAGTGCTTCGGTCGACCTGATATTGAGTTTGAGCATATGAACATTAATAACATCAGGGAAGAGCTCAAGGTCCACATCAACAATATTTAATGGGTTCTCAAGCGGAAATACGAAATGAACAACTTGCAAATCAACTTCATCAAAAAGAAGCTCAACTTCAAATCTATGACTATCTATTACCTTGACGATCATGGAGTCAGAAACGAACTGGGAAAATTCACTCCCAACGATGTGTTACCTCCCTTCAACATCACCACCAGCACAATCGGAATCACATTTGAGTTCAGTAAGGCCAGAAGAACCCATATTGCTTGTCTGATGTGTTCTTCGAATGATTAGTATGCTGTCCTGTGCTCAAATTGTGTGGGAAAACTGATCGACATTGAAGGCTCAGTGAAGGTGGTGGCTGGAAATCCTTCCAAAATAAATAAAGAGCTGATTGATTCGTTCCGAGTAATGAATTAGCTTAGGGGTCAGCTGTAAACTTTTGCTTCAAGCGTCGCCTCAGAATCCAAGATCAGCCATCTGAAAATCAATATTGTGTCTGAGATGCAAATGTTCTACACAAACATCATTCAGAATTTGAGACTATTGAGAAATTTGAACGAAGTGGAGCTCAAGCAAGAAAAAGACAAATATAGTCAATACTCGACAGATTGCTACTCTTGTCATTTCTTTGAGCTTTCTTCCTGTATCAACTTCATCTCTGAAATTTTGAACAATCCCAACTTTAAAATAGAGTTTGGAAAACTTCACGAGCTGGTGGTGGATTTCAAGGAGATGTTCTTCAAGAATAAAGTACACTCCATCAATGGTCTGCTTTCTTCTATCCTAGCTGAACTTTTCAACAGAGTGGCCAGTATAGACTACTTCAAATAAATCGAGATCAACAGCCACAACGGCAAGTTGATTGTGAAGCTAATGGCAAACTTCATCTAGCACATCAAGAGCCAACACAAAGAAAACAATAATCTTTTGGTGTAACTCAAGAAATTCATTTTTGATAAGAAGATCAATCAGTTTTTTAGTCTTCATTAAAAAATTGAACTTTTTGTGATGCTAACACTAAATGAAGAATACTACGAACTTCTAAATGACCAGAAGCTGGAGGTAGAAAAATTGCAAGATATCAAGAGGTTGACATAGGCTGAGTATGCGGAGTACTAAAAGATGCTGGATTTTGCTGCTGACGAAGTGTTGAATTACAACATCAACAACTATATTAAGCTTTATCTCGTGCTAATCCCTGAGGAATGTGTTCCTGTTTCCAACCTCAACATTGTTGATGCTGAGTATCTTAAGTTCATCAACAACAAACCTCCAGTCATCAGCGATGAGTTGATCCTTTCAAATATCGTGTTTGCTCCCAATCCAATCATCAAGCTCAATCTTTTTAAGCTACTGCCACAAATGATTTAAAATTTGCCTCTTGAACAATCAATCGAACTCATCAGACAGCTATGCAAATACAAACCTTTGTGGAACACCTATATCAGAGAAACTGTAGATACCTTCAATAAAATGCTTGACTCTGTCTAAAAATAAAGAAAGCTCATGCTTTGTCTCGAAGGATACAACAACTCCAAGGAAGATTTGTATTTTTAGCATATCTACAAAATTCTGACTCCTCAAAGAACAAATTTCATTATCAGGTTGGAAATACCTGAAAAGGAAATGCAGAAAGAGTAAAAAAATAAAGGAGGACCTGTCGAGTATATTTATCTCCCAGTGAGAGAGGTGAAGTCTGATGAATTGAAAAGTGATACCATTGGGGCTCTTCATGAGTGGATCACATAATAAATCAGAAGGATGGGACAGGACATGCCCTTCGATCTCATTGTATAAGGAAATATCATCGATTAGCTTGATCTATCTCTGTAAATCATATACAAGAAAATTGTGCAAAAATAAGTCAAGAGACAAATCGGTAACAAGACGTATGACTTCTTTAAAGTCATATATAGAATCCAAGGTATTTTTGGTGAGGCAAATTAAAGGAATTGCGGGCATCCAAGAGATTAAAAACTTGAGTAATGTACTAATTTTACTTATCATTTGCTGAATAAACTTCCCAATAGAAAGACAGGACTGGACGTCCTAATGGAGGTCATTCCCGCTCTTGACTCAAACACAGTATAGATCAAGGAAAAGAAAGAAAAGGTTATCAAAATTTTAGGAATAATTTTCAAGAATGAGACCATCATCCAGAGAATTGTCGAGTGGGATCATTCGAATGCCATCCTCAACCTTGCCATCAAGTCAATCTCTCTCAACAAAAAAGAAATCAAAGAAACATAAACCCTTCTTGAAATGTGTTCGAAAATTATTGACCAGGCTAACTTGGAAATGGTCAAAATCAGAAAGAACTCAGGTGTTTATGGAAGTCGAAAGCCCAGCTAAGCTGATATGGATATTGAGGTTGATAGTGAGGAAAGTCTCAAGTCAGTCAAGTACGTCTTAGAAAAAGTGAAATAAGCTGAATAAAGTGGGTTCAGACAGATGAGCAAAAAATTGATAAAAATGCTTCCTTTCTGTTCAAGAGACGACTTATCTGCCTCTAGGTATCTCTATGAGTTCTTCGAAGTGAACAAAATTCTCTAAATTAAGTATTTATCAAAACTTCCTTGGCTCCTTGAGTTTATCAATGCACTTTCTGAATCATACACATCCTTCAAGCATATATGCAGCGAATAAGGAATCACAGGCAAAATGGTTGAGCTCATTGCATTTGGCCTTTCAATTTAAGATACTGAAAAAGTGAAGGAAAACATTGAAAATATCTAGACAAGTTTGGCTCTTTGCAAAGGGTTGATTCAGGGAGATATGCAGTTCCAGGAGTAACTCTTTGAAAAGCAAATTCTCCAATCAATTTACAAGGTTTCTGAGGAAAAGAAAATCAAGATGGGGAAAATTCCTCAGCTTTGCTATGACATCATCAAGTACTTCCAAGAAGGAAAAATGATCAGTCCACAAGTTCATGAGTTCTTTGTCAGCAATGAAAAGAAAAAGAAGGAATCTATTCAGCAGCAAAAGAGCAAGAAAATGCAATCAGTTCTTGACAGAAAGAAAAAAGCTCTTGAAACTTACAAAAATTTACTCAGCCAGAATTCTGAGGTCATCAGTTGCTCATCTTGTAAAGAGGGCTATGGAAGCAAGAAGGAAGTGCTTGGAGTATATGTTTACTCAACAAAAATTGAAATTCTTTCCTTGGAGGGATGGTGGAAATAAAACAAAAAAGTTCAGGCCATCACCAGTACTTCATACTTCGAGCCGATTCATTTGTAATGCCACATCGATGCGATGAAAGATGACATGAAGATTCAAAAATCATAATGGGATGGTGCTCTCATCAGAAACAGTTAGGTCCTTTGTAACAATTGGTGCCCTCTCAAAGGTCCTGAAACTACTGATTAGGATTTCGACAAAGCTCTCAAAAAATACTTCGAAAAGAACAACAAAGCTCTCAGCTTCTGGGTAGTCATCAACGACCTTAACGGATTGCTTGAACGTTTTTCAAAAGAGTATAACTTTGCTCATGAAACCAAAGGCTCAAGTCCTACTCACAATGCTAAGTTGATTCCTCTGCTGATGGCCAATGCCTGCCATATCTTGCGCAATACGGAAGAGTATTTTTCTGATAATTCAGCATTAAGTATATCAGGGAAGGGATGGCTCATATTTAAGACCACCTGACAAAAAAACCGAACCTTATCCATCTTTATTTTTGTCTGCTGCTATTCACTTGCGGAAAGACAGGCCTCAACAACAAAAAATCTTTCTGCTTGAAACTTATTGACAATCTTGGCTATGGAAATTTCAAGGACAGCAAGCCATTCTATATTGAGCTTGCTCTGATTTAATCGACCATGAGGATCACTCACTCAGCAGTTGACCCATCGAATCTGACCAACAGTCTGGGTCAATACATTTGTAAGAATCTTCTTAACATTCTCCAATCTTTTGAAGGCTTGGCTGAAGCTTACAAAAACGTTTACACTCATTGGGAAAAAATCGAGGATGTGAAGGCCTACTTCCAGCAATGATGATTAAGTAAATTCTAACAAGTATTGTATTATGACAACTGAATTAAATAACAACATTTATCATCTTTTTTGTTAGCCTTTGGGATTTTATGTCTTACCAAAGATGGTGGCCAAGCTTGCAAGGGAGAACATTTCAAGGCTTCTGGCAAAGAATGGAGCTCCATGAGGACTCCTTGACAAACGAGCCTTTTGATCGGGGCTATAACTTTAGTCTTTGGTGAAACCGTTTTCGACCAAACTTGGTTGTTGATAATAGCTGAAAGGAACAAGAGGTGTACAAGGCACAAAAGAACGCTGTCTGAACTATTGAGATTGCTATAAATTTTCCACGTCGGATGCAGTCGGAATTGTCGTTCCTATTATTTTTTATGCTTCATTGATCTGACCTTGTGAATGGCCCATGGAGTTACTGCGGACAAGAGGAATGATGACTCCTTTCTTCACTTACATAGACTTAGCCAGAGATGAGCTTCCAGAATATATAGGACTTAGTTTGAGTTCTTGACATTTTATGGTCTAACTTCCTTCGTTGCCTTATTATTTAATCATAAGAGGAAACTGTTTCTCAATTTCTGAGGCCAGATTAGCAGGTTCAATGCATTGAATCCTTTCTGAATGGTAACAATCCTCTTCAACTCTTTCTGATAGCATTTCTTCCTCATCACTTTCCTCGCTAATGAGCTCCTATTCTCTCTTTTCGGAAAAAGATCTTTTCTTCTTCTTTCTCTTGCAAATTCTGTTGAACTACTGAATGCTGGAGATAATTTCGGGCATGGTTTAGTCTGAGTGCTCTTCTTCCAGCTAGGAGTTCTTGACTTGGGCTTTAATTAGCAAATTTTTGATATCTGAAATTATAAAATGGATACGCTTTGCTAGGAGGGGTGCCTCTTCTTTAGCAATGAGGAGCTTGCTCTCTGCGTTTTTTTCGGCAACAGTTAATATTTTGCTGAGCGTGTTCTTCTGAAACGGTTTAATATTCTTATATTAGGGGACTCTTTTATTATTATAGAGGTAACTATTGACTTTCCTCAAGGCCTTCCTCAAGCAACTGTAGAAATAATTTTTTATGTTGTTGTCACTTCTCCCCGGCAAACCCTTGGCTATTTTGGACCAGTGGTTACCATATTGTCCTTGCAACTCAAATAGCCTTTGCTACTCCTCCGGAAGCCACACCTGCTCCTTGTTGATGTTGGGATGAAGCTGATTGAACCATCTACTTTAGAATAGAGCTTTACCTCTCCCGGCATTGCTTGCCCTTACGAGTGCTTTTTCCACTAAGTTCGTTGATGAGGTTGGCGATTTCGTTCCACTTGAGTTTTCGGACTGAAGGGTCACTTCCTTGCTTTTCCATGATTTTAGTCAGAAGGTTGTCTTCCTGCATAGGGTCCTACATACCTCTTTGTTCCACAATTTGCGTTAGCCCATGAATGCAAAATATAATTTTTAAGCAGAAGGATTTTCGAAGACAAACGCCATACAACTTATTTGAACAATCTGAGTGGCATCCATCTGAACAAAGCCATTGTCTTTGCCCCCCTGTATCTCCCTTTTTCTAACATCCAAAAATGCATGTTGATTATCCTCTTTCAAATGGTTATACTCCAAAGAATATCTAGACAGGAAAAACCATCACAGCAAGCCTGTCCATTCCTGTATGTTGGTATTTATCACAAAAAAAGTGAGTTGAACTAACTATATTTGAAAGTTATCTTATGGTGGAAAGCATTAAATTAATAAAACACCTTTAATTTATATTCTTTCCGTTTAGCACAATAAAAATTCACAAAGTAGAAAATGAACAACATGACTTTTTCCAATGTTCCCCAACTTAAACTAAACATGTAGATCATCACTAGCCAAATCAATAAGACAAATAACAAAGACCCTCCATCATCAGATTAACTTGATTCCCCATAATTGCCAAAAAGGCCTCACAGCCATATCGAATAACCCACTCCTAGTAGCCCACCCATCAAAGCTAACAAAAAGTATGCACCTACTCAGAAAATGTTTCACTCAAATTCAGCTATCAATTAAACCTTCTTGAATGTGCAGGTATCTCCCAGAACCAACAGAGGAAATTATGAGCCAGGCATTTTGAATATGAGACCTGTCAACATCAGGCCTGCTTTGAGAAAAAATTCTGAGAATTTGGTAATTGAGGAAATTGAGGAGCCTGAGAAAGATGTTGAGGAATTGCGACACAAAAATCTTGAAGCAAAACAGCTTCACAAAAATCAGACTGAGCTCTACTTAAGACAACGAAAAGGAAGCTGTAATATTGACCTTCCAAGCTTTTTGAAAAAGGCAGGCAGGAAGAATTCAGATCAACAGTCTGGGCTATTGACACCAACAGCAAAATAAAAACTGCTAGCAAGAAAAAAAGGACAAGGATGGTCAGAGAACTCTAATTTCAAGTTCGCAGACAAAACAAACTCTGATCAATATTCTAACGAGGCCAATGCGAGTCCAACTCTCATGAGCCCCACCTTCAAAAATTTAAGAAAGCATTCAGATTACTTTTAGACTCCCAAGAAGGGCGTTCCTTCTTTCTTGTCAGGTCAAAAGATGCACCGTCAAAGTTTAAATCTCATCGAATGTGGAGAGTAGCATAAAACTTGCATCAACGATTTTAAAATAATCAAGGAGCTTGGAAAAGGAGCTTTTGGTCGGGTCGTTTTGGCGATTGATAAAGTGTCGAGAATGTTCTGTGCAATAAAGATAATGTCTAAGCGAGAGATCAAGTAAAACGGAATGTTGTAACAATTAATCAGGGAACTGAAGATTCAACTGTTTTTGAATCATCCCAACATAGTAAAGGTCTACCACTTCTTCGACGATCTTCTACACTGCTACATAGTTGAGGAGTGTGCCCTCGATGGTCATCTAAGCGAGTTCATAAAAAAATCAGTCAACCCAATCCCTGAACCTGAAGCAGCCAACTATATGAGGCAGATATGTTAGGCTGTGTTTTCTCTTCATTCTCATAAAATTATTCACCGTGATTTGAAGCCGGAGAACATTCTTCTTCATGAGGTATACAATTTTAATATTTAGGGGGTTGTGAAATTATGCGATTTTGGCTGGAGTGTCTACAGGGATGCTAACCTAAGAAGTACCTTCTGCGGAACACCTGTCTACCTTTGTCCTTAAATCCTGATGGGCGATGAATACGATGAAAGTGTTGACATTTGGGCCATAGGTATCAGTCTTTACGAAATGTTTTACAAAACTAATCCTTTCAAGGTGACTAACAAAGATGAGCTGATCAACATTGTCAATGATCCCATTGATTATTCAGGCAAGGTAAAACTCACCTAGAGTCCTAAAAACTTTATAGAGATCTGTTTGGCCAAGAGAGCTGTTGAGCGTCCCAACATCCGAGAGCTGCTTCTTCACGAGTTCATAATGAATGCTGAGACCGTAAAGGAGCACAAATGGTGAGAACTTCATATTTAATATTTGATTTCAGAATCTTATATCTGTTATCCGCAAGGGTAGTGATTAGTCTGGTATGGTTATCATATTTATTAAGTTAAAGAATATATTTATCGGTTGAACTGTATGGAAGCGCTGGAGAATAGTTAGGATAGTTCTGAGGACCATCAGGTGGTCAAATAGACCCTCAAAGAAATCTACCTTCAACACGAGGCTGATTTTAAACAGCTGCAGGAACCGGCTCAGACTCTCATCATGAAAATGATTGTCCACATTTCCAAAGAATGGAATAATTAGTACTAGTCGCTAACCCAATAAATAAAAAAGGCACAGCGAGCAGGCGAGTAAATCAAGGAGTAGGCTTAAAAAGATCACGATAATCTACTGATATAAATACAGAGACTAACGACTGAGCTGTAGGAGGAGGGAAGTAGACACAATAACCTTGAAGATTACTTGAATGCTTCCAAGTCTGAACTGGAGGAACTGAAATACAGTGTTTGCGATGTGGAGCAGTATAGGAAGGAGCTGTAGAGTAAACTGATAGATTAAAGCATGAAAGTAAGTAATTTAGAGGCAGAGAATTTGAATTTGATATAATGTCTGTAGACAGAGAAGATGAAGAACAAAAGGCTATAATTGGAACTCTAGGAATTGAGTTTGAATCTGAAAACATTAAGTATGCAATATTAGTATGAATTCGAAAAGGCATCTAAACTCAGCAGCAATCTCTCTCAAAAGGAATAAAAGCTGAAGGAACTCAAGGAGATCATTGGATAAAGGGAGTATATCCACAGTGTGCCTATTTAACATGAAAACACGAGTGGATAAAAATATGAATAAAGCAGTATAAATAATGACAAAAAATACCTGAATGAAGAGGTTCCCCATCTGAGATGCTCTCAAAGCTAAAACCCTCTTTATATACCGATGCAGGAGGGCTGTAGAAGCTCAGAGAAGAAATCAACTTACAATCCAAAAACTAAAAGGACCTCAGTGAAGCATGATATGACCTCGTAAAAGAAGATTGGAAAACAGTCATCAAAAGGCTCGATAGTTCAGACCAAGAAGCCAACCACCTCTTCAGCCAAAAATGCAGGAAACAAAGTCAAGATAGGATTCGCAAAGAGCGACAAATCGGAAGTAAATGACATAAAGGATCGACTCAAATTGATATTTAAGGACAGAGTGAAGTACAGGATCCAAGAAGATCTCAAGTACTGTCACAAACTGGATTCACTAAGATGTAAGCTGAGAGCCAAGGAAATTGAAAATTAAAAGCTCAACGACGAGTTATCTGGATTCAAAAAATAGAGGAAGCATGAACGAGTGGGCAGTGCTGTATTGAATTCCAAGACAAAATCTCAAAAATCCAGCAGCCGAAAGTTGAGCAGGCAAGATTTCAATTAGAGATGGCTTGAGTCCGATATCAAGGCAGAGATAGGTAATCCTATGCTGAACACTTCATATAATGAGCTCACAGAAAGGCATTCATAATAGGAGCAGACAACTCCGAAGAAGACAGAATCATAGTTTCCTGAAGAATACAATTCCGA
>Ga0100402_1005411_pt1 | contig 13061 bp, 11 predicted proteins | sample CryGeyme20150102_FD_80419 | JGI IMG/M metagenome (GOLD analysis project Ga0100402, IMG submission 80419) | Groundwater microbial communities from Crystal Geyser aquifers in Utah, USA - Crystal Geyser metaG 2015-0102 | ecosystem: Environmental > Aquatic > Deep subsurface > Groundwater | place...
GATATTAATAAGTTGAGTACTTTCCGAAAGACTCGAATGAACTGGGATCGTATCCAAAATAAATAAAGTGTTCATCAGTCACCACAAGTAGCCAAATCCAGCCTTAATCATAACTAACTTGCCAATAAGGCCGTTTTCGAAAACATTATTAAGCTCAGTGATAATGTTGGAGACAGTGATGTCTCTCCAACTCGGCCTGATATCGAGAAGTAACTCTAGCAAAGAAAAAACTACGCCATGTTATCAGAAATTTTACCTTATAGTGATCGTAGATAAATCAAAATCAAGTTTTCAGTGGAAGATATTTACAATTTTTATAAGAGCAAAGGAGAGTCGATCGATCTAAATAAAATAACATAGTAATGGCTTGGCCTGGTTTACAGAGCCACTACTTCCATATGCTGGAATATGCTCAGCAATCACCTACTCAACTTTGAATAAATTAAAATTCTCTTCACATAGAATATCATCTACAACTTTATCGAGTTCATGAAAAGTACTCAAGTCTTGGGTTTTGGCTCGTACAGAGTTCAATTGGTCTAAAACATAAACGTTACAGCTACAAACATTCTTGATTTTTTGTGCACTCAGTATCCTCAAACAAAAATTGAAGATCCAAATATAGCTCTGAGAGCCTAAATTCCATCCATTGACAACAAAGGTCAGGTCAAATACGACTTCATCGGAAGGGCTTGCAAGAACAAAATCATAAAGATGAGGAAAAAGCGCAATGGGGACTATACATCCGAAATAATGAAGCTTATCAACAGCATGATAGACAAAAGCAACGAATAATACGACAGTTTTGCCACGATGATGAATGATATTTTTGAGGAGATATTCCTTCCATACAAGAAAAGAAAACTCGCTGAAAAACCTGAAGACAACAGTTAACTTCAGATGTACTACGAAAAGGTCAAAACATATACTAAGTTTGTGATCGGAAGAAAGATCAATAAAAACACTCCCAAATACACCAAGCCTGAAATTGAGAACGGAGTATTTTTTGTGAAGTCAGCATCGATCCTGAGGTTGCTAACTAAGTGGGTTGAGTAGCTTGACGATATTGTTCGAAATCCTGAAAAATAGATCAAAAATTCAGATAAGTAGTTCAAGGATGATGATGGCCTACCTATCCATTTGTACGCTCAGATAAAAAATGGAGTTTATAAGGCTATCAAGGAAAATCAATAACATTTCTACAATAAGATAAAAAACATTAAACGGTAATGCTACAATATGGAGGTGCTTCTGACATTAAGCAATTTTATAACTGACCCTGATCAAATCCATCTAAGTGAGGAGCAAATCAGTGTCGGTAAGTACTGCTCCTACCTCAAAAGTGCCATAGCTTCCTATATCTGTAGCGAGCTTAATTAATTAATTGACTTCTTACTAGAAATCCCAGGAACAGTGGATGAAACTAAGATTGGCATTTCTGATCCTTTGTTCCAGGAGCAGGCCAGAAAAGATTTGGATAATTTGAATCTGGTTGGTTTCAAGATTTTTGATCTGTTGAGATGCAAATGTGTCTCAAAGGAAAGCTAGATCATCTACCTACTTCGAAGGCTCAATGAAAAAAGCAATGATATTAACGATCCTTTCCATATTGTCAGGATCAAGGATCGACTGGGGACTGGTACTAGAGACATTCTCATCAATGCTCAGATCAATAAAGGAGTTGTTTGTGAGATTCAACTTGCTGTTGTCAGCAACATGGAAAAAAAGCAAGAGCTTCTCGATCAATACAATCACTTTTTGTATGAGCTCAAGAGGGCTAAACTTGGATCAATAACATAAAGTGCTTCTATCTGGTCAACCCTTGAGCAAAGGGCTAAATTTTTTGAGTCCAGTATAGACAGAGAATAGATGGTTTGTGATGGAAAAGTACCTCACCCTTGCATTACTGATCATAAAAAGCCTGATCTCAGGAAGTTGAGCAAATTCCCAAGACCCATAATATGTGCTTCTTGTAACAACTTTTTTGAAATTCCCAGGACATGTCTTTCAAATATCAAGTGTGAAGAATGTGCTGAGACATACTGTGGAGAATGCCACTACCAGCACCTCAAGGAAGATCAGAGGAAGGATTTTGTTTTTGAGAAACTATTCTTCAAGTGTCTCTTCCCATTTATTAGATAATACAATGACTATAGTAAACCCTTGCCTCGATGTGGATTTTTGTTTAGAAAGCTATATCTCAAGAAATAGTTGTTTTTCTATCGGGTGATCGCAAAGAAAAGCCAGAATGCATAGAGCAGCAACTCTATGAACATTGAGATTGTCTACTCAGGAGTCGAGCAAGGGCAGTTTTTCAATAAGACCATAAACAAAGTCGAATTATAGGCCAAATAAATTGAAGGAGAGCTTTATGTTCAAGATAGTAGCAAGAAGAGATTCTAAAATTTTATTATCTATGAGCTAGTCAAGTTTGGAAAGGGAACAGAGATGGTGACTATTGCCTACAAAGAACTATTCAACCATTTTGACAAACTAAAAATCAGATTTGTCAATCTCATGAAGCATCCTGTGTATGTTGAAGATATAAAATTATTCAAGAAGCCTAAGATCATCGAACGGGAAATATAAAGTTTCAAAAATATTCTTAAAGAGGATACAATGATTACCTATCTCAAGGTCTATCGGACCGTCTTTATCCTTCAAGTGGAAGTCGACTAAAATATTCTCCAGAAGGAGCTTGTCAAAATTATCAACATCAATCGGCTCAGAAGTTATGCAAATGACAAAAGCAACTCAGTCAGTATGGAGTTTAGAGATGTCACTGACTAGATGGATCTGATAAAGACAAAATTCCCTCCAGCATTGTTAGCTAGTTTCAGTTAGAGGCTGACAAAGCTCTACTTGAACTTTGGCATGGTCGAAAGTTTAGGCTTTGTTTAACTATTTTCAAACATGAAAGTGCTGTATGTAAGAAACAATAGACTAGATTCCTTGAAGGGAGTGGAAACCCTGAAGAACCTTGGTGTTATTTGTTTCGATAATAATATGGTGACTAGCATGGAACCTTTAACATAGCTGGTCAACATGACTCAAATCAGTGGAACAGGAAACCTGCTTTAAAGTCTCAATGGCATCCAAAATCTTATAAAGCTCAAAAAGGTTCATCTTTTCAACAATAAGTTCAAAAAAATATAATTCTTTGAGAACCATACAAACATTCAGGAGCTTTCACTAAATCACAACCCTATTGAGAAAATTGAAAGTATTTTACACTTGAAAACAATTTAAGAGTTAAACTTAGGAAAGACGTTAATAACTGATTTATAGCCTCTTTCCAACTTTAAAAACATAAAAAAAATAGCCTTAAATGGACTCACCCTCAAAAATATAGGCCCCATCTTCAAACAACTTGAAAATTTGCTGAGACTGAATCTATCCAATAATCAGATTGAAAAAATGTAAAACCTGGAATAGCTAACCTAACTAATCGAACTTAATCTCAGATAAAATAACATCAAAAAAATATAGGGACTGGCTAATTGTGTCAAGTTGTAAATTCTTAAACTTGGCTACAATTTTATTACTGATGTTAGTGGAATCAAAGCCCTTGACAATTTGAAAATATTAAAACTTGCCAATAACCCTCTCATTGATTGCTCAGAGGTTCATTTCATGAGCAGGAGACATTTCAAATTGATATACAGCAAAATGGGAGAGGCTGAAAACGAGACCAGACAGCCAAGTCCTGAGTTCTATGAAAGATACAATGCTGTCTTAGAGCACAGAATAAGCAGTAGTAGTGGCAGTGGGTCCAATGACTCAGATTCTGATTGATCATAACATATTATCAGCTAATTTATATTTATAAAGCAGATCTATCAGAGATAACGTAGGTTGAGGGAAGCCAGCTCTTACTTTCCAACAAGCAGATGGAAGGAATTCTTGAAATTTTGGCCTACCACTGCATCAATTACTTGCTTTCCATTAATGTTCTCTTCTATATACAAGCAAAATGAGCCCTGACTCATTTCCTTCATCTGCTCCTTAATGCTTTAGTCCTCTATGTTATCATGGACAAGTGAGTTAATCTTGATGACTGTTTTGAAAAAATCCAAACTGACCTTTATCTTTCTGGCCTTCATGAAGGGAAGCAAAAAGTGGATGCCTTCTTGACTCAGTCTGAAAAGACACTAGTGACCTGCGAAGGATTATTTTCCTTTTTAAAATACTTTACAGCCCATATTGATCAGTTTAATTCTTTTCTCAGTGTCAGCATCAAGGAAGCTTCTGACACCCTCAGAAATCAAAAGAACTTTTTTCCTGGTATTGCCCTCAATATCCCGGACGTACAGAAGATTTTTGAGAGCAGGATCTAAAACATAAAATTTGGATATTGACTCAAACTCTTCTTGATTGATGTTTTCAAAGCGTTAATATTTGAGATCTCTTGATTTTTTGGGTCTTATCCCTTTAGAAGGTTATTTTTTATTGTCCTCTTCTTTTTTAGGTTGTTCTTTAATATCCAGCTTTTAGAGGTTTTCTTCAGCTTCTATATCTTCTTCTTTATCTTCAGGCTATTTTTCCTCATTCTCTTCAGGTTTTTACTCTTCTCCTTCTTACTCATTTTATTATCCTTTCCTACCCTCACTTTCATCGAAAACTGGGTTGTCAACTTCAGGTAGATTGTGATCCACGAAATTTTATTCTTGATCTTTTTATCCTTCCTTCTCGTCCTTTGAGTCATAATTCCACTCAAAGTCTTAATTCTTTTTGATCAAGGCAAGGAAAAATCCACCACTATTCTGATCATGAGGCAGCATTCTCATTGAACGATGCAGCTGCATTTTTTGTGCTTCTTAGAGTGGAGGTGGAAACATAGATATTTTAAGTTTGAGATTCTTTTCTTCTTCAGGGCTATTGTAAGTGATGAGCCTTCTTACTCTCTTTGGCTTTTATTAGCCTTCCACTTTCTATTCAATTGTTTCAGTTCCGCAAACCTTCCAATCAAGCATCCCTCTTCTTCCCTTGATATTGTAGGTTCCATGAATATCAATGATCTCCAATCCTTTGGAAACTTTTCTAAATAGCCCAGCTAGAACGGCCTAATTTTATATGGGATTGAGTGAACAAGTGCTATAGACAATGAGTCCTCCTCTCTTGAGAAGATTCACCGATTTCATCAGGATAGACAGCTGTAGAGGATGAAGAGAAATTCCGTCAGAAGTATGCCATTTTGTCCACTTAATCGGAATTTTACGAGTAGCTCCATCTCCTGAACATGGAACATCACAAAGAACTTTATCGTATTGAAATTTCTGTTTAATGTGGTTGATTTTTGTTGGATAAAGTTCAGGCATGAACTGTCCTGGATGATTGATAACAGCCATACCTGCAGTGCCTGATCTGTTGATTTGATGGATCAACATTTGTGCTCTACTATAGTCAGCATCGTTTGCGATGACACACCCTTTAGCTAGATGCTTCTGCTATCCATATATCATCTACAGGAGTTGGGAAGTTTTTGATCCAGGGGCAGCGCACATGTCAAGAACAATATCCTAAGGGTGAATATCGAGAAATAGAGGAGGTAACATTGACACCAACTCCTGGCGAGCAATCAATCCAGCATCAAAAGCTTTTTGAAGATACTGGTGAAGGGCATTAAGGACTTTGCTTTTCTTAAACATCTGCTTTGAAGTATTAAGTTGATGAAGTACCTCGTGAGGATACCATTTTAGCACTTCTAGCTTAGGCATTTCTTTGGGCTAGAGCCACTATTTCTCTGGTTTTTCCTATTTCATTGAAGAATTAAGATCCACCATGGAGTTCAAAAAATTCTCATCCTGAACTTTCCGAAGGAAAGTCGAGTAGTTTGGGCAACTTGGGTTGATTCTGAACACTACTGGCAACTTTTCACGCATGAGCGTCCAGAATGTGTCAAACTACTATACAGGTAGCTGCAGCTGAAGTTCGTAATATTCTCGGAAAAGAGGATTTTCGGATGCAGCAGAGAGGTTATTCCAGTCTTCTTTAACCTTTTTGTTGGGTGCCTTCTTGGGCTTGAAGTTTTTTGACCTTTTTCCCATTGTTGATTTATAAAAGAAAGAGTAAATATTGACTATATATCAAATCAAATCAATAAATAGATAGATTATTAAGAGAATCAACTCATTTGGGACTAAAGCCTGAGTGCCTACGCATTCTGAAATTTTTAAGTTGGGAGGCTTGACGAGTGGAAAGTTTTGGCTTATCATCTCTCAATACAACGGAATGGATCATGATTGTTTAAGTTTCTTGAGTAGGAGCAGTATTAACCTTCGGGCTATAACATCTCTTGTTCTTGTTCCCACTACACTCGTAAAAGAGATCCCAATCTTTTTCTGATAAATTATTCAAAAGTTTGCTTATTTATGCCTGACATAATTATGGGTGCTTCTTTTGGAAATAAAGCAGGAGTTTGAGGGAGTTAGATCTGATGAACATTTATCGAGCGAGCTAATTCTCCCTGCTCTATCCAGGAATGAAGATAGAACGATCAAAATATCCCCCGATTACTACCAGCAATTTTACACTCGCTTAAATTACAGCATCATCAACTGGATTTATATACATCCATATACTCTGGCTTATAATTGGCATCAAATTTTTCATCAAAAAAATTCTTGCTTTGAAATTTTTGCAAGCATTAGTGAAACCAAGCAAAATACAGGCTTTTACTTTCTGAGGGTATCTATCCTGATTGATGATGTTTGTACAGAGCTCAAAAATTTTTGGCTAAAGCAAAATTTTCGCTATTCTTGATTCAGTAATCAGTTTTAGTTTTTTTATATTAACATCTATTGACTGTTGATCAGAGATTGCAGATGAGTTAAGGATTAGCTGAACAGGAGTAATGAATGGCTCCACATCGTTGAAGCAGTAATTGTCAAGAAGGTATTTGATGGTTTCAGTAGGTGTGGAGTAAACAGGTTTAGGTCCTTTTCCTTCTTTATCAATATCAATCAGTCCTACTTTTGAGCTGGCTTTCTCAAACTTTTCAGTTTTGCTCGGCTTGGTCCTTGAGAAAGAATAAGACAATTTCCGGCTTGACGTTTTATTTTAATTCGATGAAGATGCCATTCTGATAGGTTGCAGTCGAAACATCGAGACCTCTTTATGAATGAGCACAAACCTCTTTTCTTCAACTGGAGTGTAGTTCTAAGGTGGAAATTGAGTATCAAGGACGATTTCAAACATTTCATTAATCATTTTTGGTAAAATATCTTTGATGAAAGGGTTTGGCATGCCCAGATAGGGATTATTGTTGACTTACAGTAGCCAGACTCGGACATCTTCGTCTAACAGAAAATCATAGCCAAAAAGCTAAAATTATTTTCTTTTCCCTCCCCTCGAAAAATATTTTTTCGCACTCATGAGAGTATCAATTATCAGCCCCTTGATGTTTTCGATAACTCCTTTGAAAACAGCTTAGGCATTATCTGCAAACTACGAAAGAGACTGAAGGTATGGTATGAGGGTTGTTTCTAGCTGGAGAGTATTTCCTTCTTAATATTTGGAGTATTATCCAAAGTGCTTTTGTTGACAATTGTTCGTGAGGTGCACTTCTGAATTCAGATTGTCAGTAGTGTAGATGCTAGAGGAAGTACGCATGTACGGACAGTTGTAGTAGAATATTTATTGCTGAGGAGTCACTAAAACCCACACTCGAATGTCGAACTTTCGTCCTTGGTACAAAAGTGGCTTTTATATGGCTTTCTGAACAACCCTAGATCAGATGAGGAATACCATCCGCTATTAATCGGTTTGTTGATGAGAAAGGACTCAATTTATTTGAAATTGTTGGAAAGAATTATTCCTTTTCCTTGATTGTCAGATTAAGGCTTTATGAACCAGACATTTTTCTCGCAGTGTTTCTCAGGGACTTTCTCTTTGTAGAATTTTTTCCTTTAGAGCTGATTGAATTTTTATACAAAATCTTTGTATTCCGTATCGTCTTTATTGGCCTTGATGCTATGTGAATCTTTTGGTACATGAAGGAAGTAGGAATTACGTCGTGAATGTGAACTTTCCGTCCTGATAGAGCTAGTTCATGACTGTAGTAGTACTTCAGAGTCTTCAACAGCCCTGACTTCGTGCATATCACATTATTATGTTCAAAGTGATTCAGAACTATCTGAGTCATAGGTGAATTACTGGTGACGGGCAGACGAGCTTAAGACGTTATTCGATGTCGTTAAGAGTTTTATTTGTAAAGTTCAAGTTTTTCCATATGAAGGAAGCATTGATAATTTATTTGTCGTGAGGAATAATATGCCAGACGTTTCGTGCTTTTAGTGCTTTTTCTATAACCTTTGGATTGTTTCCTGGAAAGACAGCGGCTTGATATTTTTTTTAGGAGCCTTCTATCATAATTATTATTTACAAGTAACATTTGTCATGAAATTTATATGTAATCAGAATTAATCAAAATCAGCTATGAATATCATTCTTACTATTTGGGTATCCACTTAACCTGCAGGACCATTGAACCAGAAACATCCTTCTCATACTCGCTAGCCTCCAGTTCAAATTCATTATTCACAGCCCATTTGTTAGGATCATCCAGAATATCGGCTAACTCAACTCCAAACTCACCCAAATAAGTCTATTATGTGAATTACCTTGTCTTGAACACACTAACATGCATCTTCAGTTCATTTTTGTCAAGGAGCTTAAACTCGATCATCTAAAATTTGACAGCAATGCCGAGCTTAGGTAAGGAAAGATCTGCCATTTTGATGGTCTCGAATTCTTCAATGAGGAAGCGAATATATATTTTTTGTGAATCGGATTATTAGAGAGCCAAGTCCTTAATCTGAGGAACTTGCACTTTTATAGCTCCATTCAGCCTGATGATTCCAGCTTCCTCCTCAGAATCTTCCTCCTTGTATTATTCTTTGAACTATTAGGACAATAAATCGTTCTCAGATTTATGAACTTCCTCCTCTTCGTCGTCCTATTTTTATTATTTTTCAGGTTCTTCTTGAGCCTCAGCCTAGGGCTCAGCTTCTTGCTGTTCTTCTTCTTTTTCAGGCTAAGCCTCAGCTTCTTCTTCATTTTTAGGTTCCTCTTCCTCAGGTTATTATTTTTTAATGACTGAATCAAGTTAAGCCAATTTTCCGGTGGCTTCTTGTTGGAAAAGGGCTTTCATTTCTTAAAGTTCGATGGTTCCAGATTTATCAGCATCGAGAAGGTTGAAGAGGTTACTCCAGTCTGTTTGATTCATGAAGATATTGCAATCTTCGAGTCCTTTTCTTAATTATCCGGGTTAAACTGTACCACTTCCGTCGACATCCACAATCAGAAAGAATTTTTCAAGAGTTATGCCACTACTAAGGATAATTGTTTTGATTTTGCGAATCAATTGTTTTTCCCACATAGGTCTGTTTTTATGTCTGTTTTCAAGTATAGTTTTAAATTATTCAAGGGAAAGTGTTTTCCTTCCTTGTGCAAAACCTGTGATTCTATGCATTGACATTACATCCTGGGGCAACATTGATAGCTCTTCCAACATTTTTGTAAACTCTTCTATGTTCAGCTTTCCAGCACCTCTCCTGTCAGCTCCTTTGAATCTCTTTTCAAGATTTGGAGGATTATTTCGAAGTAAATCGTAGAGGTTGATGATCGCATCGTCATCAAAAAGATTACCTTCCTCTACTGGAGCAACAGACTACCCAGCTTTGGCAAGAGCCAATGATTTCAAAAATAACTGCCCACATTTTCTTCTTGCAGCTGCTTCATTAGTCTTCACAAGATGAACTTCCTTTTGCAAATCTTCATTTTTGGCCCTTAGTTACTCTACCATATTGTTGAGGATTTGTGTCTTTTATTCTCCGCTATTGAATCGATTGATTTACTCTTTGAGAGACGCGATCTAATTCATATGCTTGAGAATTTCAGTATACTGTTGAGTATTTTTTGCTCTCTCTTTTCGAAGCTCATCTTCAATTTTAGAGTAGTGGCTAAGCTATTCCTTGAAGCCCATGATGCTTCCCTCAAGTTTCTATATTTATGATCGATAGCCAAGAAGTTATGTTTGTAGATCTTCATTTTAGCGAACTTTTTGCTATAGTTAAGTTCTGATTTTTGCTTGAGAATGCATGTTCCTGACTTTTTCGACAGGGTCGGTACTAAACCAATTTTCTCCGAAAAAGCTCTGAAAGGCCTATTCTGATCTCCCAAGTACTGAAGGGAGGGCTTTTTCGAAAGGACACAGAATATTGAAAGTTCTCATGGCTGCTTAAGGACCACTGACATTCAAGAAGCATTCATATAGATCTTAAAGGCCGTCAACATCTTAAGCCCAGCTACCTGTGTAAATATAGGGTCTTTTGATATGCCACAATGATTTTACTCCTGACTCTTGCAGCTTTTTCATTAAAACAAAGAATTTTTCTCTGACCCATGTTGAAACTTGGTTCACCTATTTTGTAAATATTTGGAGGTTGGCCTTTGACGGAGAGTCACTGTTCTATTTTGGTGCTTTTGATTGGTTCAGTTTGCTCATACCTGATATTTTAGAGAATTCTGTTCGCTTAACTTTTTCTTAGACCTGGGATGGAATGCCTCTTGACTCACGATATGCAGCAAAAAGTCTAATGATTTTTTCATTTGGGCAAAGTTCAAGTGGAGTTTTAGATGATTTGTCTTTGATGTCGACACTGGCTCCTTTCTGAAGAAGGAAAGGAATGCATCTCGTCTTAGCTAGCTCAGCCGCATAATGTAGTGGTGTTCTACCCTGAAAATCCTGATGGTTTACCTTGGCTCCATTTTCGAGTAGGACTCTCATAACATTTATTTGCTCATCAGATCCGTTATAAATGGCATAAAATAGAGGAGTTTTGAGAGTAGCATCAACTTAGTTAGCTACATTAGTCTTTTGCAAAATCAACTATAAGACTTTGTACTAAGGTCCAGAAGCTGCATAGTGAGCAACTGTGCAGTTTTTATTATCTTTTAATACTACATTGGCCCCTTTTTTAAGAAGAAGCTGACAAACGAGCTAACTTTTACAATAGTGAAGAGGAGTTTTGAGCTAACGATCTCTGGCGTTCAAGGAAAAACCTTCAGTGATGAGGTACTCAGCAAGTACATCGAATCCCTATCGAACCGCGAGATGCAAAGCTGTTCTTTTAAAATTGTCAGTGGTGGCTATTAGCTCTGGCTTTCCTTTCTTACCAACTGTGAATAAAAATTATTTGACCTAGGTAAGGCATATCATACTTTTTCTATGTCCCCTCTTGCGCAGAGCTGCAGGAAAGGAACATTGTGAGGGTTATTAGTCTTTCCGTACCAAGATAGATCGTATTACGAGTTTGCTAACTGTTGTAAAGCATAGCTTTATTGTGATGTTCCCCAAGTTGCTCCGAATTCCTTTGAAACTTATTTGAAACCGATGGTTGTCAGAGCCACCGCTAGATCGTGGTGGGTAAGGGTTTATAGTCCTTGATTTTTGAGGCGCTTGACGACTTCTTTCACAGTATCGATAGAGACTTCAGGTTTATGTTCTTTTGAATTCATCGATAGTTAGGTATATTTATAACTATTACTCCAATCAGCATATTATTGGACTGTAATTAATTATGAAAAAAGGTGCATATAAGTTTGATGAAAAGTGTAACTTCCTTGCTATTCAGTCACCAAAAAGGCTAGTGATCCACTCAAAGGAAATCCTGCTCCAACTCATTTTCCTATAAACAATCAATCAGCAACCCACCTCAGACCTCATCTGGCAAGATAGGCTGACTCTCCCTCAAAAGTTGGCTTGCCTCAGAGGGGAACTCGCAAGCCAGAATTTTTCAGGAATAAGGCTGACGTGACTTAACAAGAAGAGAAAAAAAATATGGATGAAAGAAGAAGCTATAAAGATGTATATCCTAATCGAGATACTTTTATTGGGAGTGAAGGTAAAGGAAAATAAACTCAACTCAGACTCAAGACGGGCAAAGGGAAATAATTGAGAGAAACTGTCAAGTCAGATGGATCTTAGTACCAGAGACTCAATGAAAAACTCAACACCATCCAAGCAAAAATAGATGAAATGAGCAAAAACATCGACATTAAACGAGAGTAAAAAAGGATTTTTATGTAAGAAGAAAAGAAGGAGAGATAAAAGAGGTTTTAGAAATATCAAAAACCCCAGCAGAATAAACTCAAATAATCACTGCAAAAATTTGTGACACAAGTTAATGAAGGGAAGGATTATGTGAGCTCAAATTTTAACCCTTATTCTCCCAGACACAACACATACTATGTGTCTGAGATTGTAAAATTTTACAAAGATGAACGCTCTCTTGCGAGATAACATGTCACGATGAGTGCTCAATATCTACGAATTTTCTAAAATATAAAAGCTCCAACTTAAGAGCAAGTTCAACCTAAATTACTGAAGCTAGCCAAGAAGCCTTCACATGCAGGTAATGAGGAGGGTATATAGATAAAAAAACTGTGGTGTTTGATCTGGACGAGACTCTAATTCATTGCAATGACTCTTTAGAACTCCCACATGATGTCAAGCTTAAGATAAAATTCCCAACCGGATAAGAAATAGAAGCAGGTATTAACATTCGCCCTCATGCTGTTGAAATACTGAAGGCCTTATCTCGAAATTTTGAGGTTATCATCTTCACTGCCAGTCATTCCTGTTATGCTAATGTGGTGCTTGATTATATGGACCCTCAAGGCGAATATGTTCACCACCGTCTCTATAGGGAGCATTGTTATGTTACTCCTGAAAGTGTATACGTCAAAGATCTAAGGATTATCAATCGGGACCCATCACAGTTGATACTTGTCGACAATGCTGCATATTCATATGCCTTTCAACTTGATAACGCGATTCCTATTCTTCCTTACTACAAGGGCAGAAATGACTTTTAGCTGAGAGCACTTCAGTCCTACATCGAAAGCATGCTATTTGCAAAGGACGTCAGAGATACTAATCGAAAAACCTTTAAGCTTCACCGATATCGATAATATGACAACATCGATAATTTAGTAAAATAGCTCTATGGTTAATTCAATTGATTTAATACTATTCCTTTTGGTAAGACTTAATACTA
>Ga0100402_1005418_pt1 | contig 13053 bp, 12 predicted proteins | sample CryGeyme20150102_FD_80419 | JGI IMG/M metagenome (GOLD analysis project Ga0100402, IMG submission 80419) | Groundwater microbial communities from Crystal Geyser aquifers in Utah, USA - Crystal Geyser metaG 2015-0102 | ecosystem: Environmental > Aquatic > Deep subsurface > Groundwater | place...
ATGCAGTAAGATCAGTTCTTATGGGATACCTCCTTTATCCCCCTTCTATCCTCTGACTCCTATACTCTGGTATCCAATTAAGAAAAGCATAACATATATGTTTCCTAAATTTCAAGAGGAAGTTATTGAAATCATTTTCCCCTGAAATAGCGGCGATAATCTTCTCTGAATTCTTCTTCGAATCGGCGAAACTCATCCTTGGTCGGATAACTTTCTGTCCCTTCAGGGATAGAGAGAGTCGACAACATTTCAGAGAGAGCCGAATCCCCTTCCTCTTTGTACTGCTCGTAAAAATCAACAAGACGATGGGCATTTCGGGTCGCCGCCGCCCGAACTATCTCTTTATAAGCGGCTATCCCTCCTTTTTTTAAAACACGATAAACATGTATCAGTCGAGGTTCAATGTCAGGATTAAATCCAAACAATTCTTCTGCCGGAGCAGTCAAAGATCGTGTCGCCATGTGGGCCAAAAAGTTTTCTTGATTCTCGGTAGGAATTACTCCCTCTGCAACACGTTCCTTTGCCCCCTCGTCTACCGGAGAAGGAGATATATTACTGTACGGTTGTACGGAGTGAACTAATTCATGAACCCCGCTCGTCAATCCCTGAAGAACATCTTCGTCGTCATGTGGACCAAACCCCCGGTATAAATCAAACCGCCCCCAGACTAAAGGATAATCTTTATAACCTAGTCCTCCACCCAAAATCATACTTGGTTTCTCCCCAGGCGGAGTCCCACCAAAAATAAAGCGACCATGAAGATCTTCCGACAATATTGGGTATTGATTATCTTTAAACAAACTTGAATCTAATTCTCCTTGAACGATCCGGTTAATCAGCCGACACCCTTCTCCCATTCTTGTCAACGCCCTCTCAACAACCGGGTTCAATTCGTACCTTGCCTCATGCAGTGCCAAAATAGTTCTTACATTAGCCAAACTTCGTTCTTGACCTTTACCATAATATTTAAAAATTACATCATCGCGATGCTCTGTTTTTTCCGCCAAGGAAGACTGATAACCATTTCGCCAAAACACAAGAAGAGCGACTGCTCTGGCCTCAATCTCTTCTTCTCTCCCTTTAATTTTGACCTCTTCCAGCGCCGTTTTAGTATCAATCTCAAAATATTCTCGAGCCGTTTCTATATCAGAAATCTCCGAAAGGGGTTGGGGTATAAAAGCTGGCTGGTTCTTATACTCTTCAGACATTCCTTCGTGAAATTCTTTACCTAAAGGAGCGACGACAACCCTTTTTTCTTCAGGAATATAGCTTAAAACGCAATTTGTCAAAAACTGATATTTACCCCCATTCGACAATTCAATGGGTTCAGCAACCGCATAGCCAAAGATTTCCATTCCGCCACGCTCTTCATAAAACTTCTTTAAAGATTCATCCAACTCGTATTTACCTATCTCGGGCGGATTCCCAACAACCAACACCCCAGGGTGTGTTTGATGAAAATATACCGTCCAACCAAGAGGGTAAATAAAAAAACGAGAGTTTTTACCGTCACCCGTCGGCCTTCCGGGAATATTTGGACAAGGATCTGACATTTCCCATTCGACGGTCATGTTTTGGAAACACTGTTTCTCGCCTCCAGGGAAAGCTTCACCAATTGGAGGTCCTATGATTTCAACTCCAACTTTATCAAGTACAGCTAGATATGGTCCCTTGGCGTAATGTTGCGTTTCAGGAAAATATCGAAACGATCTTTCTTTCTCCGGCTTAGGAACTTCTTCCACCCGGGAAAGAGTTTCCGCCCCAAGAGTAAACTCTTTAACAAATTCTTCCTCTCCAAAACGATCTGGAATTTGAAGTTTCTGTCCAGGGGAAATCTTTCTTGGATCTTTTCCTAAAATGTTTAAATTTTTTCCATAAACACAATGCCAGGAAGGCAAACCAAAATGACTGGCGATAGAAGCTAGGGAATCGCCTTCTTTTACCTCATACAATCTTGCCCTATCTTCGGGTGTCCCGATTTCTTTTAAATTCTGAAGTTCCGGGTTAAAGGCCTCGACAACTAAATTTTTACTCGCCGCAAGATCTTCTTGTCCTTTTAAGACGTCCTCACCCATTTTGGCAAAATAGTAACAGTTGTTAACAGGCTCTTGGTAAACTGCTAAAAAGTTTTCTTCGCCATCGATCTTACCAATGACAACCACATTACTTTCACAAGGCAAAATCCTTTCTTCCTGTTCTTGAACATCAGAAAATTTTGTTCCTTCAGGGACAGTGAGATAATCAAAAGAGATTTTGCCGGAAAAGATTGGTGGTTCAATCGTTAAAGAAGTATTTGTTTGAGGGTTAGCGTTAATTTTGGCGCCAACAGCTTGAAACCAAAGACCTATCAGACTGTCAGGCGCACCTTTGTAGGATTGAGGAAAATAATCAAGAATCTCTATCCCGGGTGTATTTTCACTACCAAAGTAAGCATAAGGGGCAAAAGCCTCGGGGCTCAATAAATTATAGTCTAGACTACTCTCCTTAGGAGCAACCCGTGGATTTCTTTCTTCTTCAACAACCAAAGGATTAGCCTCGGCGACGATAGGTTTTGCTTCGGCAGCAATATTTTCTTCTATGGTTGGAGTAGGCTCTTTACTCTGTGAGGGAATAAAAGTGGCGTCATGGCCAACAGTTGGTAAACTTGATGGCATCCACCTCCGAGGTGGAACAGGTTCGCCACCTTGTGTATTCTCTAGCCCTTGAGATTTAGAAGAAGCAAGTTGCGAGACGCCGACTGCCGCGGCAGCTATTCCTGCCGCTCGAAGAAATTCTCGTCTCGAGAGTCGGTGTGGATTCTCTTCTGTCTCCTTTTCCATTCTGTCAAAACAGTAGCATAGTATCTACTATAAGTCAAGTTCGCCTGTGCGCATCCCCTACCCCGTAATTTTTACTCTAATTTCAACTACAAAAAGAGTACCATAGTATTTTGCAAGATGTCAATATGATAAAATAAAGTAATGGTAAACAAAAATAAAGAAAAACTTTCTGTTTATTTTTCTGCCCCTTCGGCTTTTTGTTCTAATAAAATCTTACTGAATAAAATTGTCAAATCAATAGAAAGTGCTGGAGGAAAGATTATCCTCAAATGGTTTGAAGACAAAACTAAACTTTCCCCAAGGTCTTTATTCAAAGAAGCAACCGAGGCTATAAAATCAGCCGATATCATGGTAGCAGAAATTACCTATCCCTCAACCGGAGTTGGCCAACAAATTGCTTTTGCCCTTTCCTGGAAAATTCCCGTAATTGCAATTTACAAAAAAGGTGCCAATAATCCGTCCCGATTTACAATCGGGACTCCTTCTGAACTTCTCTCAGTTGTCGAATACAATGAAAACAACTTAAAAACGATACTGGTTGAAAACTTCAATAACTTTTCTAAAAAGGAGTTTGAAAAATTCAATTTTATCTCTACCGGAGAAATTAATGATTATCTGAAAAAAACTAGCTTATCCTTTGGCCTCTCAAAATCACAACTTTTAAGAAAAATTGTACTAGACTGGATCAAAAATCACCAAAGTAAGTAGAAAATAGCCTCCTCTTTCCGCCTTTACTCTATAATACTTCTCCAAACTAACCGTTGACAAACTTTTATACTGATGATAGTATCCATCCTATAATATCCTCGTGGCGCCACGTGGTGCCATGAACAAAAGAATGATATTTATCGCTGGAGCTCACAATACAGGAAAAACAACTCTTGCCGAATATCTCAAAAAATGCGGCTTTCTCCATGTCGAGACAAGCGAGATCGTCAGAAACAAACATCAAGAACTCGCTCCCGATATTGAATTTCATCAATGGGCTTCGGAACAAGGACACGGATTTGACGGTTTTATTATGGAGTCTGTTTTGAAAGCAAGGGCTACTGTAGAAAATTCCAACGGTGAACTAAAAGATGTCGTAATCACAGGAAATCGACAATTAACAGGCATTAATTACGTTTGTAAACAAGTTCCCCCTTTGGCAAACACAGACCATCTTGTTGTTTTCTTAAACGTAAATGAAAGAATACTTTTTGAAAGACAAAAACAAAGAAAAGATAGACCATGCTCTCTGACTTTCGAAGAATTCAGGGAGAGATTTCTCGGTTACGACCAAGCAATGGGTATAGAAAAAATAAAAGAGGCTGCGCATTGTATTGTTTATACAGACAAACCAAAAGAAATGGTCTTGTCGGAATTTGTTGGATTCCTCCGAGAGAAAGGTTATTCTTTACCTTTGGTAGAAAGTATTTTAAGTAACCCGGAAACTGAGTTATCGAATCATAAAGAAAGACTGTCACTTTGATTTTTTAAATTAAATGCCAAACCATTTTTCGAATCAAAATAGTCTAATAACAATACCTTGCCATTGGGACAAGGAAGTAATCAGGAAGATTCTATCGCAAAATTCACCCGGTAGAGGAATTACTGTAAAAGAAGTATATGGTGTACTGGCGAAAGGTGGACCTGTGGGTCATGGACGATCAAGCAAGGCTGTGGTCCAAGTGACCCCAGAAGACGCTGTCGCCTTTGTAAGGTTTTTACACGCAGAAGGTTTAAAATTTACCTATTTACTCAATGCCCCTTTTCACTTTCACCAAGACTCAGAACAAAAAAGACAATTAGATCAATACCTGGATTGAAGGGCAGACATTATCTTTGGTCGGACAGGGTGGAGAGAAAATCGCCCCGATAATCATAAAAGAGAGGGGAAGATAAATGCATAATGAACAGTAAACAAAATTACCTTAAACAAGCGCAAAATATCAAATTAAAAGGTAAATACGATTATAATGTCTCCAGTAATTTTGACGAAAGATACAGGGAAGTTTTTCCTCAATTATCCCCCAAACAATTTGTCGTTCTGGCCAATAGATACCCCAATTATGCCAACTGTAAAACTGCAGAAAAGATAAAACAAAAGTTTGGGCTAAAAAACATTATCTTGGGCGCAGGCAGCGAGGACTTAATAATTAAATGCAATAAAATTATTAGGTCAAAAGGCTGGAAAACAGGAGTCATCTTGCCAACTTTTTATAGGATCACAGAGACTCTCAAAGAGTGGCAACCAATAACTAAGGATAAATTTTTAGGAAACGAATTAAACGATATGGATATTATTTGGGTCTGTAATCCTAATCCCCTGGATGGTCAAATAATCGAGAAAAATATTCTTTTGAATATTTTCAAAAAGAACAAAAAGATTATCTTTTTAATTGACGAAACAACGATTTTCTTTTTAGATAATTGGCAAGGTTTTTCTTTTCTAGGACAAACTCCAAAAAATGTGCTTGTAATAAATTCATTTAGTAAATTATTCGGACTCTCGGGGTTAAGAGCCGGCTTTGCCTCAGGCAATCTAAATTTACTCCATCTTTTACAACAGGAAGGAACCACTTTTCCTTTTACCTCAATTACTGAGAGCTTTGTTGAGAGTATTCTTAAAAATGACAGATTTTTTGAAAACATTAGGATTGAAATTAAGAAAAATAAAAATGAGGTTGAACAGATTCTCAAGCAAAACACAGCAATAGAAATTAAACCATCCGAAACAAATTGCATTTTCTGCCGCTATAAAAAAAACCAAAGTCTTTACCGTGATCTATTGAAAAAGGGCATTATCAGCCTGAACCTCGATCAACAGTTTGGCATTCCTAGACAAGGTTGGGTCCGACTAACTGCCCATAGTTCAAAAAAATTACATAAAATATTAATCGCAAAAATAAAATTTTTAAATCGGGAGGGTAAAAATGAAACAAAAAACTGATTTTAAACCATTCAAGGTGGGTACTGTTTTTAATAAAGTCAAAGGTGGTCCCTACTCTGTCAAGCCAAAACTTAATTATGTAAAAATTCGCTACCCAAGCCGCCTGAATGTTATGGCAATTGATCCTAGCAAAATTGCAACAAACCAAAACCTGGTTTACACTCCAGGAGAAATTATCCTCAAGGTCAAAATATACAAGACCGTTTCTGTAAAAATAAATCGAACCGGTAAAATTTCCATTACCCCATCTTCAAAAAGGCTTTCTCTTGTTCGCCATTCGGCAATACTTATGCAAAAAGCCCTAAATTTTAAGGAGGGATTGGAAATCGATGTTGATAACAAAAGCGAACTCCGTCATGTCGGGTTAGGCTCAAGCAGTGGGCTAATTGCCACTGTTGCTTGTGCCGTCAACGAACTTTTCGGCAGACCAATCTCACCAACCAACCTCGTTCAGTATTTAGCACAAAACCATGGAGAGGAAATTGATAATTCCCCTAAGCTAATCAATCCTGTTCAATGTATTGGCGGATCAGCCGCGGCTGGTCTATTTAAGGGGTCGTTTATTATTCTTGCCGGACAAAGCAGGGTCATTCAATCAATGAATCTTGATAACACTTACAAAATTATGATCGGTATTCCTAAAGATTTTGTTGAGCTTGATTCAAAAGTTCTTCTAGAAAAAGAGCTTTCTGTAATAAACAAGTTTATTAACTGCGGCAAGAAGTATGGACCGGCAATCGCCTATCGTGTTTTACATAAGGTTCTTCCGGCAATGGTAGAAGGTGACCTAAAAACTATCGGAGATCTGGTTTTTGATTACCGGTTTAAAATGGGAAGTATCAAAAATTGCTCATATACATACCCTAAATTAGTCAAATTAACTAACCGGCTGTCGTTTTTAAAAACAAGGGGTTTTGTTGATATGCTTTCGATTTCTTCTGTCGGACCAGCAATCTTTGCTGTTGCTAAGGATCTCAAAATTTGTCGAGAAGCATTTGAAAAAGAAAACTTGAATATTTATATCACTAAGCCGGAAAATAATGTTTATCAAGTTCTTGAAAAAAAATGAAATTCAGATGAAAACAAAAGAAAATATTTTTTGGAATGATCCGACAACAATAGCTTGGTTTAATAATGAACCAGCCCCTGAATACTGGAAAAAATTTTTCGAAGCAGCTGACAAAACAAAAATCAAAAAGGTTTTGGATCTTGGCTGCGGAGCAGGCAGAAATGCTCAACTTTTATACGAGCTTGGTTATGATGTTTATGTTTGTGATCTCTTCGACGGAATGGTTACCGCCACTACCCAAAGATTGATCAAGGCCGGAATGAGCCTAGAAGAAGCAAGAGGAAGAGTAGCAAAAACCTCGATGCTCCACCTTCCATACCAAAGCTGTACCTTTGACGCAATTGTTAGTAACGGAGTATATCATAATGCTTTTTCTGTGGAGGAACTAGAACAATCTGTCAAAGAAAGTGCTAGGGTTCTGGGACCGGAAGGTTTTCTGTGTTTTAATCTTTTTTCCTCTGCAACAATTGCCTCAGACCTTGTGAACCTGGGGGAAAATGTTTACCTTACGAAAGAAGGGTTGCTCATGGTTCTTGTTACAAGAGATCATTTTCTTTCTCTCGCAGGAAAATATGGGCTTGTACCAACCGGAGAAACAATTGAATATGAAAGAGAAGTGTCTACTGGGAAAAGATCAGTAATAAGAGGAATTTTACAAAAGAAATCTTAAAGTCTCTTTTGTAAAGCAATAAATTCGGCAATTTTTTCGTAGCCTTGATTCCAAATATATAATCGTTCTTCTTCAGGATATTCTGTAATCGCTCTCTTTTCATCTAGCAATCTAATCAAACCGTTCCACCCTTTGGGATTTTCCCCTTTTATTTTCTCCCCAAAGGTCATCGGAACTTGGAAAACCGATTCAAAAGTTTTTCCGTCTGGTTCTGCATAAACTGTAGCTACCTCGAAATAACCCTTATTATTCCCTATCAATTTTATTAATTCAGCCAATTTTGGGGCTGCAATTTTCTTTTCGATATAATTTGTATATGGACCAGGAATTCCCAAGGCCTCAATAAACAAACTATGGTCCTCTCTTATTGCTGGAGAATTTAAGTCTCTTGCTACTTGTAAGGCGGTAAATTTGGCGATTGCTAGGCTAGTCTCATCTTGAATTTCTGGATAATCTTTCTCCACCGATCGGAGAGTTATTCCATATTTCCCAAAAACACTATTGGCTGCCATTAATTTTCCAGGATTTCGCGTAGCCAAATAAATTGAGGCTGACATTTATTTTATATATTAGCCCTTGAAATACTTAATATTTTTACTTCTTGTTTTGATGGTTTAGTTAATGTTACTTTCGCTCCAACAGATTGTCCCCTAATCGCCTGGCCCAAAGGACTCATAAAGCTAATGACTTCAACCGTCTTTTCCTCTTCCCCGCTTCTCGCTATTTGCGCATCATCTGGTCCCAATAAAACCCCCTTAATTTTAAATCCATCCTCGTATTCCAACTCTACAATGCAACCTAAATCTGCTTTTGACAAATCTTCCGAGGGAGTAATTATACTTACATCTTCAAGGTTGCCAATCATAGCAATTTGAGCCCTGAGAAAGTTCTTTCTGTCCTCGGTAGCTGGATCGTCATGAAGAGCTTGTCGTTGATGACCACCTTCGCTACCAGCCCCCAACCCGGTAAGCTCTTTCTTAGATTTATCTTTTCGGGTTAATAATTCTTCTAAGGTTGCCTTTGTCATCACCCTCTCTGCACTTGTCATCTTGGTGTAATATAGTAGCATAATTCTCTCAATTCCTCAAGAATTCGCTAATCCTCCGTAGAAATCCGCCGTGACAGGAAAAATGTTAAGGTAAGGCTAACGATGAGGTTATACTAGAGGTGTGAACGTATTACACCCTAAGGGTGTGAAGCTAGGGTGTGAAGCTACACGAGTAATACGGTAAACTAGCCTTTTTTGTCCATTGTTTTTTCGATTACCTCTAAGCCGGATTTTAGAAAACTGTTTAAATCCTTTCTGTTTTCCCATTCTGGTTTAAGATTTTCTATAATGCTAAGGTGGGTGGGATAAGGATGAGGATGAAAGGCCCCAAATAGAGCACAAAACTTGGGTGAGTCTAAAATGAGGAAGTTTAAGACCTCGGAGAGAATCCAAACTTTTTCTTCAGTTGGGCTAATCTCGGAAAAGTTTTTTTCGAAATAATCATAGAAAAGAAAGTGGAGCAGTTCGTGAGCTGTCCGCAACGAAGCATTTTCTTTGGCAAGATAGAATACTTGGAAAGTTTTATTCTCCAAGAATCTTGGTCCGCAAGGGAAAATAGAAAGATAAGCAAAATAAAGACCATTTGGCCATGGATGAGCAAATACTTTATCAACTGCTTTGAAAAACGGTTGTGCTACCAAGGTCCACTTTTTTTCGAACTCTTTTCTAATGTTCTCAAGTTGATTTTGATGTGTTTCATAGAAGAAATTTACATATTGCCCAACAACTTGCTTTTTCTGCTGATCAGGTAATCCTTGAGCTTGAGTGAGTTCTGGATGGATTTTAATTATAGATTTCCCAAAATCGTGCCCCCCTTTTTGACGATTAAGAAAATGGTAACCAACCCATTTATCTAAATCTTTATTGAGAAAAAATTTTATCTGGGGATACATTTTTGTTCAAGTTAAATCAATTTTAACAAATTTCATTCTAAAGTATTTAAAGAGAACGAAAGAAGATTGGGTTTTTTGCCTACCATGGTGGTACACATGGATACTGATTTCTCAGCAATCTTCTTTCAGTTTACCACTTATTCAGTTTTGGTCTTCATCTGTTCCCAGAGATCTTGGATGAGGAATTCCAGAGTGGCCTTAGCATGGACGCAGAACCGTCTATCTAAGTTCCAGATGGTTCCTTCTTTCAAGAGAGCCTCGTATGGACATCCTCCGCCACAGATTCCAAGAGCGACACAGTCTATGCACTCGGGAATATTGAAAGGAGAACGAGTTCGCCACTCAGTCCAGTAAGGATGTGTTAAGGGGTCAATCTTGGCAGTAAGCGGAACAAAGTAGTGTTTCAATCCGACTGCTCCGTGGCAAACCCCAACCAGCCCATCTGGAGATACCGCTATCTCACTTCCACAGCCGGCGCAGTCATTTAGATATGGCTGTCTTTTGATAAAGCAGCGAACCTTGCGCATCATTCTGTCTTCATATACACCCCTGTCTCTTGCGATTTTGAAAGCTCTAATGAGAGCGTTTGAGACTTTGTGTGCGTATCCTTCGGGATCTGTTAGTCTTGAGGCCTGAGTTTCCCGGAGGATATTGAAGCCGAATGAACGAATTCCTAGTTCGTCTGTGATGAAAGCGATGGTGTCTTCAACGTTGTCAACTCCCGATTCGGCAATTGTGCAGGATACACCGACATTTACTCCATACTTTTTGAGAAGCATGAAGCCTCGGAGGGTAGTATCGAACGTTCCTTCTCCAGAATGAAAGATTCGCTCTCGATTATGAGCAATCTTTCTTCCATCCAAAGAGACTGAGGCAGTGATCTGATGTCCTGCTAGAAATTGGGCAATTTCAGAAGTCACCACCGAGGCGTTTGTGTTGAGACTCAAACCAACCTCTTTGGGCAGACTCCCATTGCTCTTCAATTCCTCGATGTATTCTACAGCGGCGACCATAGTCGTAAAGTTGAGAAGCGGTTCGCCTCCATAGAAGATTACCCTCTTCCGTTTGCTGCTTGGATTTCGGACGATAGCTTGAGCATAAAGGTCAACCCCTTTCTTGGCGACTTCCGGAGTCATCTGGCTGGCAACATGACCTACAGGGAAACTCCCTTCGATGAAACAGTAGCGGCAAGCAAAGTTGCACTGGTCAGTGGTGAGAAGATAGAGAATTGAGATAGGAAGAGTTGATAGTTGGCCTTGAATCTCTCGATAGTCTGAGAGGTCATCATTGTTCAAAGCAACTAATATCCCTTCTTCCGCTGCTTTTTTAACCAATTCTTTATCTCTCTCCGATTCTGGTGACCAGTTTCCCTCCTGTATTTTCCCCGCTGTCTCGTTTCCAAGAAAAAGCACTGCCATGTTCATTGCGTTATAGATGGCTGTGCATTCACCAAGGCGAATAAAGTGGACAAAACGAGAAAGACGAAGGTCTCCCAACCCACACATTTTGATTCCTCCTTTGGATTTACTTTCGCAAGGGGACTTGAGACCAAACGTGAGTGGCCGTTTAAAATCTCTTGCCCCCTTTTCACACCTCGCTACGCTTTTCTAAGCGCGGTCACCGCAAACCTGTCACTGACAGTCGCAGTCGTTGCCGCAAGCGCAGTCGTCGCAACCCTGCGTGCAATCGCAATCGCCGCTAGGGCAAGATCCGTTGTTCGGACACTCTGCTTTGAATGCAAGATCCTTTATCTTGCCGGTGATCAGAGTGCGGTCTTCCTCAGTAGGGACAACGAACACCAAGTCCTCGGCCATTTTTTTATATCCTCCATTAGTATTTGGAGACTGTCCACTCCCAGTCTTTTCCTAGATGTCAAAGTGCCAAAACTGAATTCTCCAGGAAGAGGTTTCGAGTTATTCTTGGGCTGATCCAAGAAACTCGCATTTGCCTCTCCTGAAACTAGTTAACGGAGATTTCAAGGGCTAATCCTCGAAACCCGAACTGCTAATAATGTCAATAGTCACGAAAAAACCGCCCTTTTGGCGGCTTGATTAGGTGGTTGTTAAAAAAACAACTACTGATAAAAGGCAAGTTTCTAAAAAAATCTTTTGAAGAATCCCGAGATTGTTCATCTTGGGCTTTCACTATAGCATAGTCTTTACTATAAGTCAAGTTTAGCTTTGCGCATCCCCCACCCCGTAATTTTTACCGTATCTTTTTCTCTCTCCAATATCTCATAAAAAACCAGCGGTTGTCAAGTTTCCAAAATCATTGCCTTTTTGATAAAATGATTTCCAATGAAAGTGAAGAATATTTGTCTTGTTCATGGCTGGGGGGCAAACACGCAAAAGCTCGAACCTTTAAAAGAAGAGTTGGAAGACTTGGGTTGGAATGTTTTCTTGCCTAAATTACCTTTTTTCGAACTTCCTGAACCGCAAAATCCCTGGGGATTAAAAGATTTTACTAAGTTTATTGACAGCAGCGCCAGAAAATTCTTCCAAAACGAGCCTTATACTTTGTTTGGCCATTCTCTCGGTGGCCGGATTGGCCTTAAAATGGCTTCGGAAACGGACACTCAATCACAACTAAATTCCCTCATTCTTTGCTCTGCTGCCGGTGTCTCGCGGACAAACGTCGGAAAAAGGCTTTTCTTTAAACTGGTTACAAAAATCTTTAGTCCTCTTAAAAAATTAACCCCATCCGCTCTTCCGATTTTAAAAAAAGTTGTTTACCATCTTGCCAAAGCCTCAGATTATCGACAAATTACCTCAGAAATAAAAAAGGAAACTTTTAGAAATATTATAGAGGAAAGCCTAAAATCACAAGCAGTACAGATTAAAATTCCCACACTTATTCTCTGGGGAGAGCAAGATAAAACAACTCCTGTTTATGATGCTTGCTACCTGCATAAAAATATTGCAAAATCAATTCTTAAAGTTTTCCCTGACGAAAATCACCGCCTGCCTTATAATCAACCTAAAAAAATTGCCCTTGAAATCGACCGCTGGTTCAAATCACAATGAAAGAAATTTTGTTAATCATTTGGCTAATCTCTAATTTTAGAAGACAGTTACTATTAATCTATTGGTGGCAAGTAAAAGAATACCGTTTTGACCGCTTTTGGGTTTTTTTAAAAACCAGGGAGGGTCGAAATAAAACTGACGTTATCTGGCTTTTAGTCAAAGCTCTCTTACTCCTCTCCCTTGCTATCTTTAAACCAATACAGTATTTCTACTTCATAATCTTACTTGGAGAAACGATTAGGTTTTTTTACGAATCATTCTCCCATCAATTAAGGAAGCCAAAAATCACTCTCAGAACTTTAAGTTTTCTTTTTACCTCTTTTGTTTTCGCCGCCATTGTCATCTTCTTGCAATGGAAAAAATTTAATCTAAACATTTTGCTTTTATCCGATATCTTAAGTTATCTTATCCTCCTTGTTCCTCTCTTTTTGACCAACTTATTTTTGAAAATAATTTTGCAGTCCAAACAGCACAAGGCAATTTCGGTTTTAAGGCAATACCAGCCAATAACGATCGCCATCACCGGCAGTTATGGTAAATCCTCAACCAAACATCTTCTTTTTGAGCTCTTAAACAACTTTGCGCCGACAGTAAAAACC
>Ga0100402_1005422_pt1 | contig 13045 bp, 11 predicted proteins | sample CryGeyme20150102_FD_80419 | JGI IMG/M metagenome (GOLD analysis project Ga0100402, IMG submission 80419) | Groundwater microbial communities from Crystal Geyser aquifers in Utah, USA - Crystal Geyser metaG 2015-0102 | ecosystem: Environmental > Aquatic > Deep subsurface > Groundwater | place...
AGATTTCCTCCTGAAGTTCCTCTTCAACAAACCTTGGCTTTTCTGAGTAAAAAATATCTTTGACTCTCAGCTTTTATCCATCCAATACATACTGCTTGCTGATGGTCTCGATGCTGGCTTCCTGCACTCTGAAGCGGTTTGGATGAAGGTTTTCCTTGTCTTGCTGATGAGATCTCATTTGAATATTAACTGAAAATATAATAATCAAAATTGCTATACTAATTGGTTATGGCGCCACACTCCTGTCTACACCTCGCCGTTCTTTCTAAATAATATGATCTATACTTGTAAAGAGTACCCTATCCGCAGGCAGCTCCGCAAATAAATCTCCCAAGAAATTTCTATCCACCTTGGAGGTATAATGTTCCCTCTCCTTCAAACCTGTTGCCTCTGAAAGTTCCACAGTAACTGACCCAACGACTTAAAGGAGACTGTGAAGTTTGGCTCTTCTTTTTGTTTATCACTGCAAAGTTCCTTATTTTTCCCTGGCCTGAAAGCTCATCAGCTGCCCACTATCCTCGATAGATCTAAATTTGATTGAATTTGAGAACTCCAAAGCCATGCCTGTGATTGTTCCTGAACTACCCTTCATAGCTGAGTCCATTAGAGTAATAGAGTATTCCCTGCCCGCATCTCCCGCCCTCCTTCTTTTCACCTTAATATTTGAGCTAAGATTTCCGGGTTCCAACTGTAAATTTATTGTTATTGTCAAGATCTCGAAGCATGTCTGTAATCATTTTTTAGTTGTTTGAGTGACTTTCAGCTTCTACTTTTCCAAATGTAGCAGTCATCACCTTTGACTTATCCTTCGGAGGTTTGGCTTGATTTGATTTGCTATTTTTACGAGAAACATTGTTGGATGATAGGCATTTGTTGAAGGTCTTGCGAAACTCTTCCAAAAACATCTTGGTTTTGGACTGCCTTTAATGCTCTTGCGACTGATTCGTGATCTATCTCAGGTGATTATGGCTGGCATGTCCTTCCCAAATATCTTCGTTTGGGCAGCTTGAGCACCCCTCAACACTGAGAGGCATTGATTCATACTGTGATGGGACCTCCTCGCTGATCAGATATTCCTGGTTAGTATGCTGCCTTCTGGAGACCTCCTACTCCAGCATTTTTTCAAATCTACAGCTGCTACTCCATTATCCTTTTTCTGAGGAATTGATGAGCTAAGACTAAGGTTCATAATTCATGCTTTCTGTTTAAGAAAACTAGCTCTTCATTTTCTCTTCGATTCGGATAAAATTCTAAGAAGTAGAGAACCTTGCCTCTTCAGTAAAGGAGTGAGCACTACTCACTAAGGTTCTGTCAGTCTCTTCCTCTTCTATAACTTCTAGTCCGTTTATCGTTTGAGAAATTTGCTCGGTGATGTTGGACTACCCTGTGTCTTCTTCCACTCTGATCGATGATTTTTACTTGGAATTTTGTTAGTTAAACATTATCATCAAATCCTAAAGCTCTTGCTTGAGCATATTGATGACTTTGTATTGCCGAGATATCTCTCCTCGAAGATCATAAATCTCTTCCTAGTAAGCTGACTTTTGCTTATTCAGCAGATTACAGCAAAAACCGCCTATCGCAGAAATCCTTTCGCTGGCTTCGTGCTTTAGCTACTCGATTTGTTTTTAAATTATCCTTGGGATCTGTACCACTGTTTCCGACATTCTCCTTTGGCCTTCTTTGAGGCAGGCTCGTGCTTGATAGGCAAGCTGCTTGGTGCTGCGATACTATTTAATTTTCAGCTCGATGGAGTCGATTAGTTCTTAGACTTTGATCATAACGTTGATTTTATAATTAAAGGTCAAGCGGGAAGCATATTAGGAGGTTTTGAAAAATCAATATTAAGGCTAACCTTCTTCTTTCTATCCCCGAGATATCAGCATTAGTTATTATTTTATCTCCCCCAACTACCCGCAAATCTCGCTAGTCCTCTTTCGAATCTGAGCAGTCTCTTCCTCAATTTCACGTAATCTTAAGTATCGAAGTTCTGCTTTGTTGGCCCTGGCACATATGTCTAAAAATTGCTTAACCTGTTCCTTCAATTCAGCTTGCAGGTTCTCAACAGTATTTTCATCTCCGAATCGACCACATACCAGCAGAATCTTCTGCATTAGCTTGAATATTATCCTGTTCCGCTGCCTGAGGTCCTTCTTCAGATCGAGAGTCACTGGCTCTTCAGGCTGGAGATTGGGGATACTGGTTTGATTAGGCATAAGTTCCCCAAAAAAGACGTAGCGATCTGTAAACTGCTTAGATGGGTTTTCGATTCCCTGAAGATGCTGGTAGTATTGACTGTTGAGGTAGTTGATGGGCGGTGGGATGAAGAACTCGACATCGATGGGAGGAGGTAGCGGTGGGGCTTATTCTGGAGGAAGGATGTTCAGCTCAGGCCGGCGATATTAGGGAAGATTAGCTTATTGCTAATGGCTTGGTGCTTTGAGGTCTTCCTCCATTAGCGGGTGTTTAAGATTATAAACAGAGACAAAAATAGAGTAGCTATCTTCAACATATAGGCTAGTAACATTTCTAACTGCATATCACTCCTCATTATTTTCATCCTAGGATTCCTCTTAAGCGTTCTTCTTAAGTAAGGCATCCACCACACTCTCATCATTTAGTCTATCCTGATCCTCCTTGCTGCCGTACATCAACTTCTTATCATAGGTGCCGAAAAGATCCTCGAATTATTAGACGCTCAGCTTCGAAAAGTCTATCTTATCCTTTTTCATCGAGTCATATCGGTTCTTAATGGCATAGGCCAAACTCTGAGCCTTATCTTTCACCAGCTCAGCCTCCTTCTGGCGTGCACCATCTTTCAACCATTCATGATACTCTTCGTTCATTCTTTTCTGGTCCTTCCTCTTCACCAAGGTGCGGTCAGACGGAACCATCTGAACATTCTCTTGGCTCTTGGCAATCATCTCTTCAGATGTGTAGAGTCTCAGTTCTTCAATGTTATATCGCCATAACACTTGAGGAGATGCGGCCAGCTGCATTATAAAAAAGCTACCTCGGCATAATAAAGATCAAATAGCTCTTTGGCCTTTTCGAAAGTTCCAGAAAGAGGATATAATCTCTAAATAATTTAGGCTCTTTTCCATCCCTTTCTATTCTCCAACCAGCTGATGATCAGGTTCCATATTTATTCGTCCTGGTAGTATTCGAACTTATCAAAAGCATCAAAAATACGAAGAGCATTTTGATATTTTTTGATCCTGACTCCTTCAGTGATGATACTGACAAAATGTGGCTTGAAATAGGTGTCCCAGAAATAATGTTTGTATTCGGTTGTATAATTATATTTTGATTAATTGAAGGCCTCCATAATCTCTACAGCTTAAAGGTCAGTGAAGGTCAGAGTTTGTCCTTTCATTTCATCAATAAAAAAGTCAATATAGTCAATTTTCCCAAATTTAATGATTCCGTAGAGACAACCGAATATCGATCGATTGCTGTATTATCCCCTATTCCTCGATATCCAGTTCTCGAGAATGGGCCAAACTGCTGGCGTTAGAAAACCTTCCTTTGCGAAATTATAGACCAGCATAGCCACATTTTGAGATGAGAGAGGGGTATCTGGGTACTCCAAGAGATCTCTGTAAAGAATTTGCACTTTTGTATCCTCAGTTCCAGGAACATGAAGAGTGTTATTGAGGTCAGCTGTATAGCTGGGAAGAATGCAATCTTTCTTGGGATAAAGCATTCTCTTTTCTTTTTTGGTCAGGGGCAGTCTCCAGGGTTTGGGAAGTAGTTACCAATCCCAGTAGGTGAAGTTGTATTTGATTCTCATGAAAGGTAGGCCTAGTTTGCTTGCCCTCGCCAGCAACATTGATTGTTTAATAATAATTAATTAGAACAATTTTCATACATAAATCAAACTGCTTTTCTCAACCCTCTCAGCAGTCGCCTGAACATTCTCTTGTTGAATTGAGAGTACTTTATTGTATTCACAAAATCTCCCTACCACTGATTTAGGACTATTTTTTTGTCGTTCTCTCGATTGATCAAATGAACTTCACGGTAATCTCTGCTCATTGATTCAATTTTCATTTAGTCGGGACGTATACATATGTCTGTGATCTATACTATCCAATGGGGACTAATATCTACCATGTGAATCATGCTTTTCGAACGATCTATGTTCTTCGAAAATTTTCCAAAAGAAGGTGAGGGCATCCTCAGATCAGAAAAATCATCTTCTCTCTCCTCAATCATGTGGGAAGACGCAAAGCTGATATCTTTCACAAAATCAAGATCGATCGACAGCTGAGTGTATGCTAATTCTGGAGGCGCTATCGGCTCTCTTGTTTCAAAAAGTTACCTTCCGACCAAAGTGTACTTCAGAGGATGGACTGTTTGATCCTTTTTGCTTAACTTGGGCATCAAATAGTGCTTTATTTTGCTGATCAAAGTTCTCAGAGTGTTTTAAGATTAGTTAGCCAAATTTGTGATAACATTGGTGACCTACCTGAAGACAAACAGCATCTGAAGGGCATCCAGTTGATCTAACCCTCTCCATTACCATTTGGCGCTGGTTGTAAGCTGTTTGAGTGAAATTATCAGATGGAAGTGAAACATTTGACCCTCAACATGCAGACAAATCAACACTTACTCACTGATATCTGATTTGCTTTATTTGACTTCCGAAGTAGGTAAGTATCGAATTGTGAAGTAGAACTCTCTTCCCTTGGAGTTTCTCCATACTTTAGAGGATATACATTCGTATATACTAAAAGATCCGATGCTGCCTTTTACAGAGTCTATTTTCATGTTCCTCTTACGAATTTATTGCTCTTGTTTTCGCTTTACCCTGATATTGTTCGGGTTGATTTTCAACTGATTCTTGAAAAAGTCCTCGAGCTGTTCCTTCCTTTTTTGCTGACTTTTTCTGACTTCAATCTGTAGAAATTTTTTGAGATAGATACTTTTGAACAGAGACATGATATTGTTGACAGTTTATTTGATATTGTCTGGAGATATCTCTTCGAGAGATAAAGGTATTGTAAACTATCTACCGAGCTTAAAGAGATGAATCTTGAATTAGATCAGCCCAATTCTTTTGAGCTTGTATAAAGTGACAAAGCAAAATTGGTTTTATAATTTGTATAGAGCTTTGTGGTAAATCGTAAGTCTCGTTTATTTACGTTTCTATAACTGATTGTAGAGAAAAGACGGCTTGAGTTCATATGATTCAATTATGTTTTCAACAGCTTGAGACACTGCTTAAATTCTTAGGCTTTTGCTCTTTCTCAAAAGCTGGTTCATCTTGAGAGTAATTTTATGCTTTCTTAAAGTGAAAACAGACTCCAAATATATATCTACTATTGATGAAAAGACGACAATTTTGGCCCTTTTGTCCTTCAAAAGAATTGTAATTTATCGCTATTTTTCTTTGGTCTACCGATGCCTCACTTTTTTGAAGAAAGATGAAACAGCTAGATCCTTGCTTGATTTCGAGTAAGGAGGGAGATGAGAAATAAGGAAGGCCTATTTGTGGACTCTTGTTGTAGGGATAATTTTGTAATGATTTGGATACTCATACAGAAAGATTGGTCGGTTTTTAGTGAACTGATAAAGATAAGTTTATACTCGAAAAGTAGTTACTCCTCGGTTGAAAAAGCCCAAATCGAAGTGATCGTGGTGCTTGAAGTAGTTTTCCACCCCACCGATCATTTCATATTTTTTATTAATATTCCACATGCCCATAATTTCTTCGTCCATTACTTTGTCTACATTGTGAAACTGCATCCTTCCAATCTTAGATATCACCTCTTGGTCTGTCTCCTTTTGTTGTTGCCATTCGCTCTCAGCAGCCTTCTGAAATTCCTCAACAGCTTTTACAAGGACGGGTCGGGTTTTCTACTCCTGATGTTTGGTCAATGGCTTAATGTGAGGAAACACGAGTTGATCACCGTGAGACAAAGTAGTGAAGTCGCAGAGGAAAGTGAAGTCGATCTCAGGAATTTCATTGAGAGATGCTTTCACTAGGTAGAAAGTAGAGCAGAGTTTAAGAAAGAAGTATTGTGAATTAAGAAGATTGCCTTTTTTTGTGTATCTCAGTTGGTTGGGTCTTTATTGGGAGAGTTAGTCATAGTATATTAAAGTTCGGCCAATATAATTGTGTTCCAGTCTCATAAACCCCTCGATGTAGGCTAATAAATCTTCATACAGTGTGAGGTGGTCTTCCTTTTATTTTCCTTTCTGAAAATGATTGAATATTCTGTCTTTTGTCTTCTCTCTAACATGATGATACCTTGCTCGAGAGTGATTTTTTTTTGTCTTCAGATCACTCTGTCTATTCTCACTTATCGAGCTTATTTTTTTGAAAATCCAATGACCACAAATTTATAGGAACAGCTAAAGAGCCACCACGTTTTTTGTGGTCGCCTTTATTTTAAGAATTGTGATGATCGGAACTTCTCTTGCCATGAATTTTGAAGAAATAAGATAGACTTTATCGTCAAAGCTAGACCGTGTGATATTTTCGAAGGAGGTCTGAGATGCCATGATTGAACTTTTCTTTTGTGCATTTTTGTCCTTTCTGCTGTATGAATTTTTCAAATAGGAACTATTTAGCTCGATGATTGAATCAGAATCGGAACCAAGGTTAATTTCGAGCACACTGTCCTTTTAAGATCGGATCTCTCCGCTAGAATTATCTACGACATTGAAAGAGGCCACCTCAAGTAAAGAATTCCGAACGAGTTCGTTCACAGCCAGATCAACCACTGTCCTAAGTTATCGGTCCATCGGAGATCTCGAAAATTTTTTGCGAGGATTCAGTTGTCCATAGCTACTTTGCTTGAGCAACAGCATATTCGGTTGAACTTGCTGTATTTTAGAAGTCGAAAAGGATCTTTTGGGTTTTTCAAGCTTTACAATTTATTCACACTCCTTTGCCAGATTTTTCTCCATACTTTTGTAGAATATAGAAGATATTGCAGCTGCAGAATGACTATTTTTTCGTTTGCCTATTGTGATGCCTGACTTTGCTCTCCTTTCTTTTTCTTATTTTTCTACTTTTGGTTTTTTGTAGCTTAGCAGCTTGCTATATACCTATTTGTGATTTGTTGACATTGATCGATGGCTCTATTTGATTATGCTTAATTTCCCATTGCTTTTTGAAAGTACTCTATGTTTATTTTTCTACTTGGGAGGAGAATGGTCTCCTTCATTGTTAAATTTTTAGAGGTCAAACTGCACAAAATGCGGGTGGGGAAATATAACTCCTTGTGCTTTAGTTTTCTTTTTTAATTTGGTTCTCATTAATTGATAACATGATTATAAAATAGATGATCACTCCTCGGGGAGCAGAGTTTGATGAACGATCATGCTACTTCCTACCCTGTGGACCACATCCAAGTTCGAGTGAATTAACTTATTATAGAACTTGATCTCCTCCTCTGCCAGTTTGTGATAGTTTGTGTTCACCTTATTTATCAGTTGCCCATTAAAATCCAAAAGTTTTTTAAATTTTTACCGTAAGAGAGCCCTCATGTTTTATTATTCACCCTCTACATCATCATCCTCGCCTTCCCTCTTCGACCTGCTCCTCAAGTTGCTGTAAACAGAAAAATTGGGATCCATTTAGAGAATTGTATACACCTCTTTCCGTCCTGTGCAACAATTTTTGCACCTGCATATTTTTCGAATGTATGGGCACCTCCAAGCATCGCTTTTTTGAATATTATCAACGATGTTATCCTTGTAGACCAGTACAAGGCAGTCAAAGCAAAACTTTTTCTCACAGGAAGTTGCTTGATAGTTCTTATGGCATTGATATACCATTTTATTCTTGAGTTTGCACATATGACAGGCACCAATTTTGACAAACGAAATGGTGGAGCATTTGTTGAAAGGTAGCTGCTTGTTAGACTTCTTTGCGGCTCCTTCTTCTATCATAGCTGACTATTTCTTATCAGACAAGTGCTCTTCAACTGCTTACATGAGGTATATATTATAATCAAAGCGCCAACCTGAATCATATCTATACATTCTATCTCAATCATATCACTGACTGTTAATCGCACGGGAAAGACTGTTAACTAGGCCTCCAAGAGCCGGAACAACTTCCAAGTATTTTTAATACAGGTTCTGTCTTCCCTTATTGCTCACGATCAATTCCGCAATGCTGTCGATTTTAGCATCAATATCTCCACTTCTGATATAGCCTAAGATCCAAAGTTCAGCTTCGGTAGCAGACAATCCAGTAAAGTTAGCAACTTATTTCAATTAAATTGTCTCATAAACCTTGCAGGCCCTCTTAAAGTACAGGAAATGAAGTCCCTCAACAATTCTTTGTTCATAGGGGGCCAAAAATATATCTCCTTGAATGGCCTTTTTGCATTCTTCTATTTTTGCAGAAGCTGACTCGAAGTCATACTAAATTTCCAAAAGAGAAATGTATTCTGAGAAGCAGTCAGAATACTTGATATATTTGCGGTTGATAACTTCAGACAGTTTGAATAAGTCAAAGACCCTGTTGTTTTGAATACTCTTGTTGAGAATCAAGGCAACTATTATATATCTCAAAAGCTCAGGGCAAGTCAGTTGAATTACCGAAAAGTAGCTCTTTTCGTTTGTACAGTAATCCACAAATTTCTCAAGTTCTTCTTCTCCAGCCTCCCTAAAAGTCACGAAGAGAGACAGTAGCAAAAATTCTTACTTTTGTGAGTACAAACGTTTCATGAGTTTTTCAGGCTTAGTAATTATCGAGTTACTTGAATTTTTTGTTGAGCATGGAAAGCGAGTTCATCAGCTTCAATTTCTTCGATCTTCTTTTTCAAACCCTCCAAAGGCTTACTTGAGTCCCTTTTCAACAAAATGGAGCAGTAGAGTCTTGCCCAAGTAACTTTAAGCCATATTTCCTCCTTGAGGTCTTGCTTTTCGAGTTCCTTCAATATCTCTAAGCTTTCGTTATACTTTCCTTCTTCAAATAATATCTTCGACAGCTCGAACATTTTCGCTTGTCCAGCATCAATTTTTTCAAAATCTGGATCCTCGGTTCTTGACATATCGTCCAGCTCCTTGAGAATTTACTTAGACCTTGAGCATTCTAATTGTTATTTTCTCTTTTCACTCTAGGATTTAGCTTTCTCCAGTTCTAAATATATTTGTTCTTACTGGCAGGGAGGTTGAGGAACTGAACATCCTTGCTGTTCCTGACAGCATCTTCGATTGCACTGAATTGTCTGGTGAGAGCGAGCAAGTTAAGCCTTTGAAGAGGTGTTTCTGGGAGGGAATTGAGGGGAGCTTGAGCGAGTGCGTGAAGTTTAATATGAGGGTTGATGGTCTTTTTGCTGAGAATGATCATGTAATGTTGAAATTTAATCAAAGATCAATTGAGGATATGCTATTGATCTGACAATCACCAATACAAAAATCAATGATAAACACTTTGACTGGGGCCATATGATCTAGACCTGATCCAATTGTCTTTCTTTATATCCATATTTTTTCCCTTCCATTCTAAAACTAAATTATAGGCACTGGGAGGAGGTCTTTCTTCAATGATCTTCTTTTTATTTTACCTCGTGTAAGGAAATCTTGAGTCAGAGCCAAATCCATTAGAGACAGCATTCTTATCATTTTTCTTCTTTCTCTTCTCCTATGAAGTTCTTATTCTGTCAAAAGTGATGCAGTCCGCAGGGATAGGAGTGTGAGTTCCAGGAGCAGGTTCGACGGACTTCCTCTTTAGCATTTTAGTTGATTCTTTCTTATGTTTGTCTATCCAGAATTTGTGAGTCGTTTTGTTCATTTTTAGGTGAGGAACATCTACATGAGGATTACAGCTCCCTGAACCTGGTCCTAAATTATTGGCTAAAAATTCATTATCTTCATAGAAAAAGTGTTTGTTTCCTTCATATCGCTTTTTAGATTTCATTGCTTTTAGTTCCTATTGGATTTGAGAGTCAGTCTTGTTCAAATTGTAAGAACCTGGAGCAGGTGTACTCCTCAGCTTTTGCTCGTTGCTAAGTTGATCTAAGTAGGTAAATTTGCTCAATGTTTTATCTAGCTTGTTGAGTCGGCTCTTTTTCTTGTTGATCCCCTGGTCCCAAGGATCTTTAGGAGGATGAGAGTCAGGGGAGGGAAGTCCTTTTACTACCTTGAGATGATAATCCATGTAGAAACCTCTTTTCGTGACGTAGTTCATGTCACTTCCTCCTTTAGCAGTTTCACGATATTTTCTCTAGCTAACAATTTGTCGGGGATCAAGGTACTATCTTTGAGGTTTATACTCGGGATCGTTCCAAGGAAGGTTGCGATGAGTGTCATAAGCATACATGGTCTGAGGAGAGATTAGCACTTCGGGGTTATCCATTGTTAAAATTATTAAATATTACTGCTTGTTTAATTTATTATCTCAAGAATTAATACTCTTTTATTCAATGAAAGGTTGGAGTCGGGGGATCAGAGCCTCCCTTCCTCACAGTGACAAGAAAAAAGCAACAAAAATTTGCTTCCATTCTTTGAACAAGAAGAGCGATTATCCAGCAAGAACCAAGTTGATGACGTCAGAGTCCATGGAGATTTCGTCTATACAAACAGACAAAGAACCTATCAGCTATAATATTCAGATGAAATTGTAAGAATAAATAGACTTCATTATTTCAAGAATATCCACAATAGCTGAATCCTATAGGGTCGATAAACGATAGGTATTGAAGTATGTGAGTTCGAGTCTCCTTTTCAAGGAAATTGGCTCAGTTGATATCAATTTGCTGGACTAACTGATAGGATAGCATGCTCGCAATAAAATTACCTTTTTGTCTAAACAGGTACAGAGTAAAACAAAGTAGCTTGAAGACTTTAAGTAAACTCTCAGAATGGAAAATTAATTCACTGAAATCAATCTCAAATCAGACTCAATTCATATATCTGATTAACAATCTGCCCCTTACAAACTCTTTTGCCAAGCGAAGCAATTGAGCTTTGAAGATTTCTAACGTCTGTACTACCGTCTTCAATAGCCAACAAGACCCATATAGTTTGTCAAAAGATCTAATCTTTTGAAGAGCCCAAGTTAGTCTTTTGATACTTTGGAGCAAATAAGTCAAAGAGAAAGAACCTATTTTTTAAAGGAGCTTAAGAAATAGTTTAGATGTAACAGACCTTGTTGTAGATGGTAGCCCGAGGAATAATAAGGCTCAAGGCATCATCTGGACATAAAGAAAAACACAGACTCGTTGAATCGAGGGACGATTTATCAGTCAAAAGCCTTCGACAAATACAAATAAAGATATCTGGGGAAAAATTTCAAATTGGCCGATATTGTCAGCATTACTAGAACCAAAACATAGATGATGGAAAAGGAATATGACATATTTGTCAAAAAGCAGAAACAAAGATTTCAGCAGCACCAGAGAAACCGATCCATTATTTGACGATAGTTTTCAACACCTATTTATATTGTTAATGAGAATTATCATCTTGACACTTTTGCTAACCTGTTTAGCTGGTGTTGCATATGGAAACCTGTGTTAGACTTGCATCAAAGCAACAGTCTTCCTGCAAAATATGTTGATCACTGTTGCCCCAAAGGGAGCTGCTCGGGAAGTAGTTCAAGCTGTTTGCGAAAAACAATGTACTGTTAGGTCAAAATAGACTCGTCGAAATAACTATGTGATAAAGTATCGAGAGAGTTGACTCCACTCGCAATCACAATGGGTGTGAGAGCTGTTGTTAAAACTGGACGTATTTGTGAATATTTTTGCCCAAAAGGTTTCTACACAAGGCTTAATTTGGAAAAAGAAGTGTAGGCTGTGATATCAGGATAATAGGGAGAGTCCTTTGAGCATCTTTCAGAACTTCCTGTTGAATCCACTATTCTAAAGGTAGATAATGGCAAAACAAAATTGATGCATATGACTGACATTCATCTGGACTTGAATTACACAGAAAATGCCTCAGTCGTTTGTGATTTTCCCATCTGTTGTCATGCAGAGCATGGATTCCCTGAAACAAACTCTAGTAAGGCTCCAGAGTATGGGAGTCCAAAATGTGATGCACCCATGAAGCTCTTTGATTCTGCTCTTTAATACATTCAAACCAATGTTCCCAAAGTTGATGCTGCTGTCATAACTGGAGACTACTCTGCTCACAATTAATGGGAAAAGACTCCAGAAACAGTTATCAAAATGAGATAACTAGTTGAAAATAAGCTTGATGAAGCTTTGGGCGTCACTCTGATTTCAGCTCCTGGAAATAATGAATATTTGCCTGACCATCAGGTTGACCCAACTGCAGTCCCTGAGGAATCACTAAAAGTCGTATAAATTTCTAACGAAGCCGGAAAGAAATTGACTTTTGTCATCATTAATACTCTTTTTTGTGACAACATCAATCTATATCTCATACAGGACCAAACTATGCCTCTGAGGCAAATCAAGACACTGAACAGAATACTGTAAGAAAAATAAAGTGTATATCTTTTGGGGCATATTGAACCAACCTCTACTTCTTGCTCATAGGTCTACGGGACACTGTTTAGAGCTGTTCTGACCAGACATTCGAAAAAAATAAAAGGGCAGTTCTATGGACATACACATCGAGATCAATTTGTCGTCAATACTGACCCTCGAGATAACTAAACTGCCACTTCTTTTGGCTTATTAGCAGGTAGTCTAACTCCTCTGGGTACTTCCTTACCACGCTTCAGAGTCTACGAACTGAACAATGATTTTGAAATTGTGAACTATGATGACTACGCCTTCGATCTAAAAGCTGCTAAATGGGGAAAAAATTACAATTTCAAATAATACTATGGGCTACCTCTTGACCAACCTGTTGATGCCGAAATGATGAAAAAGCTTCACAAAAGGATATTGAATGAGGATGATATATCCTAAAAGTATAATTCTAAAATAGCTCTTCACCCTAGCAAGTCTCGTTATGCTTGCGATGTGTTTGATTCCAGGATGAAAGCAGGTATTTGTAATGGAGAAAGCGTTGACTTTAGACAAAAAATTGATGAGCTGTTGAACTTAATTCAAGGCCCTTGGGGAAGCTACGGCAGCAGTATTGAATGATTAGGCGTAGAGAG
>Ga0100402_1005426_pt1 | contig 13040 bp, 13 predicted proteins | sample CryGeyme20150102_FD_80419 | JGI IMG/M metagenome (GOLD analysis project Ga0100402, IMG submission 80419) | Groundwater microbial communities from Crystal Geyser aquifers in Utah, USA - Crystal Geyser metaG 2015-0102 | ecosystem: Environmental > Aquatic > Deep subsurface > Groundwater | place...
ATGGAAGGAAAATCCACATAATGTTTCAAACTTGATGAAGAAAAACTTTCGAAAATCAGAGTACTTTACAAATAAACTGATCAGCTAAATGACAAGAAGAAGTTTTATCTTTAACTTTATGCTGATGAAATCCAATAACTGAAAAGGAAGCAAGAAAAAGAAAGAAATTATTTGCTGACAGATTGTGGTGACAGGGTGGATAAACTCTTGAAGGAGTGCTCAGAAGCCGAAGGATAATACAAGAATAATATTTTGACTTACAATGAGTTGATGAAAGAGGAAGTAATTGAAGGATAAATATACAAAGAAAAGATGCTGGAGTAGATGGGTAATGAGCTGTAAAGCGCAAAGGAAGAAGGGTAGCAGCTCCGCAAGAGATACAATAAACTCTATCATGAGAACAATAATTACGAGGAAAAAATGAAATACTTCCAGCAATTAAGCACTGAGCTCCACATCGATATTGAAAATGCCAGCAAAAAAAGTGTTTCCCTGTGTGCTGAACAAGACAAACTTAAGAAAATGCTTTTGAACAAAGACAAGCAAATCCTTGATGAAGAGAGACTCGTCAAGGAATTGCTTTCCAAAAATATCAATAACTACATGCATGAGGAATATCTTAAGCATCGCAAAGGTGAACTTTTGTCGAAGTAAAAATACTTGGAAAGCTAAATAGCTGATTTGGATAGAAAATACAATACCTTCCATGACGATTTTGCCCAGGCCTCCAAAAAAGCCAAAGATCTTGATACAAAAATCAGCGTAGCATGTAGCACAATCTAAAAACTGAAAGAAGCCATGAAGGAAAAGAAGGGAACTGCTTACCTACGACGATATCACGCTGAATAAGTCAAGGATATCATCACAAATATATATCATGAGAAACAAGCTGAAGGAGCAGCCAGAGAGAAACTTAAAGTTCTGACTCAGCATATTCATTCCAGCATTGATGGCTCAGGGGAATGTGAAACCACAACTGAGCAGGCAGTGGGAAAAAGAGATTATCTTATCAAACAAGTTGTTAACACCAACAATCTCCGAAAAATTGATGATACCATCCGAAGAACGATCATGATCAAGCTAAACAGAGAAACAGTCAGTCTCACGTGGGAAGTCAATTAGCTCAGAAAAGAAAAGAAAACTCTTGGAATCAAGGTAAAAGAGCTCCAGTCATGCATATCAGATCTTCGTGAGCCTGAAGTCTTAAAATAAAATTGCAGTGATGGTGATATTGTCCCAGCCAACATATCAATCATCAAACGCCAAGGCAGCAAACACTCATCTTCTCACAAAATTTTACCTTTTCAGGCCTATCACAAAAACAAACAAATATCCAAGCACAGAAACACAGCCAAGGATTTTGACGAGTCATCAACACAACTACCAAGTCTTCTCAAGCACAGTTCATCAAGCATGGACAATAGTGGGCTATTTGGCGTTGAATAAATCGATGATGAAATTGCCATGTGATAACTCATACTTATATTTGACTATTGCTTATATATCAACTATCTTCATCTTATTCGTCTTCACTTTCGGCCTCAAGCTTCTCGACAAAGGAATAGCACTAAATAGATTAATTTTTACCAGCTTCAGGGTGGGAGAATCGTTAATGCTTGACTTGACCCATGTTATTATGTGTTATTTACTCAGCACATCGTAGTGGTAAAAATACTGCAAAAATATGTGGAAGGCTTTCTAGTAATTTTGATTATGAGTGCAGGCATAGTAGAGGGAATCCATGAGATCATTCTGATCGTCAAGATGAACCTTCAGTAAATTTTATCCCCAGTCTTCTGTGACCTCTTATATCCCTTTGATGCCTTTTGGAGCTAGAATGTCAATAACCCCTTTAGTAAACTCAGCTTATGATTTTTCAAATTTGTTTTTGATCTTTTTGAGTTCACCAACCACAACACCATCATCCAAAACTTCATTTTCTAACAACAAAGTTAACTATTATTCGAAGGTTGAATGATTTTCGATAGGAGCAGGAGATTCGACAGCACTTTCGAACAGGTCTTTGGTGATAAGATTGATTGGAGCCACCTCTATTTATGAGCCAAAGGATCTGATGCTGACAGTTGGTCCTGTTTTTTCCAATAAACAGTATTAAAAATTAGAATTTTCAGCTAGCTTCACTCCATCCATAATAACACAGTGTCTGATGTTGGAATTTTTCCCCACAGCGACATCCTTCCCAATAATACTCTTGAATATCGAGCAATTCTCCTCAATAACAGAATCTTGACCCAGATATACTACATTTGATAACCGCACGTTGCAAGCAACTTTGGCACCTTTTCTGAAAATTTGGTGGTACTTAGCAGCAGTGAACATCTTATCACCGTTTCTGTGCATTTTGGCCAGCCTGTCTTCGCTGTAGAAGGAGTATGGAAAAAGGTAACCACAAATATAGTTCATGTGGGCCAGGTATGTGGTGCCTGATTTGTTGGTCCTCAGAGCTACCTCACTATTGCTCAGCTCATAGACGATAATTTTTTCTTCATAGACTTCAGAGGTCAACATTCCTACAATGAAATCGTTCATGGTTTGTTGCTCTTCAGTTTCTTTGAATGATTTCAAAACATCGACTGTGCAGACAAACATATCTACAGGCACTAAATCTCGTCTGAAATCAACGTTTAGCTTCTTCAGGTTGACTTTTTCAGTATTCAAGACGAAGGATTTGCCATTTTACTCCACTTGAATAATTTATGCTGTTGAAGAATTAAGAGCCATTAGTTCAGATGATTGTCCCCGACGCATAACTGTGGTCAATACAACATTCCTAAGCTATGCTTTCTTGTCAAAGTGAATCGAAGTGACTTTTGACAGGTCGACATTTGTGATCGAATCAGCATAAAGTACCAAAAAATCCTCAGATATGAGGTCTCTGAATCGTACTTCTCTCATCACATCCCCGAAACTACATCAATAAAAGTGTACCTTTTGAGTTTAGAAGGTTTCATGTAGTTTAGTCTGAACTTGATATCGATGTTTTTAGTGTAAATCTCACAATACTCTTCAATTGTAGCTTTGTGGGTCGAGTAAAACATGAAAACCTATTCAATAGCATTGTCTGCCAGCCAGTTAAGAGAGTAATCGATGGCGGGGTAGTTTCCGATCTAGGCGAAAGGCTACATAAAAAAGATGCTACTGATGCTGAGTCGTAGTCGTGCTGAAGTGATTCACAGATCAGAACGCAGTATCTGATTTTTTTGCTAGCTTGTTATTTTTTGTGCATGTTGATATAAAAGAAAATGATATGATTATGAATATAATAATAATGCTTAATCAAGAGGATTTTTTGCTTGAATTTTTATGGCTGACAATAGGTTTGCTCTTTACAGTTTCGAATCTGATGATTGTCTCAAGATCTGATTCTTCTTGAAGGGGAGATTTTATCCCAATATATTTATACTCATTTGATTCTTGCAAATTATCAACAGGAGTTGTAAACCTACGAGTTAGTTTGATGTATTCAAGAATATTTTGGCCAATCTTCATTTTTATCTTCTAAGCGATTTCGCTGTTATCGCTTTCTAGAGATCCAATTACACCAAGTAAGTTTTTTTCTTGAGTATTACTATCTTAGTATTAACATGCTTATTTGACTGAGATCTTTTTTTATTCTTTTTTCAACGAGCAATTAGATTAATTTTATAAACACTCATTCATAACAGCATTTTTCGCACTTGCTTTGGCACTAAACAATGATTTCTAGGACTCACAATATTGCTGCTTTTTCATCTATTTTATCAGTTCATCGTAGTACATCAAGGTTCCTCTCATTTTCTTCGATTGCTCAACAGTATACGGCTCCGAAAGATGAAGACACATCTATTGATGCTCAGTGACTAGCATTTTGCTTATATCTTCAACATGTTTGATCCTTTGAAGAATAAATCTAGGGTCAAGCTGTTCACAACTTTCTTATCTGATTTCATGGATATGTTTGAGTTTTGGACAGAAAGAAGGTGGGAAACCAAAAGCATCAAGCCAGTCATAGCAAACATAGGCAATGAAAGTAAAAAAGTTGAGATCTTCTTCCTTTACAGGCTTACCTTAGCTAGTCAAAGTTGTTTCAGCAACATAAAGTTCATACTTGTATTGACTGTATGATCCAAAGAAGAAACTCAGAGCGGTGAAAAGCAAGCTGAACAGTCCTCCCACATAGCTGAGAATAGAATCGATTTTTCCGAGATTTCTTGAAATTTATTTCATCTGAGTTGAACGATAAACGTTTAAGTTAATGAAGCGAGTGCTTGATAAAGAAACTGCGTTTGAGGCAAAAACTTCGATATAGGTGCCAGTATCTTTTTAAAAATGGCTGTATGGAAATAGACTTTCATCAGTGAGGAGAGTAAATTATCCAATATTTATATGGCCTACGGTTCCCATCGTTTTGGAAAATGCCAGAAAAATATTTTTTTCCAGAACATGTGTGATAGCTGCGCTATTGGATGGAGATACAATAGTGTCCATTACGAATATCTTTACCTTGAAATAATCGTTGGCACTTAGATAACTTGTCATGTAAGCATCTATGTTCGCTTGGGTGTCACAGTTCCCATCTATTGTTTGATTGCACTCATGAATGTCTAATCTCACGTATTCGTACACTTCTGAACCAGCAAATCCCGCCAATGAGATGTTTTGACCTTCTTGAATGCACAGCATCTGGTCGAAGTGAAAACTGTTATATTGATGCTGAACAGCTAAGCCGTAATGAGACCAGTCCGAATAATTACATTGACTCAAAGTTATCGGACTTATGGTTTCAACTGGAGAACCTCCACTATAGTTAAGCGTACTGTGTTGCCATAGATAGATGATGAATTTTCTTGGTGTTATGGATAGGTCAATCCCTTAAATTGAGACTGCAAAGGGGAAAGATGATATAGCTGATGTAGAGTGCACATTGTCATCGACTCCTTGACTGTAAGTTATTGTTAGGTTGTTTATCATTGAAGACATTTGCACAAATAGAAAGTAGTAAGTTACTGCAAGAATGACCATGGAGATGATGCCGCCACTGATTGTCTCGAAAACTGGTTGTTTGCGAATTCTAAATGTGGGAGAAGCGCTTAGAAGGTCACTCCTTAAAACTGATTCTCTAAGAAAATCTCCGAATCCCATTCGAAATTATAGAAAATAATAGGTTTTTAATGGATACGATCAATAATTTAAAAAGTTAATCTCTTTTTGCTTGAAAATACCTTGATAATTAACTTTCAGATAATTATATGGATTTACTGATATAGATAATCAGATAAGCATATCGAGCCCCCAAGATGCAAATGCAATGGCTCCCATCACCACAGCAAATTCTTTTGATTTTTGAATCGCTTTCTCTGTTACTTCGCTTTTGATGGCTCCATGACCTGTCTTTTTGTACTCGTCAACAAGAGGATCCATCACTTTGAACCAAACTGAAGGAACTAAAGCAATCAAAATCATCAAAGAATACCCATGAGGAAGCTGAGGAGACTCCTTGAGGGAAAGTAGAGTCTGATATGGTTTCATGGCGTTTTAGTGATGGTCAGAATGCCTTTGGAGTTTAAAGAGGATATAATTGGTGAACCTATGAGGAGCATTCCAACTGTGTCTGATTGTTACTTTTTCATAGCTTCCGTCTTATAACTTTTTTCTTCTCAAGCCGTAATGCTCGATGTAATTGATGGTCTCAAGGAAAAATATCGACACGAATGCTTGAATCAAGAAAAATACAGTAGTCTCGATTCCGAAGACAAAATATATGATTCCTGTGAAAATAAATGACCATACAACACTGAGAACAGCTGAGTTTTCATAGAATTTTTTACCCTTTTAGAGTTCCATGTTGTAAACGCTGAGTAAAGTACCTTTGGCACTTTTCCATGAGAAGCTATAAACATTTGAGTGCTGGGGAGCTGAGGCTGGGTCTTCAGGGGTTGCTACTTTTCTGTGATGTCCATAAAGGTGCTCGTAGGTGAAGTGTGTGTAAAGATTTTTTGTCATATGAACTGTTCCAAAAAATTTATTGATACTTCCAGCTTTATGGAATAGTTCATGAGCTACCATAAATTGAATGGCATTGAGCATAGAATACACAAAAACTATTCCAATGAGCTCGAAAACATTTCTTTGCCTGAACTATCCTTCACTAAAGAATAAAACCGCCCGATAGAAGATGTACCAATCCATTGCCATGGTAAGCCACAGACATGTCTTGAAGTATACATCATTTCTTTCAAGTTCTTTCCTTTCTTCTTCAGTTGGATTACGGTAGTCTCTTGTGAAGATTTCGTCGACAAGTGGTACAATCGCATAGATCAAGGCCACCAGAAACCATGGCTCTGTGAATATCGTTTCATAGCTCAGAATGAGAATGGCTAATAGGGTGTAATAGGGAAGCGAAGTCATGAGGAGTCCGTCACTTCCGAATATGTTAAGCCTCTTTTCAGGTAACATGTTGGTGATAGCAGTGAGGATGGGCATAATTCAAAATATTTTATTCTTGGTTAATTTACCAGAGTTATGATGTGATATCATACCATCCAACTCTTTCTAGATTATTTCATTTTACAGAATATCCTACTTCCTTCAAAATTTATGATATGTAGAGTTTACACACACTAAATATCAATGAATTAAACAAATCAAAAAAATACTCAGACTCGGCGCACATTTACGTTATATCTGCCAACCTCAACCTTGTCAACTTTAAAATCTCTTCGGTCTTTCAGCGATTTTCCAGTAGTATTTTCATTCTCCTTGTATGTATGTTTGTCTATTTTGGGTTTTCTGAACGTCCTCTTCTTTATCTGATAGTGACAGCTCAACTGGGGAGTGCAAGGCTATGCTTTTTGGCTGGCTACATCTGATATTTATTTTTCATTCGCAGGTGTTTTTTAGCTAAGCTTTTCAGATTCAGAAGGACATTGCGAACTGTTTAGAAGGCCCTCATTTGCGAGTTCATCGTATTGAGACCCTTCAGGATTATTCCTCTGAACCTACTGCTCTTGATGACTGCGACGATTCGCAGGACCTTCCAAGGGTTGCCCTTGAGGATGATCTTTAGCTGACATGCACAGATTGCCCATCTTGGAGACTGTAGATTTAATAAATATGATTGGCATAGCTTAGAAGTGACATTTATATACTACGAGCTATCAATACTATCACATGTTAATGATTTTGTTCAGACTAAAAAGTCGAATCATTATTGTTTGTTGATCGAGGAATTGTTTTGTAAAGATAAAGTGTTGTTTATACAAGTGTTGTTATGAATATTGAGCATTATCAATATGGATCACTTTATAATCGAACAGTTATTATTGCCTCCATTACCTCGATAACACACCCATGGAAACCACATGCACCCAGACTTTAACCAAGCAGGAGGAAACTGAGCCAACCTCTAATGGTCATCCTGATGATCTTGACTCAAAAACAACTACTTCTAGGTCGCTCAAGCCATCATTCAAAAAGAAGAAAGCGTCCAAAATTGACAATCTGTAAGATTAATTCACCGATACTATGGACCAAGAGTTGAAGAAGGTTAAAAATCCTGCTGTTTTAGTAACTAGTCTGATCAAACTCCTGACGAAATATGCATCAAAATTACCTCAATATACTGAAGATGTCCAACAGATAGCGCTTGAGCATCAACCAAAGGTGTAAAAAAGGGAGTTCACATAACATGAGATTGTTTTGCCTTCTCGAAAGACAAGGTGGGTCCGCAACATATCTAAGTAGGAACAGAAGCAGAAGTACGAGGAGCAGAAATTCATTGCTTATGCTTTTTGCTAGCATGGAATCAACTTCCACTACGTCACTCAGAAGTACCCCGATATGAATCCAAAGTCTTACAGATGCACTGTGGAAGCAGTAAACAATCAGGCTGTCAATGACATTGTCAACTTCCTTCGATACGAGTGTAATGTTCAAGTGTAGAGACTCAACAGAGATCAAAAGAGATCAATCCGAACACAACTGACAAAGATAAGAGAATGGATGGGGAATCGAGACCCATAGCAACTCGAAACATTCTACAAGTTTGTTTATCGATACTACGATAAATCTGTTGAGATAAAGTTCGAAGATGCCCTCAAACTGTACAAGACAATCATTCAAATCATTAAGAGTCCCTTTGTCAATGTTCTGTAAGCTGAGGAAGGAGTCAATGTAGGAGAAACTAATGATGAACTGACAACGGAAGAAGAGAAAGCTATGATCATCCTCTTCATCAAGCACAAGGACTTCAATAAAGTATCTGACGATTTGGGTCAAAAGTATGGCTACGATATTCGTTGGTCCTTCCATTCTGTAAGAGTCAAGCTTCGATAATTTTTGCAAAAGTCAATCGACAGACTGATATAAAATATCAGTGATGTTGACATCCAGAGTGTTTTCTCCAAGTATTTCACTCGCAAGAGAAGAGAACTGTTGCAGGAAAGCAATGAAATGGAACTCAAGATCAAACTCTACAGCTTTTATCTTGAAAAGAAGCCCACTAGTCTGAAGGTTGTTGATCTTATCAACAATCTCAGGTAATTCTTCTAGCTCTATGGAGGATAGGCAAGCGATGCCTCTCTTCCCAAACTTTAGCAGAGCGAAGTTTCAGCTTTTTCACTCCAAAAGAGCATGAGTAATGCATTTGATTTGTCCATGACTAAGGCAAAATTTGAGGATGTGACTGCTGACGAAGAAGAGGACAGTCAGCAGGAGGTGAAGCTTGAAAATTGACAATAATTCAATGATTAGCTCAATATTTATGTCAAGTATTTGAAAATATATATGTCGGATTAATCAGGCCAGCTCCCGATTCGGGGCAAGTCTGGAAGTAATTTTGCTGCTTTTATCTTTCAGAAAATAAGGAATTTCAATTCTTAGCTCTTTGAGGACAGCATTGATGCATCTCTGAGTATCAGAGCATGTGGTAGTTTCCACAACTGCAAAGATGGCTTCGGCTAATTCTTCAGAGCTGACAAAAGGGGCATGAAGATAGCAGAAAAGCCCCCAGCCCGGCATTCTCTGCTTAGGGGCAGGAGAGAAAAGGTCAAACCAGTCAGTAATGAGACTGATGGTAAAGTTGACATTGGTAGTGTAGATGAGATCAACCTCTCGCTTGAGCACTGCCTGCCTGTCGATTTTGTCCTTTCCCTTCTCGCTCTAATAATAAAGAAAGTCATTGAGGACTGGTGGATATATCTCCTCATATTTGGAAGTTGTAAAAAAGCAAGTTGTAGCTGTCAATTTGCTTTAGTATCTGCTGTCAAGAATGTGAAGATACTCTCCTTGTTTGTTCTTTTCGCCTTTATTTTTGCTTTCTTCATATTTCTTGAAGCAGTAGTAATCGAATATTCTGATCGCTATGTCGATGGTCCTGTTTCGTAGTTCCAATGTATGACGAGCCTGGTTGATCCACCAGCCTAATATTGTAGCCCTGTTTGCTGTGTGCCTCTATTTGAAGCTCTCTTTTGGAATGGCAAACTCTTTTGATCTGAGTACAAGTGTTGGCGTCCATGGCTTACCATTAGGCTAGTCTGACTGCTCTATTGTTTATTTTTTCGACTGGGCAAGGGATCCCAAGGCTTCTAGTTATGTTGCTTGCATCTTCAGAAAATGATTATATCTTATGTTCTTGGGCTCTTCACTTCAAGCTGTTCACTTCAATTTTTTTTTAAACATCACATTATTTATTTCAAGTCAATAAATTTTACAGTTTGAAGATGATTGTAGTTGAGATGGATGCCGAATCTCATCAATCAAGAATTTTCCAGCTTTGAGTGCCGCACTGAAGACTTATAAAGATCATTCTTGTATTATGCTACAATATAGTGCACCAAAAAGAAAGTCAAATCAAAAGATAGAAAGGAAAGAAGGAATGAAACATAATGGTAAAAGATGATCAGCGAATTATAGATTGGAAAGAACAGCAACAGTTTCCTGTGTCTCTTGATCTTCCCATCTAAAGATTGTTGATCTTCAAATGCATCAAATTGATGGTCTCCTCCTTTGAGTTCAGCTTGGCCTCAAACAAGCACTTCAACTCCTCATATCTTTTCTCCCACAAACTCACTTTATCCACCAAAATTTGCCTTTCCGAAGATAACTCTTATACTTTGCAGCGCCAAATGTCTTCAATAGCTTCAATGTCAAATCCTGGATCCCTGACGACCAACGGTGGAACGATATGTTATCGTGATAGAACTTATTATCGGAGGAAGTACATCTCCTGCTGCATCTTGTTGTACTCATTGAGAAGAGCTTCCGTTTTAGATTCATATTAAATTTTCAGTTGATCAAATTTCTTTGTATCTGCCTCTCCTTTACTTCCCTTGTATGCAATCAGTCTTTTGAGGGATAATAGCTCTCTTTTGTATTCTTATTCAAGGTTTTCAAGACTTTATGATGATACCTCTTCATCCTTATCTCCTTTCTTTTCAAGCTATTTCCTTAAGTTCGCAATTATCGATTATTTTTCAACTATTTGCTGCTTCAGTTCTTTGATGGTTTGCTTGAGCTCAAGTATAAATTAAGATTGCTTTTGATCAGAGTTTTATTGTTGATTTTAGCTCATGGATTTAAAATTGGCAAGCTAATTCTTCAATCTTTAAATTAACTTGTTCTTATTTTTAATTTATTCGGACATATCTTTTTCTGATTTACTTTTGCCCCTGAGTATTTCTAACTCTTCTCTGAGTTTTTAAAGTTATTCATCATTCTCGCTTTCAGCTTACTTGATTCTTCGAAGCTCACTTTCCATATTTTTTATCTTTTTGTCTTTCTTGTTTATTTAGCTTTATTTACATCTCAACTCTCCTGATAGATTCTCGGTCTTTTCATTTACTTCTTATAATTAGGTGTGAATAATTGTCAGTTCCTCTTCCAACTGATTGATTCTTTTATCTTTGTCCTTGACCTTTTGATCGAGTTTTTTTATTTTATCTTTGTCTGATTATCTCCCTTCATTTTATTGAATTTTTTTGCTTAAAGCCTCCATTTATTCTTCCAGCTAATTTATTCTTTGATTTTTTTCCTAATCTAGTTATTGCTGCTTACCAATATCGATTTTGCCAGTATCATTTACTCTTTTTTGAGCATTCTGGAGGTCTTTTTTCAGTTTATTGTATTGTTTTTCAAGTTAGTTGTATCTTTCTAACAAAGAAGTATGATTTTTTTCAAGCTAGTTTTTTTCAAGATCAAGACTTTCAAGTAACTATTGATTTTGTTTTGTCTTTGTTGTCAATTCGTTGACTTTCTTTTTCTAATTTTAAATGGTTTGTCTATTGGCTTCAATAACTTTAGTCATTTTTTTATTTTATGATGTCAGGTGATCTATTTACTGAGTTTTATTTTAAAGCTCCAGCTAATGCCCACAACTTTCCTATCCTGAATTCAATTGACTCTATAGCTCCTTGATCCTCTTATTAGCTTTATCAAGATCCTTCTTTAGCTTCCCTACGTCATCTCTCGCTTTGAATAGATCTTACCTGGCTCTCAAAAGTTACTCTTTTTCAGTATCATCTCCTTAAGAGAGTGTCAGCTGATTTGTCAAGGCACTAATTTTTGTGCGTTGTGATCGAATTTCATCCTATAGCTCAGATATTATGGTGTTTAATCTGCTCCTTTCGTTCTCATGATTTTTCTTAAGGATATTGACTCTTTACTCAGCTGAGTCTGCAGCTTCTCGAAGCTCAGTGTCTTTACTTATTTTTACTTTTTATAAATCGTTCCTCAGACCTTTAATTAAATTTTCAAAGCGCTAACTGTTAGATTCATTTTATCTTTATTTATCGTTCAACTGATTTTGAAGTTCTTTGTACTTTCTCTACCACTCTTTGTTGGTTCTATTGTTTTTATTTATCTCATCACTTAGCTGAGTCTCAAGATCATCGTTTTTGTTTGATACTTCTTCGAGAACGCCTCTTACTTCTTTTAACTGCTGTTCAAGGCTTACTTTATCAGCTTTTAGTTTGTCATAGTCACGTTTCTTTTGTTCAAGAGAGGTCTCAAGCTAGCGCAATTCTTTTTCTGTACTTTACTTGTGACTGTTATAAATGTTTGTTATTTTCTTCAATTACTGACCAACTTTGTGTCCATTTCCTCTCTATTACTCTAGTTCAGTTTCTAAATTTGTTCTGATTGTTGACCACTCCGAGTTTATTTGAGATATTCGTTCTTCATACATTTTCTTCAGTCTTTCGTCATCTCCTAATGAGTTAAAGCCCATCAATTTTCTTTTTAAATCTTCGTTTTAACTCTGAAGGCTTTGAATTTTTCTAAGATACCCTTCCTCTCTTTACTTGAATGAGCGAAGGTCTTCTCTCCAAGTGATTTCACGATTTGAAGCTTCGTTATACATCGAAGCTGAGTTTTTAAGCTCATTGTTAGCATGAAGAAGCTGATTGTTTAAATCTCTGATTTTAGCTTTCAGTTATGCATTTTATCTAAGTAGTCGGCGTTCATTGCTCTATGAAATAATGTAAAGTTGATTGAGACTGCTGAATTCACGATGACTCTCTTCAATGTGGTTTTCAAGATGATGACATTTGTTTTTGAGAATTTTGATTTATTATAGGAGATGAGTAAGTTGAGTGTGGTTGGAGGACCCCTCTTACTCCCATACAGGAATGTATATTTAATTTTATCCTTCATTGTTAGCGTGAATTTGTATGTTCTGGTCCATGCTGTAAGAGTGACTACTATCAGGTCCTTCTGACATTTTGAATATAACCGTTCAAATATATATATCAAGCATCATATAATAACAACAATGAATCAAAACATCAACCAACAAGATGTAGAGCAACTCATTCAATTGCTGCAACTTGCTCAGTCTTCCAGCAACCAGCAACAACAACAAGTGTATGCCACTCTTCATCAACTTGAACAAAATCCAATTTCTTATGTGTATCTTGCATTAATCTTCAACAATAGTACTTTACCGACTCAGACGCGCTTATTGGCTGGACTGACCCTCAAATCTGCTCTTCAGCGAAATCATAAAATTATTGCATTCGATCAAGCTCAGCTCTCTCAGATAAAGC
>Ga0100402_1005431_pt1 | contig 13026 bp, 7 predicted proteins | sample CryGeyme20150102_FD_80419 | JGI IMG/M metagenome (GOLD analysis project Ga0100402, IMG submission 80419) | Groundwater microbial communities from Crystal Geyser aquifers in Utah, USA - Crystal Geyser metaG 2015-0102 | ecosystem: Environmental > Aquatic > Deep subsurface > Groundwater | place...
CCATTACTTTCCAGATGAAATGGTTGACCAACTGCATTTATCTGATCGCATTTTTCAAAACATTTTGCTTCAACAATTAAAGCCAACGTTTAAGCACGTGATGAATCCCCATTGCTACCATCTTCATGGCCCAAGTGGCGTGAAGCTCGCCACCCAGCGGATTCAAGACGTGCTCCGAGCACAAAACCCCCAATACATCATTCGTGCGGACATCAAGTCTTATTACAAATCCATTCCGCATCATCAATTGGTTCAAGATATCAAGCAGCATTATCATGACGAAAAAGTACACGCCATGCTTGAGCAAATCATCATCAATCCCATCGAAACACCACGAGGCTATAAGAACCCCGACCATGGTATTGCATTACGTGGTCCGCTTTCGCAGTTTTTCAGTGGCCTTTATTTAAAACCGCTGGATGATGCATTTGACACCATGGATGTGTCCTATTTTCGGTACCAAGATGACATTCTAATTTTTTGTAAATCCAAACGACAGCTTAATCGCTGCAAACAGCGCATGATGGCTGTATTAAACGAAAGACGCCTGCGTTTATCACGTAAAAAGACGCGCATAGGTCATATAAAAACAGGTTTTCACTTTCTAGGGATCCACTATCCGGGAACGCAACCCTCGGATAACACCGACGTGACACAGGCAACTGAGCGATCCGTTATTCAACCCAACCCTGACCAAAACACGACCGTGTTGACTGGGGGGGGCAGATGAATCAACAGATAACCAAGTTCCTGTGCTGGGCAGTATCGTCCCGCACCCAAGGACGCTGCGAAAAGCACGCGAGCATGTTTTAGCCATGGTCAACACTGGGGTCTCTCCCCGAAGAATCAGAAGCTACCTGCATCGCTGGGCCACGTGGTGGGTAAGAACCGCACAAAACTGGCAGTACCACGAATTATTGACCTGGTTTTTGAACATGTGTTGGAATTTAAAGGCGGCAGTGTATGCCGCCGGCTTACTTCATCACGCCATGATCAAGCTCGCGACCCATAATTCGAATTCGGTGCCTCCATGCTCAGGATTGCATGCGACTGCGTGAGATCAGCGGCTCTTACTTCAACAAGGCGGCTAACGGCCGCCAAATCAATCGACGCCCAGCGCCACACCGGCCGCAGGGGGCCGGCCGCCAGCGGCACGGCCGCCCCGCGTGGGCGCACCCCGCTGATAGCAAAATCAAGCCCCAGCCCAGACGACGAAGAAGTAAGAGGGAACCAAGATTTAACATTCGTAACCCAATTGTCAAACGTAAGAACCCGTGGGAGTGTTAGCTCATTAAATTCAGGACAAGGGTGAAATGACCGGTCCGACCGGCAGTATTCGTTTGCGATATGTACGGGAACCTCACGTTGAGCCATGCCTACGTCGAGCCAGGCAGCGACCCGCTGGTGATCATCCCAGCTATCATAGTTCGTCACATAGGTGTTTAGTGCGGTGATTAACGATTTAAAATCAAATGCGTTGGTTAATTTGTTCGCGATGGCCTGAGCGGGGGGCGTTATAAAAAATGACGCAAGAAAGAACTCAGGGTAAGTTAAATAGCCGAAGTATTCAAATGAACCTAAACAAGAAAGCATCCAATTCCACACGCTTGCGTGTGGTGCTAATTCTTTTTTAAGCTGTTCATATTCCGTGGCTGAAAACGGTAGATTTTGATAACTATCGACCGTGGCGTTGTTTATTTTAGCTACGTTTTGACCCACCATCGCGCGTAATTGACTAAATTCATCTGGACTTAAGTCTTTCAACACAAAGCTTACGTCATAATGTGGGTTTTTATACTCAATTCCATGTTGTTGATACGCAAGGCCTGAGTCTTCCATTTCGTTTACTTTGCCTAACATGAACGTTTTGGTCGCGTCATCCATGTGAGGCTCGAGCATACGACACATGTGGGTGTCTTTGGCCCAATAGGCGTATTCGTAGGCGGTGCAGTTAAACGTTCGGCCCGAGTAATCCGTAAATTTAGCCGGTGTTCTTAGGAGCATTTGTTTATCATTAGACGCGTTTAATATGTTATTAGCATCATCTTGTTTACCTTTGGCCACATCATCCAGGAACTGACGAAGTTGGAAGGCGGGTAACGCACGACAGGCATCGACCACTTCTTTAGATAGCTTATCCCATTCGATGGTGTCTAATTTATCCACGAGTGCTTCGGGCTCGATTTCAACCGTCATCACCGCCTCATCTTGAGGCCTCGTAATAACATCGGGATGCGTGGCCGCTTCTGCACGAATCGCAGCAAAATAGGCTTGGTTTGGCCCTGTGGTCGCGATATTTGCGAAGTCTGTGCAAATCAAACCTTTTTGCGTGAAGAATAGTGCGTGCTCACCACGAGCTTCGGTATCCAGTATCATGAAATCATCCATGTGTGGATTTTCTTTGGTGGCTGTCACGGTTCGATAGGTAATTTCAAATTTGGCTTGAATCGCGTCTTTATCGATTAGGCTTAAATCTTCAGATAAATTAAACTCTGTTGCTGTTTTATGTTGGTTAACAAAGGCTATAATGACCTCTTCTACCTCAGCACCGTGCGCTAAGGCTTTTGATACTTTATCGACAAGTCCCTTGCTTAATGCTGCGTTGCTATCTAGGACTTCTCCGAAGTTTTTGCTGCTGATGCTTTGTGCGCGACAATAGATATTCAGAACACCCAAATAAAATTGCGTCATCATCGACAAGCGTTCGGCTTTGTCAGGACTATCGCTATTAACTTGATAAAAGGGAGATCCTTCTTGGCTGGTCTCGAAGCTTGGCGCACAAAGTCTTAACAGCGCTGCAACATACGCTTCTGGCGGTTCATCGCCTGAATGAGCCATGACCCTATCGATATAGGCTTTATCGATTGTTTCCTTACCATCATGCCCACTCATAACGCTTTTAAAAAAATCGTTTTTCACGGTGCGACCAATCTCTTTTGGAAGCTCGGCAATATATTTCGTTGTGAGCACATCTTGTATGTTCGCAAACGATTTCTCATCAGGAACGGCATGGGTACGTTCATGCTCAGATAAAGCCGCTAAAACAGCCTCTATGAGCTTTTTATGTGGGTCGGGTTTTCCCAGGGTAAGCTCCGGAAATACCTCATGCATTTTATTATACAAAGGTGACAAAGGCGTGTCTGAGTCATCATTATCTCGCTTGATGGTAAACACCGGGTTCACCACGCGACTGACGGAGTCTTGCACGCGTGGCCGCAATTGAATGCTGTATAAGTTCGAGGGCTGGGAAAGAAAATTATTAACCGTCGCTTGATAGCCCGCTTGCATGTCTTTGAGCGCATCAAGGTAGGTCTTGATTTGAGCCAGACGTTCTTCCTTGATGGCGCGTCTTGCATCGCCTGCTTCGAGCAGGGAGATATGAAACTCCAGCACGCTTTTGTAAGACTCTAACTCGCTGAAACCACCGCCACCAAAAAATGCGTCGACCTCTGCCGTTGAGCAACAGGTGTTATCAGTACTGATATCCTGGCCGCCAACAAACGGCACAAGCAGGTGCACGCGATTGGTTGTAGGATTTACGTGAATGTAGCGTGGTGATGTGGGCTCAATGAGTGGAATAATCATGGGTCTTGCCTTATGTGTTGAATAAGTTCGCTTAGTGGTCATTATAGATTATGTTTGGTGAAAAATCGCTCGTCATTTAAAAAATGTCGTTAATGGGGTTAATGCTAATCAAATTGTCTGTTCATGCAGGATTGGCACCCCGCAAAAACCCGCGGGGGTCGCAATGACGAGCATGGGTGTAAAAATTAAAACCGTAATTTGTCGTCGCGTGCAGTATAGCTGGAACTTTAGCTTAATTGGACTTTGGACAAAAATATTTAAATAGCTAAATCACTCAAAGCTTAAACAAGCGATGTGAAACATATCATTTTTTTTAAAACAGCCTTTTTAAGCGCATAAAACAGCAGTACAATTCAATTTTTTCCAGCACGGAAAATAAATAATAAAGTACGGACGCTGCCTTATGCTAGATGAAATTGTACCTGTTTTTAAAAAGTTTCGCGAGAAAATTTATCGAATTTTTCCTTCACGACGAGATGCTGCCATAGAGCTTGTTGACGCACTATCGAGCAATACAACAGCGAGTAGCGTTGTGGAATTATCATTGAACCCATTACATCGCCGTAATTATTGCAGTATTACGCGTGTTTTGGATGAATACAAACCGGAAGATCCAGTGGTTGCAAAGAGTCAAGAGCAAGCATTGATGAAAACACTTTCAGATTTATGTGTGGATCCAGAACAAAAGCGTGCTTTTCATCTATTTGCGATTGATATCACGCCAGGCCCCCGTATTTTTTCACCAACCCTGGAAGACCGAAGCTATGTTTATGACCCCAATGCCGTGTGTGGAAATAAACCTGTTACAATTGGTCATAAATATAGTATTGCTGTGTACTTACCGGAAAAACAAGATGCAACTTCGCCGCCTTGGATAATTCCGTTATCATGCAAACGTATTGATACGACTCAAAACGGTGAGCTAAGCGGGATGCAGCAAATTGCAGACTGCATTAAATCTCAAGCTACGTTTTCAAGTCAGTTATCTGTTTCAATGGGCGACTCGGCATACAATACGCCGCGATGTTTAGGCATTGCTAAAACCAATGCAAATCAAGTTCACGTTAGCAGGGCAAGGAACAACAGGACCTTGTTTTACCCTCATGTCCCAGAGCATGCAACTGATGCAAACAAACGTGGTCGCCCAAAAATTTATGGTGATGTTCATAAATTAAATGACCCATCAACTTGGCGTACACCGGACGAATCGATAGAATTCACACAATCCAGCGCCCAGGGAAAAACTCAACTGATAAAAATAGACTGCTGGAATGAAATTATTATGAGAGGCAAGAAAGACTGTAAACTTTCGGACTATCCTCTTCGGTTACTGCGAGTTTGTGTGTATAAGGAATCCGGTGAGCTATTGTTTAATAGGCCTCTTTGGTTAACGGCTTCAGGATCGAGACGCATGGAGTTATCAGTGCGTGATATTTTCAACTGCTATCGTCAACGATTTGATATTGAACATTTTTTCAGGTTTGGGAAAAACAGATTGCTGATGGATAAATTACAAACCCCTGATGTTCAACACGAAGAATCATGCTGGCAGCTTGTTATGATTGCCTATACCCAATTATATTTAGGTCGCCGCTTGGCAGATAATTATCCAAATCCGTGGGAAAGATTCCTGCCTAAATTCAAGACAAATGACGAAGTAAAACAACCAACACAAGTGCAGAAGGATTTTTACCGAATTATTCAGGAGATTGGTACACCAGCCCAACCGCCCAAACCACGCAATAAATCACCGGGGCGTCAACAAGGAGAAATTCAAGAAAAACGCAAGCGCTATAAAGTGGTCAGAAAGAGAAAAACAGAGGCGGATGTAGAAAAAATGGCGGCTTAAGCGCAATAAAATTTGGTTGAAAATCTTTCAAACTGGTTGTCTAGAGAGATTCGTGCTGCTTAAATTTTTTCAAAATAACCAGGTTGCTATGTTTTGTGTCAATTCGTGTGGAAAAAAATATCCTGCCATTTATTTAACGGATTTTTGTCCAAAGTCCAAGCTTAAGTTATGCATCTTTAATTAAATTAACAACCAATTTAATCATCGTGTCTTTTTGTGTAGGATCACTTTGTGCAACGAGTAATGCAATGGCAACCAGAGCATTATCATTGATTTTAGCTTCACCTGTTGATTTTAAATGATGTTGGTTGCGTTGCAAAAACCAGACAAACATAAAGGCACCAATGCGTTTATTTCCATCGGTGAATGGGTGATTCTTGATAATAAAATAAAGCAAATGTGCCGCTTGCTCCTCAATGCTTGGGTATAAATATTCACCACCAAAACTTTGCACAATATTACCTAATATTCCTGCAAAACCTTGGTCTTTAGGGCGACCAAATAATTCGGTCGCTTCCTGTTGAGTCATCAGATTTTGTTTTAAATCCTGCACGGCTGCCATAGCTTCAACAAGCGTTATTTCAGCAGTAATATGTGTATTCAAACCTTCTTCTGGAAAATTACCTGTATCATATTGATTTAATAAAACAAAACTATGCGCATAATCTGTTAATACCGATAATAGGCCTGTAGCTTCGGATTGACTTAATAATTTTGATTGTGCTTCTTGAAACAGATCGATTGTTTTTTGTAGCTCTTGAAGTTGATGTTTTTGTTTGTTTAAACGCTCTTGGTCGAGTGCATAGCCTTGGACTAAATATTCTTTAAGTACTTTGTTTGCCCATATTCTAAACTGGGTACCTTTTTTTGAGTTTACACGATAGCCAACAGAAATAATCGCATCCAGATTATAGTGTTTTACCTGCCGTTTAACTCGTCTTTTCCCTTCTAGCCGAACTACCGAGTAATCCTCGGTAGTTGCCTGCTCTGGCAGCTCACCTTCTGCATAAATATTTTTTACGTGTAATCCAATATTATCTGTAGATGTCGCAAACAGCTCCGACATCTGCTTTTGTGTCAACCACACAGTGTCATTATGAATAGGCACTTCAGTTTTTAAACTTCCATCTTCAGCTTGATAAAGCAATATAGAATCATCCATTTTAATTCCTAGTTTTAGATGTCAAGTCGGTAAGTTATATCGAATATTTAGCCATAAAACATGGTTTTCTTGTGCGAGCGGTGCATCGCGAAATAAATATTGATTCATGTAACCAATCGCAAAGGCATAACGGAGCGAGAAACGCTGGACCAGCGCAATATAAAATCGATTTTGATCCCAGGCCGTCGTGTCAACCCAGGGCGTGGAATTAAGATTATATAAAACTTCATCGCTGAGTTCATAAGACAGATTGTTTTTTAATGGAATATTAAAAATCAAACGTTCACGTAGGCGAAACGCCCACTCAGGAAAATCGAATGATTTTCGTTGCTCGGCTCGAAATCGTGAATTAATGCTAATATTTTGTCTTGTTGTATGATTCCACGTCAGCTGTTCCCAAGAGCGATACTCTTCTCGGCTTTGTTCACTCGCATCCTGTGCCGTTGTTGTGATGGTTTGTCCAAACCACACTTGCCACTCAGGAAATAATTCATGGCCACCGGCAATATTAACTAAAAACTGATTGAAAATTTTGCTTGTTTGTGCGGAAGCAGATGTTTTAGGTTCAATCAGGCGTAGCTGGGGTTCAACAAAATATAAAAACGTACCGTAGTTTCCATTGAGCGTTACGGGGATCCAGAATTTATTATCGTGTGTAAGCGACCATGCGGGTGTAGTGCCCCAAAATAAGAGAAGCATGAGCAAGAAAAAAATTTTTTTATGCATCATATGCATAAAAGCTTGTTCACCCGGTAACATACGCTTTAGGCGCTATGCGGTCGCATGGACTCTGCTGGCTCCAGCAACTTTTCTATGGCTTCCTTGTTTTCATAGACCATCACCGGTGCTGCGAGAAGTATCGCAACAGGCCATCCAACACTGGCGGCTGCGACCATAAAGAGCAGCGGGTAAACCGTGTGTTTTATAAGTGAACTTAAATAAGCCTCATCATGCTCGGGTGATGGCGCATTAACACACACGCCACGCTGGCCTGCGGTAAGGTAAAGGGCTGTGCCAAAGACACATAATGCCGCTCCCAGGGGTAGAAAAAACGGGTAAGCCGATGAGGCAATCAATGAAAACGCGAGTAAAATAACAGCACCTGCGGTAAGAAATTGCTCGAGTTTAGCTTTGTCTCCGCGATAACGGAGCTCAAGTTGCTTTAATTCTTCTGAAATGACAACGTAATCGATGTCCGTGCGGTTCAATTGTTCTAAGGCTTGCCGGTATTTACCTGATTTTTCTGCAAAAGCTTTTTCGTTTTGGTCGTAGGCATAAACGGATGAAGCAAGATCGAACGTGAGGCAAATCAACAAAATAGCATTCACAACAGGGGTGGATAATCCCAAGATTTGAGGATAATTGGTGAATAAATTTGCACTGGTCCAAATAAGATCATTCATGATCTGCATAAAATTAAGTGAAAGCTCGTAGAAAAAACGATCGTAGATAGACGGTAGCCCTTGTTCTTCATCCGGACTGGGGGCGAGCACGTGCTGAGCTACATGAAGCAGGTTAAGTAACAGGCGGGTGCCAGGCAGGGCAACGCTTAAAAAACACAATGCCTGAACCGGAGCCTCTAAGATCATCACGATTTGGTCAAACGAGAAAAGTGAAAGCGTTTGAGCAATATCGAGACGTGCGAACGTCAGTGAAATACGGTACGCATGCAGATGAAAAAGGTAGTCACGAAACGACATGTTTTCATTGCCACGTATGGCGTCATAGCGTTGACGTAGTTCTTTGCCTTGATCAATCAATGTACGATGTGGTTTATACGCGTCATTTTTTTCTTCTGGATCTAATGCTTTAAGCGCGGCCTCAAGTAGCGTGATTTCTTCGTTCAAATCGTTGATGCCGTGATGCGTAGATATGAGTGATGCATAAGGCGTCGTTGCGGGCACGGCATCTTGTTGGTTGGAAAAAAAGACTGGGTTTATTTCTGTGAATAACATACATCACCACAACATAATTTAAAGGTATTGTTTAAATCTAACATTTTGTTCAAATTTAGACAATACTTTCCTGTAATAAAGCGTAAAAAAAATATTTTTGAAATTTTTGGCATGAGCTTTTGCTTTTTAGAATGAATTGACTTAACGTAACTAGGTAAATGTTTTTCTTTGCTTGCAAACGTGTCTTTAATATTCTTTAATATTGGGGCGCTGAGGCAATCTAAATTTGGATGTAGAGATTTTTTAAAGACACGGAGACGGTCATGAAAACAAAGATTCTTTTAGCAGTTGCATTGTCTGCATGCAGTGCATCGACATTATTACATGCGGGTGGCATGGGTCCGGTGAAAAAACCGACACCTTTTTTTATTCCTTTTCTTGCTGGTGAAGGGATGTACACCTGGCCTCAAGTGGATGGTTATAATATTACACTTGCAAATGCTTCGGTTGGTGGTCAAGTACAAAATCTATTGATGACCTCCAACAAAGTTAATGACGGTTGGGGAGGGCGTCTTGCTGGTGGTTTTTTGCACCCTATGAAAGGGCGATTTGAAGCTTTTTCGGGGAGTCTTGAAGCGGGTTGGGGATACTACGGATCAATGAATCTTGACCCCGTCGTTCACCTGGCGAGGGGCGCCACGGTCTCTGTTCCATCGGTGGATGCAGGTAGGGCCATGAGGCAGTATGGCGTTGATCTCTTGGCGGGTCTTGTTTATGACCAACCAAAATATGATCTGTTTTTTAAAGTGGGTGCCTTAGTTCAAAACCTTCAGACGAAAATCAATGCTAATCCGGCTGGCTTAGAAGCGATATCGGGTAACCGGGGTGGACGTGTTGCAACAACACTCACAGGAGAGTATATCGCCCATCAAACCATGGTGAATGTTTTACCTATGTTGCGGTTAGGCGGTGGTTATCGTGTTAAAGAGAATTGGTTAATCACGGCATCCTGGATGCATGCGTTTGGATCAACGTTGAAGGTGACGCTGCCTGCGCTTGATTTTACAGATAATTCTTTTGGTGGAATCAAATTGCAACTTGCAAGCCCATCGTTAGATGCAGCGATGCTAGGTCTTGAGTATCGGTTTGCTTCATAAGTCGTTAGTCATGGATCGTTTGAAACAACACGTAGCCGATGCCGCCTTAGACCATTTGGAACGTGTCACGATCTTAGGTGTGGGAACGGGCACCACCATCACGTATTTTATTCAAGCATTGTCCCGAATAAAACACCGTATTGATGGTTGTGTCGCAAGTTCAAACGCGACTGAAGCACAATTGAAAGCAGCAGGGTTACCGGTCATAAGCCTTGCGTCGGCCGATCCGCTTGATTTATATGTGGATGGCGCGGATGAGGTGACACGGCATCGAAGCATGATCAAAGGCGGTGGTGGTGCATTAACGCGAGAAAAAATTATTGCGAATGCAGCATCAAAATTTATATGTTTGGTGGATGAATCTAAACTTGTGCGACGTTTAGGAGTATTTCCTGTTGCAGTCGAGGTGCTGCCCATGGCGCGAAGTTTCGTGGCACGTGCCTTGGTGAAGCTCGGGGGCGACCCGATTTATCGCGAAGGGTTTGTTACCGATAACGGCAATCATATTTTGGATGTCCATAACCTCAATTTAGATGAGCCGATGGCCATGGAAGACGCGATTAAGCTGATTCCTGGGGTCGTTGAGAATGGAATTTTTGCCAAGCGCTCAGCCGATCAAGTGATGATCGCGCGCGCGCATGGCATCGACGTATTTTAGTGTGCTTCGTCCCAGTTCTGACCCACACCCATGGAAACACGCAGCGGTACGGATAGTATCGCTGCATTTTCCATGCACGTTTGAATCGCCGGTTTGACATCATTCAGCATATGCGCTTTAACTTCAAACACCAATTCATCGTGGACTTGCATAATCATCCGCGCATCTTGTCCTGGGGCTGATTGTTGCCACGTGGCGACGGCTAACATCGCTTTTTTAATAATATCAGCCGCGGTGCCTTGCATAGGGGCATTAATTGCGGTGCGTTCAGCCGCTTGTTGACGCATTTTGTTATTTGAATTAATTTCAGGTAAATACAAGCGACGTCCAAACAGGGTTTCAACGTAGCCTTGGCTGTGCGCCTGCCGACGTGTTCTTTCCATATACGCGTGCACACCCGGATAACGTTCAAAATATTGGGTCATATAGTCACGTGCTTCTTCTCGAGAAACATGGAGTTGTTTTGCGAGGCCAAAAGCTGACATGCCATAAATCAAACCAAAATTGATAGCTTTGGCACGTCGTCGTTGTTCCGATGTAACCGTATCGAGTGGCACAGCAAAAATTTCACTGGCTGTGGCAGCATGCACATCCCAATCGTTTTCAAAGGCACGTTTTAAGGCAGGATCGTCTGATAAATGCGCCATGATACGGAGCTCAATTTGAGAGTAATCCGAAGCCAATAAAACACGGCCAGGAGGCGCGATAAATGCTTTGCGAATCAAGCGGCCTTCTTCATGGCGAATCGGTATATTTTGTAAATTAGGATCGCTGGATGACAAACGTCCGGTGGCTGTGACCGCTTGATTATAGGACGTATGAACACGTCCTGTTCTTGTATTCATGCGCTTAGGTAAGGCTTCGATATACGTTGAAACGAGTTTTGTCAGGCTGCGATATTCAAGAATAATGGCAGGTAATGGGTATTGCAATGCCAGCTCTTGGAGGACTGATTCGGCTGTGGATGGTTGGCCTTTCGGTGTTTTTGAAAGCACAGGGAGTTGCTGTTCATCGTATAAAATTTCTTGAAGTTGTTTGGGCGAATTCAAATTAAATACTTTGCCGGCCAGGGTGTACGCTTCGTTGGCTAAAGCTTCAATACGAATATTTAAACGTTCACCGTGCGTTTTGAGTTGTGCGGTATCAATTAGCACGCCATGGCGTTCAATGTCCGCTAAAACCGGTACAAGCGGCATCTCAAGCGTATGGAAAACGCACTTGAGTGGCGTATCAAGTTTTGGATACAGTATTTGATGGAGCTTGAGTGTAACTGCGGCATCTTCTGCTGCATACGCTGCAGCTTGTTCTACAGGAACTTCGTCAAACGTACAGGCTTTTTTACCACGCCCAACCACATCTTCGAATGCGATGGTTTGATAGCCTAAATGCCGTAAGGCCAGTGCGTCCATATTATGACGACCGGCGGTACTGTTTAACACATAAGACTCTAACATGGTATCGTAGCTGATGCCGTTTAAGTGGATGCCGTATTGTTTGAGCACTTCATAATCATATTTTAGATTTTGTCCGACTTTTGGATGATTTTTATTTTCTAAAAAAGGTTTAAGTACGTTGAGTACATGTTCACATGCTAATTGGGGTGTGCCGTCGGTATGCGCCATCGGAATATAAGCCGCATGATGAGCATCCACGGCAAGTGAGAGTCCAACCAATGTCGCGTTCATCGGATCAAGACTCGTCGTTTCGGTATCAAGACAGCAAAGCGTTGATGCGTGAAGTCGTTTTACCCATGCATCCAGTGCGGCTTGGTCACGTACAATATCAAATGTAAATTCAAATGCAGGTTGTTCGGTGGGTAGCGACGGAGGTTTTTTCTCGACCGCGTCACTACCCCATTCCTTTAGCCAAACGTTCACCTCAAGTTCCCGTGCGAGGGTCAGCAAGGTGTCACGATCAGGTGGCGTTGGTATAAGCTCTTCTAATGTTTTAGGTAGCTCAACGTCGGTTTTAATCGTCACCAGTTGTTTAGATAATGGGAGTATCGGCATGCTTTCACGTAGACGTTCGCCTATTTTTCCGCCGATTGTGTCGGCATGAGCCAATAAGTTATCTAAAGTATCATGTGCTGTTAGCCATTTGACGGCTGTTTTAGGTCCGCATTGAGGCACACCAGGAATATTATCACTGGTGTCACCAACAAGTGTTAAATAATCAATGATTTGGTCGGGACGCACACCAAATTTTGTTGATACGCCTTCAATATCGAGGACTTGACGGCTCATGGTATTAATTAACGTGACGTATTTATTCACCAACTGCGCCATGTCTTTATCGCCGGTCGAAATCAGTATCGGCCTTTGTTGTTGGCGGGCTTGCTCTGCGAGTGTTCCAATCACATCATCGGCCTCAACGCCTTCAATCATCAAGAGCGGAAAGCCTAAGGCGGTTAAGATTTCAATCAACGGCTTAAATTGGCGCCTCAGATCGTCAGGCATGGGGGGGCGATGGGCTTTGTAGTCAGGATACAAATCATGTCGAAACGTTTTACCAGGTGCATCAAATACAACAGCAAAATGCGTGGGTGAGACGTCTTTCAGCAACCGCCGCACCATATTAACCACGCCATACACAGCGCCTGTTGGATGACCTTCACGGTTGGTGAGGGGAGGAAGCGCATGAAAAGCACGAAAAAAATAAGACGAGCCGTCAACAAGAACAATCGGTGTTTGCATGCGTATCTTATTCCATGTTTTCAGAGC
>Ga0100402_1005432_pt1 | contig 13023 bp, 6 predicted proteins | sample CryGeyme20150102_FD_80419 | JGI IMG/M metagenome (GOLD analysis project Ga0100402, IMG submission 80419) | Groundwater microbial communities from Crystal Geyser aquifers in Utah, USA - Crystal Geyser metaG 2015-0102 | ecosystem: Environmental > Aquatic > Deep subsurface > Groundwater | place...
CCTCGGAACGGAGAAAAGGTCGGCCCTAGTAAATTGCCGAGTTTCTCCAAACCACCCTACCTAGCCGAACGTAGCCCTAGAGAGCTGGCATAGTCGAGAGAACGCGGTAGCGTTCGCTCGGGGAGGACATGAGTTAGAAGTAGCTCCAACCTTAAGTTGAACCTGCTTGTGCCAGTATCTTGGATTATCAAGTTAATTGCTGGTTCCGCTTAATGCTTGGCTTCTTCAATTCCTGCATAGAAAGAGTAGATGATGATGTATGTTACCTGGTACTAACAACAATCTTTTTGTGCGCCCTTCTCGCTTATGAGTACAGTAATCTTCCACTACTCTCGCGAACTTATTGCCAAAATAATTTGAGAGCCCGTCTGCAAGTAACCTTTTATTAATATGACGGTTCCACGTTGTTATGCGTGTAGAGTTTGCTTCAGCAAGCAAGTTTTAATCATCTTTCTTCTGTTGAGTTGCTATGTAATTTTCTACTGGGTTGATCTGTCAATTCTTCAAAACGTGGACCAGACGTTTGGAACATTGTTCCAAAAGAAGAAATCCGAAATTGATCAAGCTGCCGATAGTATCAATGCCCAATGCGACTTTGTTTTACAGGGATACCAAGAACAGGCCATCGTGGCACTTGAACGAATGAAAAAACGAGGGGCATTCAACACGTCGGTATCTCGATCCCAACCAGTCCTGGAGCGTAGCTTCCCCATTTCGTGGAATCCGTGTGTCATCCACCAAGCTTTGACGAGAAGGCTGAAATCATCGGTAACGTCATCTTTCAACGACCCAGGAGTTTTCCAAATTGTAGTCCTTGGTGGATCGGCCTCGTCTCGTCCTGGGGATAATTGCCAGGATGGAAAGAAAGATCGGTTTAGCGGTCGCTACAGTAACATACTCGAAGAAGCACTCCAGCAAAACTACAACTTCTCGTCGTATGGTAACAGCACAAATATTACTGGTATTCGGTTCGAAGTCGCGAACATGGCCCAAGGCAGCACGGAAACTTCCACCAATGCACTTTTGATGGATGAACTGGTCAATGTCAACACTACCGATCTCTTGCTATGGGAGTTCCTCATCAACGAGGCGGTTGGGACTAATTTGGAAAAGGCTCGAAAAATAGACTTTTGGTTGACCAGAGTCAAGGCGAGGTTTGATCGATTTCGTCGGCGCCCTCCTCCAATTCTGTTTTTATTTCTCTGGAAAGTGGACGTTGGTACCAAGTCGGCGTCGTATCTTGCCAAGAATGGGATTGATATACATCCAGTAGAAGAGTTCGCAGGTGATGTCTTTCAACGGTACATTCAATTGGGGTGGGACATCCAAGCTATAAATGTCGGCGCGGCCGTTGATCCGACCCTCCTTTCCAGGAATGTTCGAGCCTTCTTTGACGACAACCATCATCCAAGTTGCGAGGGAGTCCACTTGATTGCTGATTTGATTTCGCATACAATCAACACCAATTTGGCCAGAACAGACATTGTCTGTCCCAAAAGCGGCAGCGCTACGCCACTGATACCGGATGCAGACAACAACAATAACAATAACAATCACTCTCTCAATCTATCAGCTCTAGCTGTCCCGCCGCATCCCACTATATTGGGCGATGTCAAGCCGAGATGGAAGCCCTTGTGGACGGATCTATTCCGAGAAGACGCAATCATTGGTTCATGGTCACCCTGGCTGCCCAATGCCGGAATTAGTGATTTAGCTGTCGGCAATCAAGAACAAATCCAAGAATTTGAAACGTTCAATTTGGGCAAAAGTTCTATTCGCCGTAAGGATCGCAAGCCAGGATACATCGTTCCACAGTGCGGAAAACGTCCGATTACATTTGTGTTGGAAGAACCACACTTAACTTGGATTGGACTGGGACATGATCAAGACCAAAGTTTGAAAGTAAAAATAAACAATGTCACTGTCAATGTGCCCGATGATAATGGGTGGAATATCGCGGGAAAACTATACATAAACCGATGGATTCATCTTCCCACGAATGACGTTCCTTTGGCAGACACATATGAAGTTGTAGTGTGCCGCACGGTCGACGATATAGTTGGTTTAACGCAACTGGTGGGGGTCATGGTGCCATCGTTTCGTCCAGTAGCATCGACTGCAACCGAAAATGCTACAGACGAAAAATGGAGTTAAAGAACGCTCAATCGGTGAAGCTCTTCAACAAAAGCAGTAATCCTAAAACCGAAAACCGCATGAAGACATCAAGAACCGAGGTTCTAAAACCACGAGCCAAATAAAGCCTCTTATGAGATAAATTAACCCCAAGCATCTTCTTCGTCGGTAAATATTGATTTGGAACTATTGCCATCAGATTTTTCGCCTTTGTCGCCCTTCATTGCTTGTGGTCCGAGACGCTCTTCTTTCGGGATCGATTCCATTCCGGCTCCTTTTTCAGAAAACAATCCGGTCAGTGATTTCTTTGTCGCTAGTCGTTTCCGTTCGGCATCTACAAAATGTTTCAGGAGCACGCATCGAGCTTCGTGGTTCTCGGCCTCAAGTAATTTTTGCATTGTGAGTGTAGACTCGAGAACAAGGGGTTGCAGTTCTACGGCCATGCGCTTCTGCAACTCCTGGACTTCCTTCTGCAAGGCCGGTGACAAATCTTGAAAGCCGATAGCACTGTCACGATATGGCTATTAGAAAACAGGATGCTCAAAACAGTATCCAAAAAAACATACTTGTAATGTAGATTACGAGAAGTCTCACCTTGGCAATTCCGAATCTTTCATCCCCTTCTCCTTTCTTAGAAATGCTTGCAGCTTTTCTTGGAAATCTTTCTGCAAATCATTTTGACGTGCCATAAGGCGCTGATCAGCAAAGCTTTGCCACAGACGAATTGTTTGCCAGAGCCCATCCTTTCCTGGGCCCGGTTTCACGGCAAGAGTCATAACGGATGCCTTTGTAAATCTGACATCTTCCTCCAATTCGTGCTGAATCTCTACCAGATCAGCAAACGAATCTTTCAAATTCTTTTCTGCGGGAGAAAACGCACTACCTGCACCCAACGCTGCTGTGACAGCACCGTAAACATCGTCAGCAATGCCTTCATCATTTTTCTCTTTTTGGATTTCATCATCTTTGCTCTCCTCGTCGCGTCCGCTGTCATCCTCAATAGTTCCTTCCACTCGCAGGTACGTATCTCTGTTCTCCCATGCCTCAGGATTGAGAACGCGATGAATCTTAACACGGCCTGTGACTTTATGATTGCAAATGTATTTAATTTGGTCCGCAGTTTGCTCGCTCACTTCCTTCAAATCCTGCAACTCAAAAAGAACGCCCATCTGTGCAAATCGTCCCGCTTCGGTAGGATGAGACATGCTTACTACAAACCGTTTGGTTCCATTCATGAGAATATCCGTGTACATTTCTCGATACCTAGGTTCAAAAATATTCAAGACGTGCTCCGAATTGGGAGTGTACACAATACCACCCAATGGAAACAGAGGCAAAACTTTGGCGTCCTGACGAGGAAAAAGAGAGAGAGAATCGTGGATTGAGTGAGACAAAGAATTAGTACAAATCTACATCATCTCGAATAAAAAATTAAACGTAAATCCATAGTATCATATTCCTGAACGTACCTCTCCAGCGACACTATCCGTTTCCACAGTCTTGGCAGCTACTACTGTAGGGAGCCAGGATACCGAGTCAACACCTTGTGCTAGGGGTTCCTCAACATCGTCATCGTCGTCATCTTCAACCATGGACAGCTTGGTTCGACTACTTGATACAGGGAACAACACCCGCAAACCAACAGTTCGGCTGTTCACGGCTTTTCCAAAAGCAGAAACAGCAGTACCAGTTCGATACCGAGCATTCATTTCGGTAACAGAAAAGGCGGCCGCCGAAGTTGAGAGATTCAAGCACGCTGCCAGTGCAACACTTAAAGCACCTTTTGTCAATTTCATCTCTTATCTATGCTGTTACGTCGCTTATACTGGAAATTTTTGACGGAAATGCTCGAATGTACCAAGAACAAGTTTAGAGGGTTTAGTCTGGGTTCTTTTAATAATAATAAGAGGTGAGAAATATATTATGTGGACTACTAGTACTACTAGCTAGTACTAATAGGTCTCTACTACTAGTAGCTAGCTAGTAGTCTACTCTAGTAGATCCAAAGTTTGGACGCATCTCCGGCTCCATTTGTCAGCCTCTGTTTTTCACTTCTTGATCGTTCGCGATAAATGCGTCAGTCGGGATTAATTCAGTCACATCAAACTGAATAATACACTGGTCTCCGACAGTCGTACTATTAGTAGCAGGAGTATGACCTACTATTAATACAATCTACAAGGGTCAATCGAATCGCCGTCGCCACGGCTTCTGCGGAAGATATTATGTACGGTACACGATAGTAGGCCTATCTTATCATGAATGTTCATATTTTGTGTATCTAGACGCAACGTATTTCTCTAACTAAGCATGTCTTCAAGGTCGGCACCATCATTTTCATCTCCCTCTTCCATTTGCACAAAGGACAAAAAGTGATGAGGGCGATGACATTCGGCGTAAAAGCGCTCGGGGACATCCAGCTTCAAGGAGTAATCCATGCCCACGCTGTGCTTCACTCCCTGGAAATTGTAGTTCCAGCCAAGATCACCTCGTGGCACCATAAAAAATCCCTTGAAGCGGTCACTCAACAACATTTGAACTTTTTCGAAACAGCTGGAAGAGTAATTTTCGGCATTGGCAACGCCTCCAGCGACGTTCCGGCTCTTTTTGCCCCATTCCATACCCGCTTCGGTCACCTTGTAAGCTGTCAACGAACAAGAACCTTGCGTAAAGGACGTGGTAATAACAATCTCATTTTCACCAGTCCATGATTCCGGATTGTCTTGAATGATCGAAGCATGAGTGACAACGTCGGATGCCGGCAGGATTTGGACACCATTCTGAATTAGCTCATTGGGCTGAGTATGCATCCAACCTAGCGGGACCATGTCCTTCAAAAGGTCATCGTCGGGTAGCTTCTTTGGCAAAGTGACGCTCTGATGATTACCAACCTGCGGAACCATGACAATACATCGAACTTCTCGCACCTGGTCATTGTCGGGAGGGATTACACCGTACATATAGCCAGCAATTTGTGTTCTAAGATCGGCAATAGTGATGAACTTGGACAAAATGTTCTTGGGCAGCACATACGTCAATCCCTCTTCAGAAATATCCTCCGAGGAAACGTAAATATGTTTGGTTCGAAGGTGCAGATTGGTAGCACTTATGGCTCGCACCCGCCAATCGGTCTTGCTGTGGAACGTTGCAGCCTCGTACTGAGTCGTTGTGGTAACGACAATTTGTTCGCCGTGAGCGTTAGTCGTCTTGGTGGTTGTAGCTGTCATTTGCGACTGCTCGCGGGCTTGTGCTTCAATTTCGGCAATCTGCTGACGTTGAACGGAAGGAGGCGCAATCTCCATTCCCAAAATGATATCGCGAATCTCGCTCTGTGTCAAACTGGAAACATTGACATTGTTCTTTTTTCCATAGTCGGCGAGAATCAAGTCCTTCAGCGCTACTTCGACCTTGATCCATTGTTCGTCCGAAAGGCTTGGCCAGACGTGATGAGGTTCCGTGACGACACTCTTGTCTGGTCGCAAGATTTGCTTGACCTTGTCGACATGAACATGCAATCCTCTCAAGATCAAAATCAGACGAGAAAAGGCAGTGTACGATGAGATACTCTTGAGCCAATCATCGTAAATATTGAACAAGACCATTTGAGGTTCGGTGGCGCGAAGAATCAAGTCACCAAATTTCTCCACCTTCAAAGCCGCTTGGAATGGAAGTTGAAGCTCGGAACCCTTAAGCACAATATTAGGAAAGTCCAGACAATGGACTTCAAGTGGATCAAGCATGCCCTTTCTGGTGACAATAATCTGCTTGGGCTGCTCTTCAATCGGCAGCGATCGGATCAAAGCGGCCACTTCTTCAGCAGTCTTCCATTTGGCAAGCTGCGAGAGACGCTTCTGTCCCGCCCATACACTCGTGTGGATAATCTTGAGAAAAAGTTGACCAGTTCGAGGATTAAAAATGAAAATCGCTCCATTGATTGGCTTTGTCGTCAAGTTACCTTCAAATGTCTTGTGGATAGTCACTCGGTAGACATTGGTATCATCTACAAACCAAATCACCTGATTGCTAAAAAGTTCACCGTAGTTCTGAGAACTCAAGTATGGTTCCGTCGGCTCACTCGAGTACAACTGAAGACCCTTGCGGATACGCTCACGCAGCACATACAAAGCAGGATTTGCCTTCATGATCTTAGCCATGGCTTGCTGAAGCAGAGGCTTGCCTCCGGGGATGTAATTTCCAAAGCCGCTATAGAGCGAGTAGGCGAGATCGACCGCCAAGAGGCAACCGGTGGGCGAAGGATATATACTCATGTTGTCGGTTGTGTAATCCAAAAACTTGGCACGAGAGTAGCGCTCAATATCGTGAGAGTCAAAGTCGCCCCATCGGAGCTGGACGTCAAGCCAGTACTTATTAGATGTGACACCATCATAATCATCCTTCGTATCGTGCAACAAGCTGGGTTTTGATACCGGCCACTTGTAAGCAGCAAAGAGCACAAGATCGGCACAGCTGCTATTCATCTTGTAAGATTTTCGGGGGTGAATAGTTTCCTTTTGCACACTTTCAATCTCGAGCGCATCCAGTTCTTGATCAAAGACCTGGACGATATCCATGACAATACTTTCGTGGATCTTTTGCCACAAATGCGCTCGGAAGATCTGAATCAGTGAGATCTTAAGCGTTGGAATCTTACCGTGCATGAAAATTCCAGTCAGATCCAATTGGACCTGAAAACCGACGTACACATTGGCACGGTTGATCGTTGGAGACCACCACAATGTGAAACGACGGTTTGGAATTTGCGTCAAACCAGACCTCTGCGCATTGGTCAACTTTTTACTGCGGAATGAAACAGAGGGCAAAAATATTTAGTGAGATTCTGGCCTACGACTTCTGTCCACATTATGACGACAACAATAATGCAACAACTTACAATTTCATGCTTTCCTCAAAACCAGATGCTTTCTCCCAAAAGAGACCTTCCCAAGTAGGAAAGTAAGTACCCTAAGAAAGAAGAAAAGAAAGTAGAGGGATTGGCATGGCGCTTGAAGGCAAATATAAAAATTCCCAAGATTCAGATCAACAGCCTTACCTTGAACAAACTATGCTCGAGGATACCCTCGACTCCACCTAGAGACTGAATCATATCCGTACGGTAGGCATTCAAGTTCCAGAGCTTTCCGTCGTGGCGCTGGTGCGTCCACCAAAACGGATTGACGCGCAAGATTTGGTACATCTTCAACTCTGTTCGGACGCGCCAACCTCGATCGTACGCCAACGTGTGACGATCCTTGCTAAACAGAGTATTGATTCGCGGAATTCCTCGATCCCATGAGTCTTCCAAATCCTCCAGAGTAAGTCGGCGATTCTGGGCATTTGCCTCTTGTCGCTTCAAAGCATATTCAGCCCATACACGTTGCGAATCCACAAACTCGCTCTCCCATGGCTGCAGATACCGGAAAAGATTAGGAATAAGCTGATCCGAATCGTGACTGAGACCCGAGCGGAAATGCGTTACGCCCATATCCGTCTGCTTACTGTAACGAAGGTCACTCTGTGGGATGAGGACGTGCCCCATAGAAAGCATTCCCAATCCTCCAAGCTCCTTCGGACAATAAAAAACTACCGGAGGAAATCTGCTCGGCATCTTACTATTTAGCCCAATCTTGATGCGAGTCTGGATCTTGTTCTCGTTCTTCACCAAAAGATCCAACAGATCTTGCGTATTGAGTACAGCCTCGCGGTAATACGTCATCAATCCAATCAACGCAGTGTTCCATTTATTGGCGATTTTAGTGAATGTCGTGGCTCCGCTGCTCATCAAAATTTGGCGGATGCGGTTGTCAAATGCTCGAACAGCTTCTTCTTCTACACGAAGGTGAGCTTGTGCCGTCATTTCTTTTGTTGTTTCATTTTGAAGGTTCCAGACGCCATCCTTATAGGTTGTGGCCGTCGCTTGATCATTTCCAAAGCGGTCGTTGCGGGCAACTCGGATTGGCTTAATGCGCACTTCAAATCCGTTCATGTCAAACAGAAGATTGGGATTGTCGGCTCCATAGACGCTCACAAACGAATTGTCCCAGTCCAAAGTAGTCACACTCCGTGGCAACCTGTTCTTCATGTCCCAGAAGACAGCACGGCCAAGATTGACGTCTCTCTTGAGAAGTCGCATTCTGCAGTCTCGTGGCCAGCACTTTTTGTTCCGGTAGCCAACAGCATTCTCGTTGTTAGGGTCCGGATGCTCAATCAAGTAGCGCTGAATCAAATCCTTGCTGTCATTGGCGTCGAATTTAAATAGCATGTACACCTTGTCCAGGTAACGAGTGTACAACCGAATCGGATGGCTCACTTCAGTTTCAATATCTGCAAAAGTGAGGTACTCATTTGGACGTTGCGGGAGCCCGGCGATTTCGCTGGCTCTTGTCAGACCTAAGACAAGCAAATCGAGTACAAGTCCGTAGTACTGCACAACGAAAGATGCAAATTGCAATCCTCGAATCAAACCGTAGCTGTTCGTGTGCATCATGTCCTTAAAAGATATGCTGACGTTATTCTTGGCCGTCATGTAGTCCGCAATGTTGTGGTCCACGATCAAACGCAGCAAACGATTCAACAATGTCAAATCGATCTTCTCATAGAACTTTTCAAACTTCGACTGCAATAAGACAACACTGTCGCCGTTCCCGTCGACATCCCAAATATTTTCGAGGTTGTTGATACCTTGGCACCATTTGTAAACCAGCAACGGCGGGGGCTCCGAGTCGGCGGGCTTGATCCAATTGGGGAAAAGATGGCGCTTGTCTGCCTCGTACCACAAGTATTGGTCCAAGTAGGCATCCGTAATCTTCTCAAGTGGTTCAATGGTGTAGACTGGAGACAAGTATTCGTACATGTCCATAAACTCAATCTCAACCTCCTTGAACGTTCGTTGGGTCAAAAGATGACGCTTGATTCGACTCAAAGCCTCATGGGGGTTGTCATAAGCTTGCTCTATCAATGCAAGTTCCTCTCTAGCTGCGCTATTCAGACGAATCTGCAGACCGTACCCCTCCTTTAATCTCTCCAAACACAAGATCAGAAGCTTCGTGTCGTGCTTATAAGATAGAGGCGGAAAGGGAATCGGAGAGAACTTTCGGCTCTCCAACCAATGCACCGTCGTCGTATAGATAGCCACCGCTTCTTCCGCCGACACATACGGTCCATCTTTCAAGTAATTGTGCTGGCGCTCTTGTTCGGCCTTGAGCCACAATCTAGTCAGCCGTCCCAGGTTTTTCTATAGCATGAAGGAGTAACGAAGGCAAATTAGCAAATAGGTGTCAAACAACAGACATCATGACTCCACAATAAACACGAACCTTAACAACTGTCTTGTCGACGGTACCACCTCGCTTGATTCGTTCACGATTGTAATGCGCAATATTTGTCCACCAATCGGCCTTAGATTTGACGTATCGAAGAATCATATTCTCGATAGGAGCCGGCATTCCTGGAACTTTCCAAGGAATGTTGGCCTTCCAACACCGAAAGGCTTCACTGAGATGACTCATGATGACTCTTGACTTGTTCTGCTTGACACCAGGTGGCATCATGTCCAAAATATCGTGCATTACAGAAGCTCGGAGTTCGAGATCGAAATGCGATTCGACTCGTTGCTTCGTCACATTCTTGGCAAACGATTTGGAGTGACGCCCTTCAAACTGACGGGCCAATAGATTCCCTAGCCAGCGTTCCAAGAGCGGAACGATACCGCGCAAAAAGAATATCCACACACGCCAACTTGGTGCCCAGAAACCAACTCCTGGACCCTTGCCGACGGGACCAGTATTGAATCGATAATAGATCAAGTGCTTCAAATCTTTACACGTGCGAATCTGTCGCATCAGACGGTACTTGTATCTGTACATTCCTGTCAACTGACCCACGTGATTGAAGGCGTATTGCAGACCATCAGCCAACTGGTAGGCATCAATATTGGACAATCGATATTGGACATGCGCGTCAACGACCAACTTGGTCAGGCGCAAAATCTCTCGAACCAAATGAAAAGCATTTCCAAATCTCGACTTTTTACGCTCTTTAGTTGTCAGTGTCTTGGTGGGCTTCAGATTAAAGTTGTAATCCAAGTGCAAATACTTGAGTCGCTTACGATGAATCAACAAGTTTAAGACATTGTGGCCTTGACGACAGATTTGCAAACCGCACTCGACCCAGTCCAGATCCGTACACTGAAAGAACTTAGTGCTCTTCAGCGACTTGAGCAAAGATCGCTTAGTTTTGGGCGTTGCTGGTACCTCGTGTAACTTGTTGGTAACCCACGCCTTCAGCAATTTCTGATACGAGACACGGACTTTGGTCGGATAATTCAAATCGCGCGAGACACGGTCCTTGAACCAGTGATTAATCAGTGGAATATCAATGGTTCGTCGGGTGCGACCAGATCTCGTATTGAAAGGATGGGGGGCCCAATACAAGGCGACCCCAGCGCTAGTGTTACGAGTCGCCATTGGGGCTTCGTCCAAGATGGGAACCAAGGTATCGGCCGCTCGGACCTCTTCGTCATCGGGATCCCAGTAGAGTTCATCTTCGTCATCTTCAATACCAGGATATTGACCCCAGATGTTATCATAGTCGTCATAGTCACCGGTGTCGCCCACCAGAGGCATGAGAAACTCTTCCTCTTCAAATTCGTCTCGAGGTTCCCGCCTTCTACCTCGCGACGAAGACTGATTGTGCCGCAAAATGGGAGAAAGCTGAGATGGATATGTCTCCCAACACAGGACATCATCGTCATTGGCAGTGTCTTCTTCGTCTCCAGCTCCAGCGTAGGAAGAGGGGACGTGGTGGTATGGAGCCAACTTGACCTTGCGAGGCCTCGAATTATAGACATGGGGAAAGGCGATGCGATATTCTGTGCGAATTGGTTGTCGAATAATGATTTTGGTTACATCATTAAAGTCATTCCAGTCCTCGTCATCGTCTACATCGCGAAAGAGGGGCTCAAACTTTGGTCCTCCTGGAATAGCCACATTCAACGACTTGGCAGTCAAAAAGTGGGGCAAATCGAACAAGTAGCGAATGTTCTCGTCTGGAACTGTATTTAACAAGGGCTCTGCTAATTGGAAGAGTTGGGCCATAATAGGAGTACTGAGGCGCCAGGTCTTGTAACTGGGACCATTTACATGGACATGTTCGGCTAGTGGCGTATCGCGGTAGCTGTTGACGTCGCTCAAGGGTTCATTGTCGTAGAACCAGTCAGCAATCAATTCGTACTGCGGATCTTCTTCCAGATCCAACTGAACCGGCTCTCCTGGCTCAACGTTGAGCAAGTGATCGGCGTAATCCAGAGGCGGTTCTTCGTCATCAAAGGGAGGGAATCGAATTCGCTTGAAGTGGCGACGATCACGCTTCTCGCGACGCATCAACAGCCAAGCGGTTCCCCACTGTGCTCGATAGACTGGCTCGATGACTCTGGGAACATGATCTACGAAGGAAATGGCTCCCGTCATGTGAAACAATACAGGCACTTCTTTGTACGCTTCCCAGGGCATGGGTATGTTTTCCAGCAGCTTGTAGAGAGCATGCGGGACGTACTTCAAAGCCCCCAAATACAGACGTTTCTCGCTCTGAAAGCGTTTAGAGGACATGTCACCATGATCTTGGAGAATTTTGCGCAAAAAATCGGGCGGCAGCTTTTCTTTTTGGGGCGCGGAAAAGGTATTCATGCGCTTGTGGGCGTAGCGCTTGGACTGGAGCTTGGCCCAACGTCTCGACTTTTCTTCCATGGAAATGGGACGATTTCCATTGTGCTGATCACCGGGCAACTGGGCCATTCCGGGAGGAGGCATGATGCCCGGTGGCGCTCCTGGTGGAGGCATAGGAACCATACCGGGAGGCATGGCTGGTGGTGGAGGCAGTCCATGGTGATAGGAATCAGCGGCTACAGGGGCAGGATAATGTCCCTGTCCTGGCCGTTGTTGATAATCGCCAGGAGGTGGGAATCCCGGAGGAGGCATACCAGGAGGCGGGGGTGGCGGAGGAGGCATTCCAGGTGGCGGAAGTGGTGGAGGAGGGCCCGACATCGCTGCTTAAACGAAAAAGCACTGGTCGTTATTGTAGTAGAGTACAGTAGATTGTTGATGTCTCTATGGTGTCTTCTTTCCTTGGATACCAGGAATTGGGGAGCAAATTTGTTGTGTAGTTAATCGATCGCTTCCTCTTTCCTTCCTTCGCTGAACATTAAGCATATACTATTCCTATTTCCAAACAAATAGATTGCTTAACTTTGTCTTTGTCGCGTGTTAACAGTTTTTATCTCTTGAAGGATCTGTCTTCTCGTGATTTCTTTAGTGAACTCTGGAGTAGACCCTCTTTTATTACTAGTAGTAGAGGCTTAGGCTACTACTACTAGTAGAGCTAGCTAGTAGTAGTAGACTACTAGTAGTAGTAGACTAATACTACTACTACTACCAGGTACTACTAGCTACGTAGTCTACTCTGCGTGGTGGTCGTTACAGAAAGGATATGAGCCGAAAGGTGACTCACGAATAAAAAGTCACGATTTCAACATCATCACCTACTTCTACTACTAGACTACTGTACTCTACTAGCTAGCTAGTAGTAGACTACTACCTAGTAGCTAGCTAGTACTAAGCAGTACTAGTAGTAGTAGAACCCTACTACTAGCTACTACTAGAGTACTAGTCTAGCTAGCTACAGTAGTAGAGACTCCTACTAGCTACTAGTAATCTACTACAGTACAGTAGTAGATAGCACTGCCTCCTCTCTACTCTAGACTACTACTACTAGCTCTCTACTAGGATAATACCAGGTCTTTCAGAGGACCATAAAGGAGACTATGTAGGGTTATTACTAAGTTCTACAGGAGGCACACCCAACATGGCAAAATCGCTAAGTCCAGTGAGACTACACAAA
>Ga0100402_1005434_pt1 | contig 13021 bp, 16 predicted proteins | sample CryGeyme20150102_FD_80419 | JGI IMG/M metagenome (GOLD analysis project Ga0100402, IMG submission 80419) | Groundwater microbial communities from Crystal Geyser aquifers in Utah, USA - Crystal Geyser metaG 2015-0102 | ecosystem: Environmental > Aquatic > Deep subsurface > Groundwater | place...
GCTTTTCAAGCTATCGGGCTTCCCTACTGGCAATGAAGAACCTAAAAAGATAAAATAATCAAAAATAGCATCCACTTAGGCCACTCGAAGTTTCCAAGCTGAATGCGATCATTCCGAGACTTCGTATAAATCCCAGAAAGATGCTACTTTTGATTTTTCTAGCATCCATGCCGTTGACGCCAAATAAACCAAAGAACCAGTCATCAAAGAAAAAAAATATCATGTTCCTAAAGCCTTGAAGAAAACTATGACATTCTCTCGCTACGATTTCGGAGGAATCATCGAACCTGGCAAGGAGACCACCTTCGACAAAGAAATTACAGATATGCAACGCTCTGAACAGAAATATAGATGGAAAAGTCATGTGAAATGTTTGTTCAGTGAAGATGAAGACCTGAAGCAAAGCATTCACTGCGGTCCTGAGGTTAGAGCTGAAGGTAGCAAAGTCTAGGTGCTGACTGGCTTCGGCCGCGCAATAGCTGAGAGTTGTATCCCTGAAAACGATATCTTTTAATGATATTCATGACCACTATCCCTTATTTTTACACCTCATCGTTGCATAAATAACTTTATTGCATGTAAGAACGCTATCAAAGGTAAAGCTCAAAGTAGCTCTCTCCCTCAAAATAAAAAACCTCAACTGAGCATATCCAACTCACCAAAGCTGCCCTCGACGACACTATTCATTAACTCAACCTCAAATTACACACTCACTTCCAAAACAAATAGCAAGCTCTACTCGATAAATACAAGAGATAACTCATCGAGGCTCAAAAGGAGCTGAATTAACTCAAAAGTACAACCAACTAGGAGGAAATCAAGAATAAGATGCTGGAGAGGAAGAAACAGCTAGAAAGGGAAAGACATCAGTTGATACAAACTAACATATTTTTCAGCTCAAAATGTGAGGAGTACAAAAAAAAATTGGCAGATTTGGTTGCAGAAGGGAAATAATTAGAGCGGGAACTGGTCTTCTTAGATGCGCAGATACAATCAACCACAAAAAGAAGATATAAAATTTTGTCCAATCAGGATCAGCAGGAAAGTCGAGAGCCGACTCCAGCTCAAATGCCTTCAATTCACAACGATAAACAAGAACAACTAAGCTCCTTACCTTTGCTTTCAGATCGAAAAGCAGATCCTAACACTTCTTCAAGAAAATTAATCAACTCAATATCAGTCAGATCGACAAACAAACGAACCCTAATTGAGGAAGGCATGCATTCAAGAGTCAAGAAAAACATGATCAGAGAGCCGCCCAAGGCTATTTTCGAAAAGACGCCATTAGAAGAGCTTTTTGAGGTGACAGTATAATCAGTGAAGGAAAAACGAAAAGGAAAGAAAATGCCAGCCACCAAAGGAGAATAATTTAGCGATTACGAGAAGAAACAAATCATGTAGTAGTTTCTTTCCAAATAGGAGGTCAAGAAAAAGATCTACGAGATAATATTTTAGACAGAAGACAAACGTCCAGCTCCTTATTCTACAATTGAGCCAAAAATAAAGATATCCTATGAGGATATAGTCTGATTTAGTTTGCTTATCTGATGATCTAGGTTTAATAAATTTTATATTGTTGATGTCCAGAAAGAACAACAAATCGATCAAAAAGAGATACAATGACTACCTTAAATCCAAAGAAAGAAAGGAATAACAAAAGAAATAAGATAAATAACTGAGAAGAGAAGTTGAAAGACAAGAGGAAGAAGCTGAAGAGCTGCTTGAGGGAATGGGATTGGATGAAGCTGAAGATAGACCTGAAAGGATGGAGGTCGAGAAAGCCAACAAAGGAAGAAAAATCAAGAAGAGCAAAGCTCTCAGAAATAAAAAGCATGACAAGAAAAGACGCATGAAATGAGACTTGATTTATGACTGCCTTAGTATTCAAATGAACTCATATTGACTTTTATAGTACCAACCGAACACTAATAATGAACAGCTACAACACAACCTAACAAGTTTTCCAAAAACTCCGCAACAGTATACCTCACTCTACTCAGACATCGAACGTCTAAAAGTTTAAAGAGACGATCTCAACAACGAGCTGAACATTGACCGCAACGACATGAACAATGTCGATATGGCTATGAACCAGCTTAACCGCTAGATCGAGGATCGCATGTCAATCGTAAGGGAAAAAGAAAGGCGGTTGATGGAGCTTGAGAAAGCTATAGGCTAGACTTAGAAGTCCTATGACATTGTAAATATGGTTTTAAGGTAGATCATCGAAACCACAAGAAAATTGTCAAATGCACTTGAAAATTAAGCAGTTCATCTCAAGAATATGGCGAGAAAATGATAGACTCCTATTCAGGACTGATAAAATAATCCTATAAAGCATCATAGCCAGTATTTCAATTCGGGTGGTACCTAGTTGCTACGACCTATCTTGGCAGCCACCTGCCACAATCTAACAGCTTTGTCATACTTCTCATGAATTTTCTCCAATCTGTCAAAGAGGTCTGAGTAGACGTAGGTGTTTTATTTGATGCGGTTGAGGTCTTGGTAGAGCAACTAGAGGTATGATTTGAACGACATTTTTGGATTTCTAAGAGCGTCAAGAGTAGAAATGAAAGCTGGTAGACAAGCACCGTTAACGTAGTTATCACCAAAGAGTTCGTAGATACCAGTTGATAGCCTGACAGAGTAAGGCTCCATTTATCCAGGTTTTTCCTTGAAATCTAAATTCCAAAGTGAGATATCTCCTGTTCTCACATTGATAAACATATTCTCCAACTTCAACGGAATGCTCAATGTAAATTGCACACAACTCAGAGCTCCATATTGGTATGCCAACATCTTCCTCAACATCAAAAAGTCATCATAACTGTTTGTCTTGTCCTCCAGATACTGTCTCAACACATTTTTGGGAACTACCTCACGCATGTGCTTATTCACAGCTTTGTTTGGCAGGGATTAGAACTAAATAAAAAACAATTTACATTTTTGTCGGAGAAGGGATAATCTTTCTTGTACGATGTGTTTTTCTCGAGATAGTTGTTGAGGATGTCGAGAGGTGTCAGTGAGTATAAATTGCTGCGAGCAATCCTTACTTAGTCAACTATGTTGTAAACAAAGATTCGAGGTTCAGCTAGTAATTTGAGTTTTCTTGAAAGGGTCTCTCGATGGTAACCGAGTTGATAATTGGCAACCTCCAACACTTGAGTCATCAGCAATCCTTCAAATTATTCAGTGTAGCTCTGGTTAGACCGCTTGACTTGCTCCAATCTCAATCTGTACTCTCTGCCATCACTGCCAGTGGCTGTCAGCACTTTTTCAGGTCGACCGTTGACATACTCTACTTATATTGACTCAGAAAATTCAATCAATGTTGGTATAGTGTTTGGCTCCAGTTATCCTCTCCAGTTTTCATAAAGTGGAATTTGTATTTCACTGACAGTTCGCGACAAGGCACTCAATATGTTGACAGGAATTCTATCACATTTGGTAGATATTTCAATAACCAATTGTGCAAATGTTTCTAATTTTGTGATAAGGTTATAGTATATTTTCTTGATGTTAAGGAACACCTCCTTGACTGCCTTGACTTCAACTTCCTTATAAAATTGTTTCAAGGTGAAATACATAGTCTGAGGGTAGTAGACCGATATCTTCTCTAAAATTTTGTACATATGCTCTCGGCGAACTGTACCATCGCGTTCCTACTCCTTTGTTGGACGCTGCCTGACTTCAGCATCAGCCAAACGTAAAATTTGAGGTAGCCACAAAAGGAACAATTTGACAGGAATGAACTCAATAACATTGCTGAGAGTGTCAACTATTTAGGTCTTGGAATGTAGATTGTAGAGAAGTTGCATGACTGGTGCTAGGAGTAATTTGGTCTTGTGGGTCTTGTAGCGTAAGGCATATGGCAGAATCATGAGAACAGATTGAGCCCATTAAATTTTGTCTGTCTAGCGGTAAGCCTTGAGACTGAGAACCAGCCAATCTCTCCACAATGGTAACAAATGTTGTTCAACTCCTTTGATTGTTTCAATAAACAGCGCATCAGCCTGATCGTACTTACCGTCAGCTGCCAACACCTTTCCCTTCAACCTTGTGATCTCCAACTTCTGTATCTTGAACAATTATTAATCTTTGAGTCCCTGTTGCTGATGATCCTTGATGAATCCTTCAAGTGAATCAACTGCTTTCTTGTGATCCTTCTCTTGCAGGAAGTGATAGTAGAATTTTTCTTTGTGGGCAAGAAGAGTTTCATCCATGTATAGATTTTGCATGCTTTGGACGGAGAAAGAAGCTGGGAATACTCCAAAATATCTTTGTTGCTTTATTAGACGCAGTTTGTTCCATTATATATCGGTGTAGGGAACAAGTAGCTTTTCTGTCCCTGTGCCAGTGTTGATCCCTGGTCCATAATTGCTCTGATTGTTGAAAACGGAGTCAAGTAATCTCATCATTTTTGATTTCATGAACTCGTATATAGTGATTCTTTGACCCAAGATAGCATGCCATGTTGACAAGTCCTCATGTTTTTCAGGCATCCTCTCCCTCCAGCTATTAATCTGAGTGTAGACAGACTGAACCACTTTAGTCAATGCCTCAACAAGTGATGGTTGCTAGGGTGATGCTCCTAAACTTTCCTCCTTAATCTTTTCACCCTACTCAAGTTCCAACAAACATTATATTTTCACTAGCATTTTGTTTTGATTATGTCTTGAGTATTTTGGGAAAACGAGCCATTCCACCAAAGCATAGAGAAGTGCAAGGTTGAGCTATTTATTTTGGCTGCTGTTGGATTCGAGGAAATTGATAATTGATCGACCATAATAATAGGGGAATTGTTTGACACCAATTTTGTCAAGACTTGCCAAAATTGAACTCACTTTTTCTTTGTTTCCATCTGCATGGAATAAAAATTCAGTATTGCCTAAAACATCCGATTTTCCTTTCTCGATGACTTCACCCCACTCATTTAAATTTTTGTAGCACTCCCTTGAGATATCAATCATCAGACTTTCATCAACAATTTTACCAATTTCAGGCAACTGATATGAGCCTTCTTCCTCATTGGGTCTCCTTTACATAGCGCTGATAAGCTTCTTCTAGTGATCGAGACAAGCCAAACTATCTACATATTTTCTTTGCTGAATGTTGAGCAAAGCCTCACGCATGTTAGCTGAAGAAGTGGAGAGCATTCTATATCCGTGGACCATATCTGCATCACCATAAGCTCGGTAGGCATAATCTAATAACACTACAGCTTTTTCAGGTTAGACGTTCTACATTTATTTGAGGAACAGACCCCATTGGTTGATTCTCTGTACTACGATATAGATCTCTTCAGGACTGAGAAATTTTCTTTCAAGAGCGATGTTGAGGAGGATATTTCCCCAACCTTCATAATAGGATCCATAGAGAAGGTAATCCTTCATGACTTTGTGTAGATATTTGCTATGTGGTAGGAGTTGGATAGCTGAGTTCAAAGTATTGGAAACTCCGGTCAAATAGTAATTTGATGATACATCCGCTCTGAGGAAGTAGAGGAAGTAATCATGCATTTTAGACTATTTTGTTTAACCAAAGACCGTCACCATAGGTTTGTTCTTCTCAGTTGCTCTTCGATATAAATAATAAGTGAAGAACATCGTGATCTCATCACCTTGCAAATTTTCCTCATTGCAGTTGAGCTCCTTGTAATCCTCAAATAAATTAACATACAAATCCAAACTGCTCTTCGCATAGTGTTCATCCAATATCTTGAAAATTTCCTCTAACACATCGGCATCCGCTACTTTCACAGCAAAAAGCATGAAGATCTTGACTTTTTGAAGTATATGATGGAGGAAATCACATTTGGGCATGTTTATGACAAAATGACATAGGAAGTTGTAGTATATTTTCGTAGTAATTTATTCGTAAATGCGTTCGTTTATGTTATAGTTTTGATCAGAGGGCTTGCTCTTGCGTTTTTAGAAATGTTCGTTAAATTTGGAGCAATCTTCGAACAGAAGATGGAAAATTTTGCGAACTGGGTAATTGATTATTCCGATTTGTTGATAGCGCTAGGGAATGGCTTGGTTTTTGAATGCTTTGGGGCCAACAAACATACATTTGAGGATGTTGATGACCTCAATTTTCAACTCAGGATCAGGAATTTTCTAATAAATCGACAAGAAAATGTCTAAAATGTTGGCTTGATCCTCCACATGAGTGAAATTGTTGAACTTTGATGCTAAAATTCTCAACAAGATAACGAAAAGTGGTCTCCTAGTACCATAGCTTTTGATATTATCTTTTTCGTAGTTCTCCTCAGCTGTCGCTAAAGCTTCCGGTTTAATTAATTCAACTCTGATTTCCATATCCTTGGCTAACATTTATTAGAAAGTGCCCTCTGATAGTGGTGGTAGTTCATATACTCTGTTCTGGGAACTATTCTTAGAGGAAGTTTAGAATCCCTTTTCGAACATTTTCTTCAAAGAGCTGGTCACCTGTTTGATGTAATTGAGATGTATGTCGATTGTTTTAGGCTCAATATCGTAGAGGATTTTCAGGAAGCAAATGGCGACCTCAATATCGATTTTTTTCATGGGTTGACCAGTCCTCAGAGGTTGGTTACCTCCTGTTGGTTTTTTGTGACTCTGCATGATATGGAACTCAAAGCCATCCCTGATATAGTTATGCAATTCATTGACCAACTTTGTTGATTCCTCTTCTTTCTAGTACTTCAAAGCTATCGAGGCCAACCTTCGAATAATGATGCAGAGTAAATTGAGCAAATAAATATTGTTCATCGTGAAGATAGTGTTGCCAACCTGACTGGAATGTGTCGCACCACCAGGGAATCTTTGAGGTGTGATATGTCCTCCTAATTATAGCAATTTGAAGATTGATGTTAATTGAGGTAGCACTCTTTCGTCTCTCTCATAGAGAAGTAAAATATGCAAAATATTCAGAAGGGTGTAGTGGAAACGTAAAGGCATTTCATTGCTAGGCATAGTCATGTTGCTTGAACTGCTCTTTAATTTGTTGACAATTGTGCGAATAGCCTAAAATTTCTTTTTGGTATGCGGCCATAGAATCAATGTCTTTTTCAACAAAAACAGACTCCTCTTCATGATTTCTTTATCATCCTTATCACTGCTATTGTTGAGGGCAACCTTGATGAAGAAATTGAGGCATATCTCAGCAGCTCGATCATTCAGACTATCCTCAAGCACCGACACCTTCTTATCTTCTGGAGTCTATAATAATTTAGCTTTGGCCTATTTGAATTTCCACTCGATGTAAATAAAGGACATATCTGAGGCGATCTTCTTGACGAGAGGATTGGTAGATGTCGGGTTGTTGGCCACCATGAGCCATTGCATCGAATTGACCATCTGGGTTTCGAATTTGTTTCTAAATATCAACAATATTACTACTTAAATTTGTGGAAAATATTGTGGTTTTTCACCACGATCTCCCAAAATCGAACCAACTTGCTCGGCTAATTGCTCTCCTCGTGGACAGCCTTCAATGACCAGTCTATCCAACTCGTCTGAGTTCGTTGTCTCGTGTCCCAATAAGGAATCAATATGTTCAGAGCCTTCTTTATCAATGCACCTATTTAGTAATCCCCTTGGCTCAAGCTTTATAGGCTTCTTATTAACGTAAGATATAACCCTAGAGCTTTATTAGCATCGAAACCTTAGAAAGTACGAATGTAGTTGCTGGCCCACACAAAGGCATAATTTTTGATGATTTTGTCTTATATTCTGAGCAGACCCCAGATGGTCAGTATCATTGAATTTCTGTCATTTTCACTCAACACATTTCTGATGGCACTGAGAGCTAAATTGCTGATTTGCAACATCTCAATAGCAATTCTATAATTATTTGCACTTTGTCTAAAAGTAGTTCCTGAAAATCCTTTGTTATGAAGCAACCTTGGGTTGAGGCATACTTTGATTGTCTCTGATAAAGATCTCATCAACTCTTCATCTTTTTTTAGCAGCTGACGATCCTCTTACTACATGTTGACCTCCTGTAATATGAAATGATATATTATCTGTTGGCTTATTGCTATGATCTTTTCGCAGTCACCACTTTGAGGACCTCTCAACATGTTGAAAAATTACAGCATGATCTGTCTTTTTGTTTCAGCTGAAGCTTTCTAGTAGAGATCGTATTTGAGGAATCGGCGAATGAAGTGCAGATCGAGGGTGCCTCTTAATTTAAAGACCCCAACGAGACTGAATAAAGCCTTGAGATCATCGATGTTTTGTTTTATATATTCTAGGAGCACTTTGGCCAAAAGAATAACTTAGTTTTTCTCGTTCATCTCGAACTATTTTTTTTAGTGCTTGTCAAGAGGTGAAGCCATGTACCTGGTATTAACAGCCTCATTCAACTCTTTCATGATTTTGTCACCGAAAGTGGTAAATCCTTTCAACCAGCGACTATTCTTCTTGGCTAGTACATAGATAATCTCCAAAAATACCGAATACTCCTTCTTGGTTTTATTCTTCGAGAGCTCCCCTAATGCTTTATCGATATAACTTGTTTCTCTTGTTAATTTTTCTCTTAATGGGAATGAATCCTCAAGAGATATGATTTACAAAAAATTTTATAGATCTAACTATCTCTCATGCCCTTCCACAAAAATACTCTCTCCTGATAGTTTCTCACACATGGTGTTCAGTACCTTGGCTAAGGTCGTCTTTATGTGCATTTTAATGGTGTGTCTGCCTAATTTTGGAGTGAAATAGTTGCAAATGTTTCCAACGTACTTGAAAATGAGGATAATCGAGTTGACAGTGTAGTTGGATGAGCGGTGATTGTGATAGGCGTAGGCTAGGTGCTGGAAAAGAGCCAGGAAATTTGCGATGCATTTTGTCTAAAGAGTTATTTAACTGTAATTAAGATGCTTAGGATTTTGCTGGGTGGGCAGAGATTTAGATTGATTAGCAGCCTCCTGTTCCTTGGTTTTTTACATTTCCCTTAATTTATCAACAAGTTTTTGGATGAGAGTGATATTGAAACATTGAGTAAGCAATTTGAGTATTTTTTTGAACATATGCAAGAAAGATGGTGTGAATTTTTTGAACTATAATTGCAAACTAATTAGAACCGGTCTCAGGATATGTTTAAGCTTTTCGTCGTTTTGGATCAGATCCTTGGGATGTTCTTCTTTGGCCAATAACTCCCTCAAGCATTCATAAGCTGTTTCTCTGACAGTCTTATCCACTCTGCCGATCAGATCGAACATGACGAATATGATATCAAGTCTGGTCTCTACTAATTTTGTCTTGTCATTTTTGCGTCTCAGCATAGATTTACTGGCATTGTAGATATTGTCATTTGTTAGGATTGTTTTCAAGAATCTCAATATGGCTCCGATTAATTTGCCCCAATTTTTGACCTCAATGTCCAGATCTTCAATGTTGAGACCATATTACTCATCATCAATGAAGGTGTTGGTATTTATGCTGAAAGATTGATTGTTTGCTGGCTGAGGAGGTGCTGGAATCTGACCTGCTCCTCCTGGTTGACCTGCATCTCTAGCTTGATTGGGTCTACCAGCATTAGGCTGATTGGGTTGCCTAGGTGCTCCAGGGACAACCTGGCTGTTTTGCTGTGGTTGCTCAATAATTATTTTGGTGTAATTTTCATAAATCTTTTCATTGATGCTGATGACCTGTTGAGCCACTGTGATGATTTTCTTGAATGTTTCATTAAATGTAATAGTGCTCTCATCGCCATCTTCTGAGATCTGAAGCATGAGGAATGCCTGATAATTTTTATCTTAGTGTTTGAGAGAGATAAGAAGTTCAAGAGTAGCGAAACAATTATGCAACATTTTCAATAAAGATGGATTGCTCTTCAGAGATTCTTCATTGATGTTGTGAGCAATGCGTAGAAGATTTTTGACCAAAGGAACAATAGGTTGCATTTACATATTTTTTTCTCGCCAAACTGTGAAATCATTCAGGGAATGTTTAGCCTGTGACCTGGCCTGACCTTCTTTATTTTTATCTGCAACCTACTACCACGGACAGCCACCGTAGAGCAACTCATGAAATCCTATTTTTGTCTACTTCATGATCATCTGAACAAATTCCATTGCAATGTCATGACCTTCAGAAGAATAGCCGATCAAACTTTCAAGAATACAATTGAAAACACGCTTACCTCTTTCTGTCCTGAACCTATCCATAAATATTTATTCGTCTCTGAGCATATGTTTGAATATCTTTCTGGCAATCGCTCGAGGATGTTTCATGATCTTTAGTGACAAAATATCAGGAATTGATGCCACAGCCACAAAGATAGTATCGAGGATATCAGGATAGAGGTCATCAATGATGGTAATAGGTGCCTTATCTATTATTTCATTCAAAACACCAAGTGCAGCATTTTTGTAAGGTAAGATATGATTGTAGTCATGTTGGTATGGGTTTAGTCTAATCTGATGTGGATTCTTTAGAGATACGACAGCACTGATCAACAATCTCATTATATATTCTACTGTCTCTTCGTATGCACTTGTCTCCTTGACCTCATCAATTATGTTGCTCAGCAGCCCCCACAGGAATTTCTTGGGTTATTGGGATATTTCTTTGATAAAATTTTATTCACGGGTGATGAGGACTCTTTCGCTGAGGTTTTAAACCAAGGCTTTGATGTAGAATTTGCTATATTCGGTTAGACCAGTATTGCGAATCTCATTCTTGACGATTTCTGTATGTTTTTTGATCTCATTTTTGACGTCTTCCCTGATTTTGCTGAGAAGTGAAGGAGAAATAGTCAGATATTTAGAAGAAAGAGCAAGTATGGCACAGAAGACAAAAAGAATTTTTTAAGCAAGCGGATGCATTTTTTCTAGAGCTAAAGGAAGCACATCAACCAAAACTTCAAAACTTTTTTCAATCATCTCCATCGAAATGAAAATAATTGATTGATAGAAGCTATCCAGTAATTTGTGGAAAATTTCAATAGCATATTCAATGCTTTCGTTTAGACTGATTGTTAACTTATCTTCCTTTCTACCTTCAAACAGCAATTTGAAGTCAAGAGTGTCAGTAACTGTTTTTTTGCTCTTGCAGTCTATTGTTATATCTCTGTTTCTTGATAATGCTCCTAGTTTTGCCAGCAATTTTAGAGAAAGACTGCTGAGATCGTTGTTGATTTTTTATGGCTTGAGATCATTAGGCTTGTGTTCTGCTACTATCATCTCGAATAATCTGTTGATAAGTTTGTCCTTGACTCCGTTCAAAAATTGGGAGATTTAATCTGCAGTCGAATGTGAAATAATAATTTCAAAGGTCTTCAGGGTCCTCAGCAAGTAGTTGTAGTCACTCATTAAACAGAGACAATGAAGCAAAGGTTTAACGATATAGCCTTGCTTGGCAAATTGGATGATATGCTTGCTCTTGAGGGGCAACATGATGACCAACTCTGTAACGATATCTGCCAACTCAGGAATACCTGTCTCATAAAACTTGAGGAAGTTGTCAAGCACGTTGACATTGATGAAGACTGAGTGAGTTCCAGCTTGAGTATTCATATTCTGAGCATTGCGATAGCAAATTGCAAAGAATTAGCTGAACAGAGGAGAAGCTGCCTCTCTGTTGGAGTTGAACAAAATATTTTTGAACAGAGTCCGCATCAAGTGCAAATAGTCCAAACAGAAACGACTGGTATGTGCCTTTTTAGTGAGGAATAAGATGATCTGCCTGAAATAATTTCTAATGAAACTTTAATCAGAATATCGACTGAGACATCTAAAAGGGAATCTGATGAGTTTCTGCAACAAAAGGAAATATTCTTGCTTGTAGTGATAGAACTCATGGAATGGATCTAGTTGATCTGAAGTGTTTTCCAGTCTAATTATCAAATTGTAAGTTAGAAGCTCTACAATGTTTTTGTTGAAGGGCTGAGATTGCTGATTAGAGCAGTAGGGCTCTATTAGCACGAATTGTAGACAGTATTAGGCACAATTTTTCGCATAGTTTATCAGATTTTTGAAGAAATCGTTCATATTGGGTTAGAAAATGTCTCTGAAGTTGACAGGGTCATAGATTTGTGCGAATATCAACATGAAATTTTTAAGATGACCTTTCTTGTTGGTCTGATCATCAGAGTGCAGGTCGTAGTTGTGCAAAATTTCAAATATTTTTAGCCCATTCTTGAGTATCGTTGACAGAATCCTGCATTGATCATGAGTAAGAGCCTTTTTGTTGGACAGGACAAAATAGATAGCTTTCAAGGATGACACATCAACACTGTTGTACATGTCAATGTTTTGACTCAGGAAAGTTTTAGTAATCTTATGGGCCAAAGTGATACATTTCTATAGAAGTTTGGTCTTGACTTCTTTCATGTACAGTGTATAGTTGTTTGATTTGACAGGATGACTGTTGAAACATAACTAGTCCTCTTCTTCATAAATTGTGATAAATTTGTTCTGAACAACTGAGACTGTTAGGAGTGAGTTGTCGATATCTTCCCTCTGATTTTATATGAAATCTACGGCTTATTTATCCCAATCAGGAGTCTCAGCAAGCGATACACCCAAAGAACTCAACTGCATATGATCTAATTTCAAAGGTTCAGGAAGTTCTTTCTTGGTCACTTTGTGTCCTAATTTTTTCGTGATATATTCATCAATTTATTCGAAGATGTGTCGAATGTTCATCAATTTCAGTGAGGCACAATCTAAAATTCTGAGTAAAATTTTGAGTTTATGTTCCTGAATTTTTCTGGCTAAGATGTTGGTCTGAAAAAGTGAAATATTATCAGGATAATCCACACCTTCAGGAAAGAGCTGATCAATCAAGAAAGTAACCAACTCAATACATTTCTCCTGCACAGAAGGATAGAAAGTATTATCAAAAATTGTCTTGAGCACCTCTTCGATCAATTTTTCAATATTTGCAAAACAGCTGATCACTTCAGGAGTCTAATCTTGCACGCCTTGAGGAATATTTTTTACTGACAGAATGGAATGTGGAAAAATGTTGTACAACAACACATTACTCTTGATCATCTAGATCCAATATGAACAAATAGCATTTTTTGA
>Ga0100402_1005436_pt1 | contig 13018 bp, 9 predicted proteins | sample CryGeyme20150102_FD_80419 | JGI IMG/M metagenome (GOLD analysis project Ga0100402, IMG submission 80419) | Groundwater microbial communities from Crystal Geyser aquifers in Utah, USA - Crystal Geyser metaG 2015-0102 | ecosystem: Environmental > Aquatic > Deep subsurface > Groundwater | place...
ACTATTCGTTTGTGCGAAATGGATTGCTTCTTGCCCTTTTGCTTTGGCAATAATACGGTTTGGCAATCCTGTAAGTGAGTCATGGTGTGCCATATGTTTCATTTTATTTTCTATTGTCTTGCGCTCCGTTATGTCACGCGAGATTATTAAAAAGCGATTGGTATTTTTGGCTATTTTTGAGATGGAAAGTTCAAACCAAAATGTAGTAGTTTCAAAAGAAATTGAGAATATTTTTCCAAAAGAGAAGCCTTTCTCATCCGCTTCTTTGATAGCTTCCATCGAAACATTTGCCGCTTTGCTAGGTAATATTTCGTTGATGGTTTTACCTAGTAGGGTCTCTTTAGGTGCGACAAGCAACTCGGGTTTTTGAGTCCAAACATTTAGATAAGTACCTTCTCTGTCTGTCTCAAATAAAAGATCTGGAATAGCGTTAATAATTCCTTGGCTAAATGCAATTTCCTGTTCCAGTTGCAGTTTTGCTTGATTCTCCTTGGTTATATCTCGACCTATTCCAAGAACTCCAAAAAGTTCTCCGTTTGATGTATTTACGGGTGTTTTTCTAACTTCCAAAACTCTAATTGTGTTGTCATTAGGGTTTATAATTTCCTCTTTGCTAATCATCACACCATCGGAAGTAAGCGCATTCATATCTGACACCTTACAGATATCTGCACTCTCTTTTGTGAAAAAATCATAGTCCGTTTTACCGATTATTTCACTCTCACGTTTACCACAATACTCTTCATGTGCAGGGTTGCAAGCTAAATATAAACCATTTATATCTTTAAGCCATACCATATCTGGGATAGTAGAAATGATAGCTTTGAGTTTTGTTTGAGTCTCTTGGAGTTGGTGTTGTATGTCAAGAAGTTTTCTCTCTCTGTTTAAGAGTGTCTCTATAGCCTCTTCAAGTTGTAATCCTCGTTGTGCGACTTGCTTTTCAAGCTGTGCATTGAGTGTTTTTATCTCGTCTTCGGCTCTTTTGCGCTCTGATATATCCTCAATCACTGCTAAAATGTACTCTATTGAGTTGTGCTTATTGCGGACACAACTAACAGATAGATTTGTATAAATGATTGTTCCATCTTTATGTATAAAACGTTTTTCTAAAATATACTCTTCAATCTCACCATTTAAAAGTCGCTCAAACTGCTCTAAATCTTTTGTTAAATCCTTTGGGTGAGTCATCTCTTCCCATGTTTTTTTGATGAGTTCTTCACTACTGTAGCCAGTGATGTAGCAGAGTTTTTCATTGGCATAGAGCCACTTTTTTTCAGGTGAAGTTATCGCCATACCGATTAACTGACGTTCAAAGAAGAGGCGCATCTGTTCATTTTTTTGATGCTCTTCTTTTTCAAGCTGCTCTGTAAAATCTTTCACAAATGCCATGTTATAGTCGATGCCGTTATACTCCAAATGGTTCGCACATACTTCCATAGGAACTACTTTTCCCTCTTTTGTTTTGTGATGAGTCTTGAGAATGATTTGTTTCTCTCTCTTAAGCTTTTGCCAATGCTCTTGCCACTTCTCCATAGGAAAATTTGGGTCTATATCATGAACAGACATAGTGAGCAGTTCATCATTTGAGTAGTTTAAATATTGGCATGTGGATTTGTTCGCATAGATAACTTGTGCATTCGCATCCAATATAAACACAGCTTCTGAAATAGTATCGAGCGCAAATTGTTGAAGCTCTTTTATTTGGTCATGGAAATTCTCATTGAGAGGTACTTGAGCTATTGACATGTGAAGTCTCCAGTGGGATAATATACTAAATTCATGCTGATTTAAACAAGTGTTGTAGTGTTTGAGTTTTTTTTATATTTAAACGATAACCGATTCCTCTTTTTGATACTATGAGAGGAGCAGTTAATTTTTTACGTAATCTGAAAATTATTTTTTTGATTGCTTCTTCACTTGTAAAATCCATAGGCCATAGCTCTCTTTGTATCTCCTCTTTTGTAGTAATCTTAGAACGATTTTTTATGAGGAGGGTGAGTAGCTGTAACTCCTTAACACCTAATGTAATAATGGAGTCGTCTCGTGAGAGCTCTTTTGTTTTGGTATTGAAAAGAAGATGCTCATCTAATGCTATCAATTCTTCTGTTACTGAATTTCTTTTTATAGATTGATAGATGGATTGGTAAAAGAGCTTCATATTTACGGGCTTTTTTAAATAAGCATCGATGGAGAGATTAGTAATTTCTAAGAGGGTTTTGAACTCAGTGCCATTTGAGACAACGATAATAGGGGTTTTATAATCGTAGAGGCGTAATTGTTTAATGAATGTAAGAGCATCTATATCTACTGTTTTATAAGTAATAATAATCAAATCAGGTGATTCTGCTCTATAGAGAATAAAAGCATCTTTATTATTGTCAGTCAAAATAGTTTTGTTAAATAGTATTTCCAATACTTTTTGCTTTTTAACTCTTTCAGTTGAATCTAGTTCTATATAAAGAACATTTTTTGATTTTAGCAGCAAAAGATTTTTAGACAATTAAACTCTCCATTATTAAATAACTATAAATAATATATGCGTGACATGATAACAATCTAATAGTTCCATATTGGTGACATGAAATGTGACTTCAAGGAACCAAAATGTCCCTAAAGAAAAAGTAGAATAATAATAAAATATTTTACGCCATCTTAATATACCTATTTAGAGTATTTATATATTTTCTTATGGTTAGTTCACTAAGAGGTCCTTATAAATAGGCATTTTTGCTATAATAAAAAATATTAAATTTGGACTGCCAAGATGACGCATACTTTTGATGAAAAATTAACTTGTGAGGGGATTATAGGAGATGGTTGCGGTGGTGGAAGATTTTTTACCACACAAGAGTCTAAACTCTTAGTCTATGACCCTCAATCTGAGATGTTAAAAGTTTTGCTAGAGAATATCCACATGCCAAAGTCCATCAGAAAAAAGGCTTGTGTGATTTATATAGAGTGTGAAAATGAGAAGATAGAATTTGACCTCTCTTTGCTCAAAAGAACAGTTTAAGCCCAAGCTTATTAGATTAAAACTCTCTCGTCTCAGGATGCACTATGCAGCGCTATAAAATTATTCATCGTACCTATTATAATTATTCAAAACCTGTGACGCTTGGAGAGCATCGACTCCTTTTACGACCAAGAGAAGACCATGAACTTCGCATAGAATCATTTAAGTTAAAAAGTATCCCTGAAGCCAAAATACTCTGGTATCGTGATGTTGAAGATAACTCAGTCGCTCTTGTAGACTTTCACCAAAAAGTGCAACAGTTAATAATCGAAAGTGAGGTTATAATCCAGCAGTATAATGAGAACCCACTCGACTTTATAGTCGCAGATTATGCACTCTATTATCCATTTGAGTATAAAGTGTCGGATAAGTTTCTTCTCTCTCCTTATATGGTCTTGCCAAATCAAGCGAGCTTGCAACTGCTCAACAGCATGATTTTAAATCTTTTTGATAGAAGCCAAAAGATTCAAACCTATACACTTTTACAAAGATTAAGTGCATATATATTTAAAAGATTTACCTATAATGTCCGAGAAGAACCTGGCGTTCAAACTGTTGAGCAAACCCTTGCTTTAGGCTCTGGTTCTTGCCGTGACTTTGCACTCTTGTTTATGGAAACAGTCAAATGTTTAGGACTTGCCTCACGATTTGTAAGTGGTTACCTTCATGCCCCGCTTATGTCTAGTCAGGTTGGTTCTACGCATGCTTGGGCAGAGGTCTATTTGCCAGGTGGCGGGTGGAAAGGGTTTGACCCCACTATTGGAGATATCGTTGGGGCGGATCATATTCCTGTTGCTATATCCATGCTTGCTGAATCAGTTCCACCTATTTCAGGTCTCTACACTGGAAATGCAAAATCAACTCTTGATGTAGGTGTATGGGTAAGTAAACTGTAGTTACTTCTTTTAAAAGTAAAATATCCATTGCTTTAAATTGAAGCATTTAAACAATGATGATTTTAGTCTTTAATGATATAATAAATCTCCAAATCTAATAGTACTCAAACAAGAACAAAATCGAATCAAATATTCAAAGGCAAAACATGTCATTAAAAGTTGTACTATCCCATAAAACGCACTATAAATATGATAAATTTATCTCTCTTTCGCCTCATACCATAAGACTTCGTCCTGCACCTCACAGTAGAACACCTATTGATGCATACTCGATGAAGATTACGCCTGAAAATCATTTTATAAACTGGCAACAAGATGCGTATGGAAATTATTTGGCAAGAGTTGTATTTCCTGAAAAAGTAAAAGAGTTTGGTATTGATGTTGAAGTGATTGCAGATTTGATTTCAATCAACCCTTTTGACTTTTTTGTTGAAGCCTATGCTGAAGAGTACCCTTTTGAGTATAAATCTGCATTAAAGAAAGAATTACTTCCCTATTTTGAAGTGACAGAAGAGGGCAAACTACTTAAAAAGTTCATTAAAACACTTGACTTAAAAGAGCGTAAAATTAATGACTTTCTTGTTTATTTAAACAGTGAAATCTACAACTACTTAAACTATACAGTTCGTCTTGAAGCAGGCGTTCAACCATGTGAAGTTACTTTAGATAAAAAACTAGGAAGTTGTAGAGATTATGCTTGGCTTTTTGTGCAAGTTTTAAGAAGTTTAGGATTTGCTGCACGTTTTGTCTCTGGTTACTTAGTTCAACTCAAACAGGATGAAAAATCACTTGATGGTCCAAGTGGTCCTGAAGAAGATTTTACGGACTTGCATGCTTGGACGGAAGTTTATCTCCCTGGGGCAGGTTGGGTTGGACTTGACTCTACGAGTGGACTTTTTGCAGGGGAGGGACATATTCCTCTCGCTTGTACTGCACATTATGAGAGTGCGCATGCCATAGAGGGTTTAAGCGATAAGTGTGAAACTGAGTTTGAATTTTCAAACACAGTTACTAGAATCTTTGAATCACCTCGTGTGACAAAACCTTACCGTGATGATCAATGGGATGCTATCAACAGTTTAGGTTATGAAGTAGATGTAGAGCTCGAAGAAAATGATGTAAGACTCTCTATGGGTGGAGAGCCAACTTTTGTATCAATAGATGATATGGAATCTGACCAGTGGAATACAGGTGCTGATGGCCCAGAAAAAAGAGCTTTGGCAGACACCCTTTCTCGAAGACTTTTAAGCTCGTTTGGCAAGGGTGGGATTCTTCATTATGCACAGGGGAAATGGTATCCAGGTGAACCAGTTCCAAGATGGCAAACATCTATTATTTGGCGAAAAGATGGCAAGAAAATCTGGAAAGACCCTTCTCTTTTTGCTAATATGAATGAGAGCTATAATTACACAGATGAAGATGCAAAAAAGTTTCTTGAAAATTTGGCACACACTTTAAAAGTGAGCGGTGAAACTATCCTTACAGCATACGAAGACCCTATCCATTATATTATGAAAGAGGCAGAACTTCCTATAGATATTGACCCCTTAGAGTATGATATAGACAATGCAACTGAGAGAAACAGTATTGCTAAAGTGTTAGGTCAAGGGCTAAGCAAAGAAGTCGGGTATGTTTTACCACTTAACTATGCAGAAGATAGATGGATGACTTCATTTTGGTCGTTTAGAAGAGAAAAACTTTTCTTAATTCCTGGAGATTCTCCTTTAGGTCTTAGGCTTCCAATGGACTCTTTGATAGAAAAACCAGAAAATGAGCTACCTCTGCATTTTGAGCCAGATCTGTTTGCTAAGGCTCCAAAGCTTAAAAAGTTTCTCAAAAAAGCTACTAAACGCCTAGAAAATAGTGCAACATATACAATCAAAAATGACCCAGAAGCAACTTTTATAAGAACTGGTTTAAATATTGAAATAAGAGATGGCAAACTTTATATCTTTTTGCCGCCTTTGAATCATACAGATGCATTTTTGGACCTTATTGCTTCCATAGAAGCAGTGGCTAAAAAGCTTAATATCAAAGTTATTTTAGAGGGTTATGAACCAGCGCATGATTTACGTTTAGAGACTATTAAAGTGACTCCAGACCCAGGTGTCATTGAAGTAAATATACAACCTGTAAACTCATGGAAAGAGCTAACAACGAATCTTTTTACACTTTACAATGATGCAAGAGAGTCTCGTCTTGGAACAGAAAAGTTTATGCTCGATGGAAAACATACAGGAACGGGTGGTGGAAACCATGTAACAATAGGTGCAATGAAACCAGTTGATAGTCCACTTCTAAGACGACCAGAAGTTCTAAGAAGTCTCATCACTTTTTGGCAACATCACCCAGGTCTTTCCTACCTTTTCTCGGGTGCTTTTATCGGTCCAACTTCACAAGCCCCTCGTGTGGATGAAGGAAGATTAGAAAACCTTTATGAGTTAGAAATTGCATTTTCACAAATACCATTAGGAGAAGAAGTTCCTTTTTGGATTACAGATAGGCTTTTTCGTCACATGCTCACAGACATAACAGGAAATACGCACAGGTCAGAATTTTGTATTGATAAGTTATATTCACCAGATTCAAGTACGGGAAGACTTGGTATTTTAGAACTTCGTGGTTTTGATATGCCACCACATCCAAAAATGGCACTTTTACAAAACCTTCTCATTCGAACGCTTGTTTCACTTTTTTGGAGAAAACCATATAAGCATAAGTTAGTTCGTTGGGGAACACAACTTCATGATAAATTTTTACTCGAACATTATGTAAGAGAAGATCTCAAAGATATTGTAGAGTTTTTAAATAATGAAGGCTACAACTTTAAACTTGATTGGTTTGACCCATTTTTTGAGTTTAGGTTCCCACTTTATGGAATGGCGACAGTTGAAAATGTACATTTAGAACTTCGCTCAGCGATTGAGCCTTGGCATGTTCTAGGGGAAGAGAGTAGTTCTCAGGGAACATCAAGATATGTAGACTCCTCTTTAGAAAGAGTGCAAATCAAAGTCAACAACTTTGTGCCAGAACGCTATGTACTGACATGTAACTCTGTTGTGATTCCTTTAAGTCCAAGTGGAGTGGAGGGTGAATTTGTTGCAGGTGTAAAATACAAAGCATGGCAACCATGGTCAGCACTTCATCCAACTATTGGAGTCGATACGCCACTTACATTTGATATTGTTGATAAATGGAATGAACGTTCTATAGGTGGAATGACCTACCATGTCTCACATCCTGGAGGAAGAACGTATGAGACTTACCCAATCAATGCAGGTGAAGCAGAATCAAGAAGAGTGAATAGGTTCCAAGATTTTAATCATACACAGGGTAATTTAGAGTATGTTGCAACTTCAGAGGTGCAACAGAGCCTTATCAATGTAAATGGTGCAAAACGCGCCGTTGTATTAAAAGAAAAACCAGAAGATAAACTCTTTTTATTTCAAGAAGTTGATCAAAGTTTAGAATATCCAAACACCCTAGATTTAAGAAGAAAGTGGGCCAAACAGTAAATGCAGATTTTCGAGAGTTACATCGCAGGCTCACTGTTTGATGAAGTGTATGATAGTAAAAAAAATGTTCGAGAGTGTTGGAAAGATATAGTAAAAAATATAGAAGATTCTGGTTTGGAACTTCTTAAAGAGAAGCAGTCTGAGATAGATTGGCATTTAGAAAACAATGGTGTCACTTATAATATTTACGATGATCATAATGGTCCATCTACACGTTCATGGAGTTTAGACCCTATCCCTTTTGTAATCGAAGAGCGTGAGTGGGCGACGATAACAAAGGGTTGCAACAAAGAGCAAAACTTTTCAATTTAATCCTAAAAGATTTGTATTCAGAGCAAAATCTTATTAAAGATAATATCGTTCCAGCAGAAGTCATCTTTGGGCATAAAGGCTTTTCTACAGAGGTTTTAACTTTGGAAGCAAGCCAGATTTCAATCTCTACTTTTATGCAGTAGATATGGCGCGTGGACCAGATGGAAAAATGTGGGTTATCAGTGATAAAACACAGGCTCCATCGGGACTTGCCTACGCCATTGAAAACAGATTAACTATGAATGTTATCGCAAATGATTTATATCCAAATATTGCAACAAAAAAATTATCTTCTTTTATTGAAGATTATAAAAGCTTGATAAAAGAGTTGAGTGGTGGAGATGCATCTACAGCTGTTTTATTAACCCCTGGACCACATAATGAAACCTATTTTGAACATGCATATTTAAGCTCATTTTTAGAGATAAATATGGTGCAAGGTGCAGATATGCTTGCTAAAAATGGCTCTCTTTGGCTTAAAAGCTTAAGTGGTCTCAAAAAAGTAAATACACTGCTTCGAAGGGTGGATGATAGGTTTTGTGACCCTTTAGAGTTGAGAAATGATTCCACTTTAGGTGTCGCAGGACTCCTAGAAGCTATGCGGGAAAACAACTTAAATATGATTAACCCAATCGGGAGTGCTGTTACTGAAAATATTGGTTTAAATCCTTTTATGGGAAAAATTGCCCAATACTTTTTAAAAGAGGATTTGCTATTGCCTCAAATTGCCACATGGTGGTGTGGTCAAAAAAATGAGTTAGAGTATGTTCTTAAAAACTTAGATAAGCTTATAATTAAAAAAATCAATACAACAGAACAGAGTAGAGTCTATTTTGGAAGAAAAATGAGTTTACTAGAGCGTGATGCGTTTATAGAAATCTTAACGCTTAATCCCCATCAGTATGTTGCACAAGAGGAGATAGGTTTCTCTACAGTACCCTATTATGCAAGTAACAAAATTGAGCCTAGGAGTGCTGTTATTCGAGCATTTTGTTTGAAAAAAGGGGATGATTACTCTGTAATGAATGGTGGGCTTGTTCGCATGTCTGCAAGTAAAGATAATTTACTTATCGCATCAAAGAGAGGAGGGATTAGTAAAGATTTATGGATTTTAGGGGAAGATTTACTCAATAAAAATCCAATTAATCCATTAACTTTTACCACATGTATTGAAACCTGCATAGATAATATATCAACGCTTAAAGCAGAAAACCTATTTTGGCTGGGGAGATATCTTGCTCGATCTATCTCTACGACTCGATTGATTTTACATCTGATTAAAAAGATAACGAATTTTTATCGCTATGAAGTTGTTACCTCAAAAGAATCACAGCTTATTTTACAAAATGCATTAACGCACATGACAATGACTTACCTAGGTTTTATGGATATAAACAACAAAAAAAATCTTGATGTTTTTCCTATGCTTGAGATTACATCTGTGATTAAAGATACATATAGAACAGGTTCTCTGTCTTCAACGATTGCAATGTTGTCCAATGCAAATATTAATCTTAAAGATTTGATGACACATGAATCATGGAAACTCTTTGAGAAGATACAAAAAGAGTGGTATGATTTTATAGGAAGAAAAGGCGATTCAACGATGAGTGTTGCGGGTGAACTCGATAAATTTCTCATCTATTTTATGGCATATAAACAACTTGTGAATGAGAGTATTTTTAAGGAGCAGGGTCTGATTCTGTATGAAATCGGTTTTCGAATCGAAGATGCTTTGCTTTTAATCTCAAAAGTAAAATCGATGTTATGTGTGAAGCTTGATAGATCTATCGAACATGACGTTTTAGAGGGGTTGATTAACTCTATTGAGAGTTTAAATGCATATAGAGCTCATTATAAAAATGCCTTGACATTAAAATCAGTATTGGATTTTTTAATTTTAAATTCACAATTCCCAAAATCTTTGATGTTCACAGCAAAAGAACTTCTCAAAGAGTTCAAAATATTACCTAAAGCAAAAGAAGTATCTACATCTTATGAGCGAGCCATACTTGAGATAGAGGCATTATTACACTCTATAGACTTAGAGATTTTAATACAAATAGAAGAGGAAAATGTAGTTTATATGGAACTTGATAAAATATTATCTCAATTATCTGACCTGTTTTTGGAGTGTTCTAATGAATTTTCAAATACATATTTTTCACACCATGATGAGTAACTATGATTTATGATATTTACCACAAAACAGAGTTTAAGTATCAGAGTAGTGTTACTTTTAGTCATAATTTAGCACGACTTAAACCTAAAGAGACACCCTTCCAAAAGTTATTGGAGTATTCAATGGAGATAAGTCCAACTGTTTATGAGTCCTATGATTTTGTAGATATGTTCGGCAATAGCAATACGCATATTCTTATAAGAGAACCGCATCAGACACTCACTGTAATCGGGAAATCTAAAGTTGAAATTTTAACGGATGGTATTGAAGAGTATATAGAGAATATTCAAAAAAATAGTATAAGTTATGAGAGTGCCCTTAAAAGGTTGTCAACATTTAATTTGAGTGATTTATATGCAAAACAGTATCTTTTTGAGTCTGAACTTATTCCAAATAACTCTTTTAAGATAAAAGAGTATGCACTTGAATCTTTTCATAAAAAGCGAGATCTGTTTGAAGCAACAACAGAGCTAATGAATCGTATCTTTAACGACTTTAAGTTCTTATCTGGCTTTAGTAATATTACAACTCCAGTGGAAGAGATTTTTGAAGCCAAAAAAGGGGTATGTCAAGATTTTGCACAATTTGCAATTTCGGCACTGAGGACGATAGGTTTACCTGCAAAATATATGAGTGGATATATAGAAACAGTTCCTTTATCGGGTGAGAAGAAACTCTTTGGAGTGGATGCATCGCATGCGTGGTTCTCTATCTATATACCAAATGCTGGCTGGATAGATTTTGATCCTACAAACAATATCATTCCAAAAGAGCAACATATACTTTTAGGTTCTGGAAGAGATTATCATGACATCTCCCCTTTAAAAGGGGTTGTCTTTAGCAGTGGAAACAGTAATCTTTCTGTTATGGTCGATGTAAGAAAAGCACAGAGTGAAACAAAAATGATGATGCAGATGCAACAGAGCCAAAGTCAATAGTGATTAATCTTCGATAATAAGTTTTTTCATTACAGTATTGATGCTCTCCATAATGTCATCTTCCTCATCATAACTTAAGAGTTGAAGTCCTGCATCAGGATTTAATAAGTTCAAGATTATATTAATATCTTTGATAATCGCTTCTGTGACACTCTTGTTTCTGTCAAACCTTAAGCGTAAGTCCACCTCTTCTGCAAGTTTTCCAAGCTTGAAAAAGTAATCACTGGACTTTCTATGTCCTCTTTTTGTCTGTGCACCCCAAATTTCACTAATCAAAGAGAGTATGAGGTCAATATCTTTATAGTCGATTGGAAGTGGACTTTTAGAGATTCTTTGAAGAAGTGTGTGTAGCTCAATAATTTCTCCAAAAGCTTCAAAGTCAATATGTGTTCGGCATATTATAGTGTTTTCTCTTGCTTGAGTGATGATATTTACTATATTTGCATCATGAACACCTCTAATAGCTTTATCTAAAAAGTCACTTGCATTCGTGTACTCTAAATCGATATTGAACTTTTTGTAGAGTTTAACACCAGCATCTTTATCAATATCTATGATGGCATCATAGGCTTTGTTTATTTCGTATAAGGTCTCTTCCGTACGCTCTAAATATCTACCCAACCAGTATAAATTTGTCGCTACATTTGCTGTTAATAATTGTTCCATTTTTATAACTCCATTACCCAAGTGTCTTTAAATCCCCCACCTTGAGAAGAGTTTACAAGATAGTTTCCCTCTTCAAGTGCATATCTGGTTAAACCGCAGTTCCAAACTTTAACATCTTCACCCATAACAACATAGGCTCTAAAATCTGCTTTTCTATCTTTGAGTTCATTGTTGAGATAACACTTTTCATCATAAAACTCTATAAGTTCCTGTGCTATAAATCTTCTTGGGTTCGCGATAATCGTAGCTTTGAGGTCTTGTATCTGTATAGCACTCATAGAGTGACCAAATAAAACACCATATCCACCCGCTTCTGCAACATCTTTGATAACTAATTTTTCCATATTATTCATCACATAATCCATGTCTTCTTTAAAGTAAGGAAGATAGGTTGGCGCATTCTTTAAGATAGGCTCTTCACCTAAATAGTACTTAATCATCTTAGGAACAAAATAGTAAATTCCTTTATCATCTGAAACTCCATTTCAAACTGCATTCATAAGTGCGACATTGCCTGCCAAGTAAGCTTCTATAAGACCAGGAACTCCAATTAAACTCTCAGGGTTGAAAAACTTAGGATCAATAAACTCATCGTCAAGTCTTTTATAAATAGCTCCAACCAATACTTTTTTTCCATTGTAGTTTTTGAAGTAAACTTTTTTATCTATAACCACAAGCTCATGTGCACGTACTAGTTGTGCCCCTGATTCTTTAGCAAGATAACTATGCTCATAGTAAGCTGAGTTAAATCTTCCAGGTGTCAGTAAAACATTGATGCCGCCAGTATTGACATGGTTCATAGCATCAGTGATGATTTTTGGATAATTTTTAATAGGCTCAATTTTGAGCTTTTCAAAAAACTCAGGATAAATTTTTCGATAGGTGTCTCGTATAGAGAGTGGGTAGCTCGCACCACTTGGCACACGTAGATTATCTTCTAATATGACCCACTCATCATCTTCAGAATCTTTTACGAGGTCAATCCCATTTATGTGTGTTCTTACTTTTTTTGATGGTGAAAACCCTACAAACTCTTTCAGATACCCACTTGCACTATCTACAAACTCTTGAGGAATGATGCCCTCTTTGACAATTTTAGCATCTGTATATAAATCTTCTAAAAAAAGGTTTAAGGCTGTAACTCTCTGTTGTAAACCTTTTTCAATTTTAGTAAACTCTTCTTTGGCGATTATTCTTGGAATGACATCAAAAGGCAAAGATTGCTCTATAAAGTTCCCATCTTTATAGAGGTTAAAATTAACGGCAAATCTATCCATATAAGATTTAAACTCATCAATTTTTTTTATATCTTGTTGAGAGAAAATTTCCCAAAATCTATCATGCATCTCTGTCGATTTTTCTAACATATAAACCCCCAAAATATTTTCTTTAGTAGATTGTAGCATTATAAAAATGAAAAAAATACAAAAGATGACTAATTTATAATCATGTGCAAAAGAGTTACTATTTGGCATGTGGAAGTTGTAAGTTTATCT
>Ga0100402_1005441_pt1 | contig 13013 bp, 11 predicted proteins | sample CryGeyme20150102_FD_80419 | JGI IMG/M metagenome (GOLD analysis project Ga0100402, IMG submission 80419) | Groundwater microbial communities from Crystal Geyser aquifers in Utah, USA - Crystal Geyser metaG 2015-0102 | ecosystem: Environmental > Aquatic > Deep subsurface > Groundwater | place...
CGTAAAAAGCTATTGTGGAGACTATTGAATATTAGAGTAAATATTATGACTAGACTAGTGGTTGTGTGTATAGGAAGCAGGCATAGGCACACGACCTAATAGAGTAAGACCTAACTCCTGAGTCCTATGGCAATCCACCTGGGCTTAATTTGATTTTGTATGGAACGACGGGTTCGCCTTTTTTTACAAGACACCATGTGCAACATCATCGTTCCGATCTTATAAGGCTATTGGAGTCGTGCTGTGGAGACACAAGATAAGTATGGGATTCGTTCAGCGTGTTCATCGTGGTATTCATAACGATGCAAACAACTAATCTTAGAATGGATTGATTAGGCGTGAAATGCAAAGCGAATTTTCCCATCAAGCATGCTGCACGTAGTTCATCCATTTTCCAAAAGAAATTGAAGGAAAAGAAGTTTAGAACAATACCTCTTTCTACAACAAAAAATTTAACTCATGAAATTCTCTTGCACCGCACTTTTTGTTCTCGTGTCTGCCATTATACGCCAGCCAAATCCAGCGAGTGGACACCGATACGTTCGCGCCAAGCCCTCGATTACAGCAAGCAGCATTCAATGGAGTTTTCACGCCAAGAAGACCAGCCATGAAGGCAAGACTCGCTATCTTGTCGACGAAAGTTACGGTCAATTCTACTCTGACGCCTCGTGTCTTGGTGTGAGCTGTAATGATGGTCCCATTTGTATTGAACTCAAAAATGAAGACCCGAGTGACGACGCGAAGCTAACGATTGGCAATTGTAATGGCGGCCCTGGATGGCGAATCGATAGCAAAGGTCTAATTCATAGTGAGGCAGATGACAATCAGTGCATGCAAGCTGGACGAGAAGGTAACCCCAAGGATGGAAATATGATTCGCATGTTTCGTTGCGATTCAAACAATGAACTTCAGAAATTTGTCTATGAAGGGTTTCAATTGATCAAACCTGTCAGTGACGAGAGCCTTTGCGTTGTCTGGCAAGGCAATACCCCCAATCTTGGTGACGATGATGTTGTTCTGAAAAAATGCAATAAAGTCACTGAGCGAGCTGCTTGGAGCGGCGATTTGCCTGTGGATAGTCCCGATGATCCTGTAGACGAAGGATGCGCGATTTACCAAACTACCGTTGTAGCACGAAGTCATCAAGGTAACGACTCTAGTGATCCTGATACGATTCTGGAAGGAAACGTAGACGCAAATTACGTGACCCAGGTTAAAAGTACTGATGCACTTTTTGATGGGTACAATACGTTGGGTTACACCAATTGTAACGCAGCGAGCTACTTGAACTTTCCTTCGTCGCCAGACATTTTTGGAGGTGACGAAAGGGACGAATGGGGAATCACCTGCACAACCATTCTCCTGAATAAAAACAAAAGTAACGGGTCCATGTCGCAGCTTGTGGCAACAGGGCTCCCTGGAGGGTTGTTCAAAGCGCTAGAAAATAGCTCATTTTCTGATGTGGGCATGCCAATTGTGGGAGGATCCGGACCTTTTCGAGGCGCGGTGGGTACAATCACAATAGGTACCGAAGAAATTTCTCCAGACGAAGATGCATGCGAAGTTGGTTTTTGTGTCGCCTTGACGTGGAAGGTCGAACTTTGTGGTGTTACAATTTAGGTTGTTGGTATTGTAGGCGCGAAATAATTTATTTTGAATAAGTTTTCATGCACTTTTTCTAATATTTAGCTGCTGCACTGGATTGGATTGGTCTGGTCTGGGCCGAAAGCTATGGAATGCCATATTATTACTAGCTAACTACTCTAAAGTACTCCGAGTAGGTAGTACTACTAGAGTAGTAGTACACTCTCAGCACCAATCATACCGGACCATCGCTGCAGAGTAACTGAGCTGATTCCAGCTTGCAACGTCATAGAAGGGACTCAAAGATCAAAGATCCATTCTGACAACAAAGATCCAGAAGCGGAGTTCTCGTTTTGTTCTCGGGAAGACTCCAGGGGCAAAACGTCGACAATGCGGTGACGCTCACAACGTACTGTAACCTAACATAATCACTGCTTTTGCAAAGTCCTCGTAATACTCATCTGCACAATGAGCCAAAAGATATTATTATCCGGTTTGTTGCAATACTGTTTCCATCGCACCATGATGAGCTCCAAGCATGCCTCTCGTACAGTCTCAACGATGGTGCGTTATCAAAAGAAATCCATCACTGCTCCGAGCAAGAAGATGTCAGCATCGCACCGTACCATGACAACGTCCATGGGGGGAGCTCGATCATCGGCTGGCAGCAACGGTGCTCCGGCTTTGTCTTCTTGGTACTTGATGGGTGCAGCTACCGCTCTGTTGTTTGATACGCTCCATGAACACGACGAACGCACGTACATGGATGCTCGTACTAGTCTTCCCGTCATCATGGCTGGCAAAGCGGTCAAAGAGCCCGATACGGGCATCATGTTTCCTCCGATGGTCAATGGCCTAACCTTTATGGGATGCGGTGTCCGCATAAAGTACGTCTTTGTCAAGGTCTACGCGATAGGATCTTACATGGATCCATCCCAATTTGTGGGAAAGAAGGACGATGCGGAAATTGAAAAGGCGTTGCTGGATCCAGGATACCATCGGACCATTCGTATCGTCATGAACCGAACCATGACCATGGAAAAATTCAACGATGCCATTGTGGAATCTTTGGTACCACGCATGAATGGACAGGATCTCGACGCGTAAGTAGACTAGCAGTTCCATGCGGATTTTTGGTTTAACAAGTTGGAATTTGTTTTTCATTATTGGTCGTTCTTATCTGACAAAAAAACTCATTTAAAAATCAAATTCATCTCGCAAAAATACAGATTGGAACACTTCAAACAGTTGAATCCTCCCGGACCTTTGGAAAAGGACACGGAATTGTTGATGACGATTCGCGGAGATACTCTCTTATACAAGAATGCCTCGGGTAGCATTGGAACTGTCAAATCGGAAGTCTTTACCAAGGCCATGTGTGACGTGTACTATGGCAGCGACCCTGTAAGCCCCCAGGCCAAAAAGGCTGTGATGGAAACCATCAAGAAAATGTGATTTAATTAAAATAGAGAGTACTTGCCAGCAGTAGAGGAACCAATAAGCATTAGGATTTTCTTTTTGTGCGCTTGTTTATATAAACGTATGACAATCATATCCTTGAAGTACGGCAGAGGAAGAGGTGAACCTATCTCTACGAGATCTCAATCGCATCAAGCCAGATTGCCCGAGATTTAAGGACGTAAATGAATATCATCTCTTGATGGCATCAGCTTTTTTGTTGTTGTTTCGTAGCTGGAACTTAGTGTTTGGTAGTCAGGACGTTAGGCGTGCTTGTATCAACTGCTCAACATGAACCACTTCCAAATCATGTAGCTGTCCTCTGCAGTACTCTATCACTCCTTTTTTGATCGCATGGCATCATTGACATCACTTCTGCTGGTCATCACGCGCATTCTCCCACGACAAGTACGAATTCCACAACCCGGCCGCAGTTGCCACGTAGGGAACCCGTAACGAGGCAGGTATTATTCCGAAATTAATTCCATTGGCGATAGGCCAATACAAACAACCACTGACAAACGCTTCCGGTACCCTAGTGCGTATCTTTTCCGAGACATTGGGATGTCGTTCCAATACACCCATGCACCCGAAGAGTGCCACCAGGTAAGGAGGAAAGAGTACAAACTGTGCAATAGCCGTCTTCTGCGCAACAATTTTCAGAGAGGTTGCCACCCCGATGCGATTATCAATCGACTGAAACCCTAAGTAAAAATACGGCCCGTGAAGAAACAAACCAGCCATGGTCCATCGTAGAGTTCGGTTGGCATCGTATTCGGCGGGAAATTCTTTGAGTTCTACCAGCCACTGCGTCACCACATCAGCTACTGACATGATGGCACCACTCTGCACCCCTGCTTTGAGAGCGTTCTGCAATAGTATCATGAGAATGTATGTTCGACGAAGACTGAAGACATCAGATGAGGTGTTGTGATTATTTTATTTTTTTTTGTGATGTAGGAGTAGAGAGCGACTAGAGTACGTATCATATCTGGAGTCTGGTGAGATTTGAAATTAAGGTATCACGTACGAACATAACTAATGACAGTCAGTCATGCATACTTTGGAATGATTAATCAACTCTATTCCGAGGATTGCTGTGATAGTATTATTTAGGGTCTACTAAACTACGAGTGGTAGGGAGTAGTAGTCTAGGGTTGCCATTCCAGTTGCTGTTAGTATCGCGCATTTTTTATTGTCATAGACGGGTCATTGAATACGAGTAGCTTTAATAGCAGTTAGTAGCATGCAAGGTTAGACAACATCCGGAAGGTACATTTTAGTGGGAGTTGGAACTGAGAGGGTACGCCGATGCATATCTCTTTTCCTTTCACGAACAGGAGATCGAGCCAAAAAGGCTACATCAAATGCTTCTTCTTCTTCTTCTTCCTCCCCATCCTCATTCACCGAAGATTCGTCCACCAAGGAGTCGCTTTCAACCATCTCCAGGTTCTTGTCACTATTTGTGCGATGAAAGGAACCACTATCCGACTCCTCCGCCATGCTCGCCCAATAGGTTGGAAAGAAACTCTTTGGGCTGGGTGTTATTGCTTGGGAAGTTTTAGGTGTCGTGGGACGGGATTTGCTTTTGGTCACGTTGCTGTCAACTACCAAACTATTTCGTCGCTTCATGTTGCCGGATTTCTTCTTTCGCAGGCGTCGAGCGATACAGACTCCCAACAAAGCTAGCAGCACACCCAGCAATATGCCCCCCAAAAAGACTCCGGAAAATTTGTCGGTACCTCCCTGGTCCATGTTATTCGGGATTCTGTGTTGAGAGTCTGACTGAGGCGTAAGCCGACTGTAAAACATACACATGTCGGATATGTCATTACCACACTGTTGGCACCAGTCACTTGTGGACAGCATCACACTGTCCAATAAAGCACTAAAGTCTTTCATATTGCACAGATCCTTTTCATGGCAGTATTCTCCCAGTCGCAAAACCGACGCCTTGGCAGATCCTGCTTTCTTGTACAAGACCCGAACTGCATGATTGCCATCAGATGCATCATCATCCTGATAGAGTTCAAAGATCAACGCAGAACCGTATCCAGGAAAGGCTTCTTCCTGGATTGATTCGTCTGGTACCACTTGCAAAGCTGTCATGAGAGCAATGATTGTGGGAAAATCGGCAGACGTGATAAACACTCGTTTGCTTGCCTCGTCCACTGGTGACGTCACTCGATCATCCACCATGCGACCCGCAATCTGTCGTACTAGGTTGCTTGCCAACAGACTGCCAGCCCGCTCCGTCCCGTACTTGCTCTGGACTTCGGCATATCGTGCCAGTGTCTTGAGATTATCCCATTGGACATTGTCCAACAGAGCAGCAGCATTGGGATACGGAAGCCGGTTGCAGTTAGCCAGGTTACTGGTATCGAATCCGTTGTCACAGGTCTGTTTCGCTTCTCGCAAAAAGTCGTAAACTTTGGCTACATTTTCGAGAGGGATCCACTTGTCCTCTCCTGTGCTGTGAGCAAAGTCACTCAGGATTTTAATTTGGCCCAATTGCGTCAAGAGGTTTATGTAGGCTTCTTCCATCTTGTGCCAATCAGTGTCGGGGTTGCGATTCAGATCGTCCAATTCTTTTTGAAAAGCAGGACATTGCTCTCCGGCGGAAATGGTCATGTCATTTCGTTCAGCTTGAGTGTAGACAGGAATATTCCCAGAAGCACTGGGAAACAAGGCGCTGGCCAATGTCTGGGCGGCCACAATAGTGGAGTGAGTGGCCGAGGATTCGATCCGAACTCTCGAAGGTACGTAGGCATCCACCAAACCGATGGGGGGAGCAAAGGAAAGATCATTGGTCTCCTCATCTTCTGCGGTGGAGGGATGAAACTTCTGACGAAGCCATTCTCCCAAGTGGTTCATTTGCTCAGAACCGACAGCACTTAAAACCTCCGTTGGAACGTTTTGGTTTCCATCCCTAAGGGTGATGGTGGAACCCTGACGGGAAACAACATGAATCTGTCGAAGATGCATTTCACCAGCAGCCGGTCTCGTAATTAACAGACATAGCAGCAGTATTGGGAAGGTGTTGGTGTAGTAGCTAAGGGAGATCATGATGGAAATTAATGAATGATACTCAAGACCCAAGAAGAAGAATGATGTTAGTTTGTCTTTACGAGATTTGTTTTTGTCCACTCAAGAGACATGCAAGACAAAGATCAAGTCAACAAAAAATATGAGCTCGGAGTCTCGGCTGGAATTCAAAACTTCGCTTGTTACACATACAAAACGTCACAGTAAACTACTCTATTTAGGCATTGTTCGAGGTTTCCTCCTGGGCTATCAATTTAAGATTCCATATCCGTGATAAATAATGATGAAACTTGGTTCGCTCGATGACATGTGTCGATTGATGGGAATGGGAGGGTACCAGTAGTCTGGTCTTACACCGGTAGTAAATCAAAAATCAAATCAACCTTGTATTGATTGATGGGGATGAGAGGGTACCAGTAGTCTAGTATAATAGTAAATCAAAAATCAAATCAACCTTGTATTTTACTTGTTATCTCTACGTACAACATTGCATTCAGTTTCCCGCCACACTGAAAGACTCATTCAGTAAGGCGCACTCCATCTTAATCACCTTCAAGGCTTGTTGAAGGGCAACTCGATCAGACGCATCCTTCTTCCAGCCCGCCACAGTAAAAGCAGCTTGTCCTTTCAGCTTGTCCAATCGCTGAATGGCCTTGTCCAGTTCACCGTACTGTACGTGCTGACGAGCTTGCACCAGAATAAACTCGGCATCATCTTTGTCGTTTTCGGGTGCTGGATCTTCCGGTTTGGGTGGAAACTTAAGGGTCGCAAACACCATACCAGCGAGTTGTCCTTCCAAACCAGACATGCCCTCCGGTACCATGGCGGCTTGTCGCGTTTTCTTAGCAACCGTGTCGAATCGAGCTTGCAATTCAGGTAATGTTGGGACTCCAGTTTTCAACGACGACGGAACCGATTCTAGAGCAGCCGTTATTACGTTGTCTCGTCCGGCAACCGCCTGTAACAAAAGTAGTTCAATAACAATCATGTGTCGAGACGATAGATGTGCGTGATTAGAAAACATGACAGACCTTTCATGAAATAATAACAGCAACAAGCCAAGACCAAACCTCCCTCCCAACGTACCTTCAAAGCCTTCAATTCGATTTCAGCGCCCTGATTGCCTTCCATCTTCTCAGCTAGTGCCAGTGCGGCGGCACTCAATTTGTGAGCTAGCAGAGAGCCTTCCGAATACTGCTGACTCGATGCCAAGGCTGCTTCCAGATCGCCCAATTTCTTGCTTAGTGCATCCAATGCCGATTGCTTTCGTTCCATCTCGTCAATGGCCTTGCCCTTGAATTCTTCCAGCTTTTCCATATAGGTTTGCTCGTATTTGGTTCGAAACTCTTGATCCGTTTTCTCCAGGATTGCCTGCTTTTCATTCTGGTGCGCTTCTTCCAACTTTTTGATGGCATTGTCAATCATTTCTTTGACGGCAGAATCCTTTTCTTGCAGTTTGGCATTGGCTGTCGTAGCCAATTCGTGCTCTTGTTCGCGCAATTTGCGTGCCATAATGCTTTCAAATTCGAGTCGTTGTTGTTGCAAGACTTCCAAATACCTATTTTATTAGTAAACAAAACGAAACGAGAGAGAGAGAGTGGGCATTGGTTGCCATACTATTTTGTGAGGCGGCTTTTTCCAATAACACACAAAAGCATACTTTTTGATTGCACAAAACGATCACGTACCTCTCGGCAGTTTCCCTTTCTTTGAGCGCCAAAAATTCTTTCAATCGCAAGGCTTCCCACCGAGTTCGTTCCTTCATTTCCGTGGCCAATTGCATAACTCGTGACTTCAATTGAGCTGGTGTCATGTCGTCCAATCCTTCAAACAACGATTCATCAAAAGATCGCATCACTTCTTGATTGGCTCGTCGGACGACATCCGAAGTTTCCTGATCAATTTGATCTTGCAATTCCTTGAGCGAATCTCGTACAGTGACCCGAGAGGCAGCTCCGGCAGCAGCAGCAGCAGCAGGTTGTTGGAAGGACTCCATAGTCACACGAGACCCACCTTCCGGGTGCGAAGCAGGTGCTATCGTTGGTGCCGTAGGAATAGTTCCTTTGGGAGTTTCAATTTGCAAAACGTGGTTGCTGCCATCTTCAGCCTTGATGGACGTGGGACGTTTCGCCACAGTCGTTGTGTCCTTTGAGGCAGCTGCTTCCTTTTTGACTGCTGCCACCTTTTCAACGGCCTCTTTTTTTTGTTCCTTTACGTCATCTGCTGCCGAATTTCCTGCTTCCGTTCCGTACCAATAGTAAGCAGCAGCTCCAGCTGCTACTAATAGAGCTCCTCCCGCAATAGGGATCATGTTGTTACTGCCACCACCGTCATTTCCACTGCCACCACCACCACCTCCTCCAACAGCTGCAGCTGCAGGAGGATCTGGTTTTCCAGTAACATCAGCAACACCTTTGGTTCCTTGTACTTGATGCTTGGATAAGGCACGTTTTTGCTTGGACGTAGCTGCAGCGTAGGATCGACGGTGGATCACAAAATAATAATTACCATAGCTGTTGGTTTTTTGGATTTGGTGTGCCGATCTGGATACGGCGTGTCGCAACATGACGCAAACTAGCTACTACAGTATGACAGTGCAGATTACTAAGAAAGTTAAGTTAAAGTGGGTACTCGGGGTGCCCAGCAAACGACAGTCGCGTTGAAGATTTTTCTCTTGTGTGTGTGTGTGTTGAGTTGCCTGCCGATTGCCGATGCATGATACGATGAACGGCATCGTCATGTCGTTGCGCTTCGAATGCAATTAAAAGATCGCATTGTGTTCGTATAGACAATCGTACCGATTGTAGCCACCCGGACAGTTTCAAAGGTTAGATTGGACAGAAATTGGACATTGGACACAATCCCTCACACAATTCCAATTATCGGATACCAATCATAGTACTACTAGCTAGCTACTAGTTGACAGTCTAGTTGTGGCATTCCAAGCAATTAGCTGAAGAGGTTCTCTGCTCTTCGGGCTTTGATCTGCAGGCAGGCTACCTACAATGCGTGCCGTCAATGAACGTCTCGAGAGCTTACCTGTCAAGATGGCTTTTCTGTCTTACATTTAGTCATTGACTTTTCGAAGAAATAGTTGATGAACTTTTATTTCAGAAGATATTCGAAAGTAGGTCTAGTGACTAACTACATTGAAAACATCGCGTTTTTCAATGGGATGCGATTCTGTATGGTGGTATTTGAGACTAGTACAATGATATGTTCCAAGTTTGGAGTGGTCTTTTGTTGATCGCTGCAATAAAGTGCAAAGAATGGCGGCCTTATTATTTCAGCTTCAATGTTGGTATCTCGAACGAAGTGGATCTCAAAATTCTGGTTCCAGTTTGTAATGATCAAATAGAACGAATATATTCGAATGTTGCAGTAAAGGATCCAGATGATGGTGCGGTATCATCGAATGTTTTTATATGAGGCATCATCGATGATCGATGTAATAATATGTAATCGATAGTGCTGTAATACCATCTAGCTACAGTGTGATTCTTATAATTTATGCATTGTTCTATTCAATCCCTCCCTTTTTGAAGAGCTTTCTCGCCACCAAAAAAATCTCGCCACAGTGCCACTGGAACCGCATGAGTGAACACCGCTGCCCAAACACTACCCCCGCTCACAATGTAGGACAGAGTGGTCCCTCCCAAGACGATTGTTGCTAGAAATAAGAATCGCGGATCTCCAAAAACTTGCTTACCTCGAGGATAAATAGTTGCAGAAAATATTGGATGGCTTACAACATGAATCGCTAAGACAGTCAACGATGTCTTGTAGAGTCCCAATGTAGTTGGACTGGCTGCCAATGATCCAGTGGCATGATAGAAAATAGTGGAAAGGCTCGCTGATGTTGCAGGTGTTGGCAAAAGCGCAGCCCTCCAAATAAGCTCTTCGAATAGTCCAGGGAACAAGAAAGCACTTAGAGGCCGCCAAATTGTGGATGCGGTAGGAGGATCAAAATCATCCACAGGACGAATAAATCCTGTTGCAACGGCCCCAAGACCTCCTACCAACGTTGTCGCCACAGTTATGCCTAAAACTGGAGCCCACTCTTGGCCTCCCACGGGCACCTTGGTTAATGACACCAGTACTCGTTGAGATACGAGTCCTATTGTGGGTATCATTATTTGTTGTTTGCTGCACTGAATGGCGTGAATTCTTTTCGAAGGAAAAAAATGTAAAATCATAAATCATAAACTAATCCTGCTGTTCTCATAATTGAATCACGGGCTCAGTCACGTCAGAAAAATAATACTATTGGGAGTTTTAAAACCAAGCTTGTAGTACAGTACAGTAGCTACTAATAGCTAGTAAGGCATTGATAGTACTACTAGAGAGTATCTCAAGCCAATCAGGTTTGAAACGAAGAGCATGCAATTCACCTGAATCCTACCACTATGCAAGAGTACCTGCATCCACATTGGTGTCGCCTTCCTCGCGGGCCGCAACCAGATCATCCATGGAAATAGATTTGACCTCAGCAGTGTTTGGATCAGGAATCTTGTCAACTTGGGTTGCATCCCCTCCGTTGTTGAAGTCTACGTTTTGTTGCAAGGCTGGTTGTTGCCGAAACAGAATAAACAGAGAGAATAATACTGCTGCTGCTGTCAAACAACCCGCAAAATACAAGAGGACCATAATGCCAGTGTCATTTTGGGAACAAGATTGATCGAGTGCTGCAATAAGTTCTTGCTGGATACAGACGTCTACTTCGTTGTTTCCACAAAGACTGCACCAATGTTCTGGTGTCACTCGTCCTTTGGAGTCTAAAATATTGGAAAATTCCTCCAAAAGACAACCTCCATCTTGGTCTGACCTACACTGTCGCGACACCATTACATCCACAGCTTCCAGTTTGATGCCTGATTTGTAAGCCATTTTGACGTATTTTTCACCACTCTGATCATCCTGATACAGCTCCAACAGTACGGCCGAGGCGTATTCCGGAATGACTGGATCTTCTTCGCTATTGAACTGAACGCCCAGTGCCGCAAAGAGTCCCAAAATAGTAGGATAGTGTGCCGACGTCACGTACAACCGTGATTGTTCGGGTTCTTCTTGCATTCGCAACAAAATAGTATTCCACAAAACACCTCCGACTCGTTGTTCGGCCACATCTCGTCCATATTTCAATAGTTCCACGGAATGTGCCAGTACTTGAATGTTCTGCCAATCTTCGTCATTGACGGCAGTAGCCAGCATCGGATCGGCTAAGTCTTGACAGACACTGCTGGCATTCGCAATAAAGGGATCAGGACATTCCACTTTGGCTACGTGAATCAAATCGAATATATTCCACATTTCGTTCAGTGGAACGTACTTGTTGTTGTTGTTGTTGTTGCTGCCGCGTTGCACATCATCAATGACAAGGTTCGAGTCTTTCTCCTTTTGAACAGCATACGTTTTAAATGCTGGTATACCGGCTAACTTTTGCAAAAGAGGCATGGAATCTTGTTCAATGTCATGCCAATTCTGGGTCTCGTAAAGTTGATCGAGCCGATCGTGAAAGGTAGGACACTTGTCGTAGCCTCGAATCGCTATATCGTTACGACGATCGTGAGCATAAACGGGGACGTTGGGTGGTACTACTGGAATCAATTGTTTGCCTCGAGTCGTCAGAGGAAACAGTCCCAAGGCGAGAGAATGAGCCGACGTCAAGGTCCGTTCGTAGCTGGAAGATTCAAACTGAGCTAATTGGGGATCGTACTGATCTAACAGTTCACGTTTATAGTTCTCATGACTCGAATACCGTTCTCGTAACCATTCGCCCAATTGGTAGTGCTGTTCTTGTCCCAAAGGCGTTAAGAGCGATGACTCGGAAATACTTTCTTTCAATGTCACGGCATGCTTGGAGAGAGGTCGTCGTGATCCGTGACGGGTAACGACGTGCACTTGGCGGAGTGTGTAATCAGCATTTGTCATGGTAAGACACAGTGAGAGCAAGACAGAGACGATCCAAACTGTTGAAGTTTGTTGCCTTCGAAAACGGTGTGCCCTTTGGTGGTTGTAGTTGTAGTAGAGGAAGCTCATGTGATGCAGGGGATTAAAAAAAGCGGGGAAGATCATTATAAGGTGTGTGTTGTATCTTAAATGAAATTTTGGATGAAAAAAACTTTTAGAGCTTGCAAACTGCAGCTCTTCAAAATGAGCACTAAATATTTGCTTCGAAGCGCCAGCAACAAAAAAGTGCAGGAAGAAGAAATAATAATAATATTATGATACAGTAAATGAAGGAAGTGAAGGTACAGTATGTAGGGATAACAAAGAATTGTACCAGTTGTATCTAGTGGTATCTTGCGAATAAAGTGAAGGATGGGGATCGTCTGATGAAGAAAAGGTGCCGGAAGTTACATGCTGGCAGTAGTACGAGTAGTGGTGGTGGTCTATTAGTAGTACTACTCCCTCGAGTGGTGGTAGTTACAATACTACTCTACTCACATCAGTCGACGAGGATATTGAAAAGAATGAGACTCGGGTAGGGTAGAGTAGGGGTCTAGCTAGTAGTACGTGTTATCAGTTGGACTTGCCTCCTCCTGTGTACGAGTAGTGCAATCTACTAGTACTATTAGAAATAGTGGTACCCCTGGTAGCTAGCTAGTAGACTACTACTCTACTAGCTAGTCTAGCTAGAGTAGCTACGTAGTAGTAGTACCGGAATATTATGGATGACGTCATTACTACTTTAGATCAAGTAAAAATTAGAACGATTGAACTTCCCTCAATTAATGGCGACAAACTAGAGACTCTAGTACCAGGTACGGTACCTGGTAGCTACTACTAGTAGTAGCGAAGTAGCGTAAAAAGCTAGTGTGGAGACTCATGAATATTAGAGTAAATATTGAATATTATGATAATAGTAGGAGCAAACTAGTGGTGTGTGTGTGTATACAGAGCAGGCTAGGCACACGACCTAATAG
>Ga0100402_1005445_pt1 | contig 13006 bp, 10 predicted proteins | sample CryGeyme20150102_FD_80419 | JGI IMG/M metagenome (GOLD analysis project Ga0100402, IMG submission 80419) | Groundwater microbial communities from Crystal Geyser aquifers in Utah, USA - Crystal Geyser metaG 2015-0102 | ecosystem: Environmental > Aquatic > Deep subsurface > Groundwater | place...
AAAGCAGTTATGGTGAAATACATTCCCCTTTTCATTGAGTACAAAGTCTCGAGCGTGGGGAGGGACATCTTGAAGAGTGACTTTAGGTAAACACTCAAGAGACTGGTTTTCCACCTCTTCTTGATAGGCAGTTAAGCTTTCCGATTGCTTAAGGATCTCATTTTCTTGTTGCTCTGTCAGCTTATCTCGGATTTTGAGGAGCCTTTCTTGCTCTTCATCCTTCTCTTTTTTTTGCAATCCCTTATCGGGAGAGAAGATAAGTCGGACAAAGTGGGGATTGTCAATGATGTATTTGTTGAGAAGATTGGGTAAATAGGTGGGGTCTTTCACCCTTTTTCTTAAATCAGAAAATAGGCTGTGAATAAGAAGTCCATTTTCAGGCTCACTGCCATGCTGCTTGATGAGGCCTGATCTCATAAATAGGGTTAATCCAAAGGGGATCCCTTCTGCACCAATTTCAGTTCTTTGGAATTCCATTTGATGCAGCGCAGCTTCGATTTGCTCAGGGGTTGCTGTGAAGTTTTTAAGTGTATCAAATACGACTTTTTGCAACTGATCAGCATCATTTTCCTCACATCCCTTGCAGACAATGGCCCAGGGAATTTCACTCATTTCTGTATCAAGAGAAGAATCTACCTGAGTGCATAGTCCTGATTGAATAAGAGCCATTGTTAGGATAGAGGCATCGGTATCTGTCAAAATACTCTCTAAAAGAGAGAGAGCTAAAATTTCACTTTGTTTTGCGATGGTTGTTGTGAGCCATGCAAAAATAATTTGTGTTTTCTTTTCAAGGGACTCATTTTCAGCCGCAGGGAAAAAAGCTTTAGCATGGATGGGGCCACTGTAGCGCTTTTGTGGCGGGATAGGGGGGAGGGGAGCTATTTTTTTTACGTTTTCAAGGGTGCCACTAATAAAATCAAGATGGGATGTTAAGGGAATATTGCCATAAAAAAAGAATAAGCAGCGAGAGGGGTGATAAAATTCTTCATGAAATTCAATGAGCTCCTCATAGCTTAAAGAGGGGATCTCTTTAGGATTTCCTCCCGAATTATGTGCATAGGTTAAGTCTGGAGTTAGCTTTGCAGAAAGGGCTTCCCATAACCTAGAGTCAATTGAGCTCATAGCCCCTTTCATTTCATTATAGACAATGCCTTGATACTGGAGGGGCGTTTTAGGGTCTTTAGGGTCTGTAAATTCAAGCCGGTGCCCTTCTTGTAAAAAACTTAAGTGCTTTAATTCAGGGTGGAAGACTGCATCTAGATAAACCTCTAGTAAGTTATAAAAGTCCTTTTCAACCTGAGAGCTCGCTGGATAACAGGTAAAATCTTGTCCTGTAAGGGCGTTCATGTATGTGTTTAAACTTCTCCTTGTCACGGCAAAAAATGGATCTTTTACAGGGAATTTCTTAGATCCACAGAGGACAGTATGTTCGAGAATATGAGCTACTCCATTTGAACTATCTGGGAGAGTCTGAAAGGAAAGGGAGAAGAGATTTTCAGGATCGCTATTTGCAATATGGATGATTTTTGCACCCGTTTTCTCGTGCACTAACTCTACGAGTGTACTTTGCAACTCATTTAAGGGTAAGTATTTAGTGATGACAAATCCTTTGTATTGTTGCCCTGTGGCCTCGAGTGGTGATTGCATAATGCCTACATGTAAATGATTTTTAATGAAGTTTGCATTATATGAAAAGTAAGGATTGTGGACCAGTTATGTCATTTGCTTATGCTTTATATCTTTGCCTGATAGTAGTGCTTGGGATTGTCGTATTTTTGATGTGCAGGCGTTATTTAGCTCTCAGCTGGATTCTCTTTTTAGCTCTTCCGATTCTCTTGTCCCCGTTTTGGGTTCAAATGGAAGTTAATTTAGCTTTCACAACTTGGTTCGGTTGGGCAAAGCTTTATTCTATTACTTTCTATGCTGTTCTTCTTTTATCTATTTTATCTAGAAACCCTTATGCAAAAAAGTGGCCCTTTTATCTTGTCTACTGGATGATGATGCTAAACCTTATACAACCTGTTTTGGCCACCGGTTTGGCTAGAAGTTTTTCGATAAACTATCCTATTACAATAGGTGGTATTTTACTGATGTTATCTACTCCGGGTATCAATGCTATGAGGATTACTAAAGAGAAGGTTCGGGATTTCTACTGGGAACTCTCTCTTCCCCTTGTTATTGGGTATACTTTATGGGACTTATTATTTGTCTGTATTTTGTTTCCTATGAATATACTCCTCCAAATAGCTGTTTTGCTGGCCCCACTTTTAGTCCTTTTTAAAAATAAGAATTTATATTTTTTCCCCCGTGTTTATTCTTTGGCTTTTTACTTTATGTTCTACTTTACATTTCCCGAATGGGTTATTGGAACTGATCTGCTTTTATCAGTTAATGAGTACATAGTGGTGTATGGATCGATGGGTGTCCTGGCCTATCTGGTTTTTGTTTTTTGGATAAGTTGGAAGGATCGGATCAAACAGATCTTTACCTAAAAAGACGAACCCTCACTTTGTAGACACCCTCTCAGTATATCAAAATATAATTGATTTATAGGAGAACTCATATTATATAAAAAATAATAATGCGAATTTTTTTGCTATTTTGGTTTTTTCAGTATGTCATTTGACTATGTTATATATCTTATCCTTATCGTGGTCTTGGGCGTTCTTTCATTTGAGCTACCTAAAAGAAATATTTTTTTTGGATATCTATTATTTGTCATAGCTCCCCTTTTTTTAACCCCTTTCTGGATTAGTACAGTAAAAGATTTTGATTTGTTTGGCTGGTTCAAACTGTATTCGGTCATTCTTTTTTCTCTGTTTTTATTAGTTATGGAAACCCGACAACTGTACTCAAAAAAATGGGCTTGGGTTGTTGTGTCTATCTTAGTCATTATAAATATCTTTGAGGCTATTTTGGCGGTGGGTCTATCGCATGAATTTAAAACAAACTATGCTGTAACGATAGGAGGAGCTTTACTAGTTTTATCTCTTCCTAGAATTGAGATAAATCTAGAAAGTAAGCGGAAGGTTGTAGAATATTACTGGAGATTTGACGGACCCACTGTTTTGGGGTACTCTCTTTGGAATTTGCTCTTTTGTTCTCTTTTTTATCCCCAACATGTCTTTATTCAGTGTGCTGTTTTGCTAGCTCCAGTAATTGTATTTTTGTATCATAACAAAAGTTACGTTAAGGCAAGAGTATACTCACTTACTTTTTATTATATATGCTATATGACTTACCCACCTTTAAATCAAGGCAAAGGGATCCAGATAATAGAGACCGGTAAGGGAACAGAGATAGCCTCTCTCCTAATTTTCGCCTACCTTCTCCTGTTATTCTTTCTAAAGGGGAAAGATCGAGTCAGACAAATATTTACGTAAAAATATGGCTCTAAACATGTTTAGAGCCATATTTTTACCGATTATCTCTTGTTCTTCTTTTTAGAATGCTCATTTGAAAGACGGACACATTCACGTGTCATGTAATTGCACTCACCGAGAAGAAGCAATAGATTATTGTTGTCCTGCATGATGGTTTCTGCATTCGCATGCTTATTCACATCTTCTCGCAACTTTGTCCACGCTGTATTTGCTCTACTTTGAAGTTCCTGGTAGGTTTTCCATAGAGCTTCTCGGTTTGCTAAAAGTGCTTGTTTATTGTCACTTTGTCTTTTAGCTCTGGGTGCAGCTTTTTTTACACTCTTTCGAGCCTTCTTTGGAGTAGCTTGCTTTTTTTTCGTCATAAGGGGGGCCTCTTATATTTCTTGTTTTATTTCAATTATATAATAATAGTATAATTAATTTGAAAAACTATTGTTTTGTTATTGGTAATTAGATGTTTAGTTAATTTGATATCTTTTGGATTAGGAGGTTTTCCCTAAATTGGAGTTCATCGAGCTCTACTTGATCCATTTTAATTTGGGAGCAAAGCATGTGGTATTGAGGATCTGAGGAGGGAAGATCGTTAACAAATGACTTCATTAATGAAATTCTCTTTGAAAGGAGCTGCTGCTCCCCCTTATTCACATCTAATTCTTTTTGCCACAACGCCTTACAGTTTTGAGTATCCTCAACATAGGCGTGCCTAACTAATGGGTCAGAAAAATTGCGGTTATTTTCGTTATTTTGAAATGGGTGCATTTAATTTTTACTTTGTTGGTATTTTTAATTGTAATAATAATTACTAATTATTTACACAGATAATATCAAGTCATTGACTGTAAGCAGGCTGGAAATTTAATCCTATGCAAAAATAAAAGAATTTCCTAGTATCCTTGAGTAATAGGCCTGTTGGAGGCGGTTAACTTTCAGTTTCCAATAGGCCCATTTTATCACGCATAAACAAACGATTGGAGGTACTATGCGCTTACTATTGACTTCACTAATGATTTTCTGCTGTGCACTAAGCACACAAGCCCAAGAATCTGATGTTGCTGTATCTACAGAAGTAGAAGTTGCTACAGAAGTAGAAGTTGCTACAGAAGTAGAAGCCGAAGGATCTAACGATGCAGAAGTTGCTACAGAAGTAGAAGTGACTGTATCTGATGACAATAACTGCGAAGTAGAAGCTGATTCTGCAGAGTAAGTTTCTTTTTTGGTATCAATTGATACAAAATACCCCGGCCATTACAGTCGGGGTTTTTTTTGTCCTTTTACCAAGTCAGATTAGACGCTGACTGATATTCAGTGACTCTTGTCTCGAAAAAGTTTTTTTCTTTTCCAAGATCAATTGTTTCACTCATCCAAGGGAATGGGTTCTTAGACTTATAGATAGCTTTCAGTCCAATTCTTTCAAATCTACGGTCTGCGATATGTTGTACATAATCCCGGAACATAGGTGCAGTAAGGCCAAGAATTCCTCGAGGGAGACAGTCCTCTGCGTATTGAATTTCTAGCTCGACAGCTTCTTTAATTTTATTGACGATGATTTCTTGGAAAGCAGGTGTCCAAATCTCTGGATTTTCCTCTTTGATTCCATTGATCAAATCGATTCCAAAATTGAGGTGAACAGTTTCATCTCTTAAAATATACTGGAACTGTTCTCCGATCCCTACCATCTTGTTTTGTCTTAAGAAGGAGAGGATCATGGCAAACCCACTATAGAAGAAAATCCCTTCCATAATGATGTAATAGCCAATGAGGTTTTCTACAAACTTTTGAGTCCCTTCTGGTGTATCTGTAGAGAAGTTTGGATCGAGGACCTCTTGGGTGATCTTCATCTCAAACTTGTCTTTGTTGTGGATCGAGTTAACTTCATTGTACATATTGAAGATTTCTCCATGATCCAGGGTCAAAGACTCAACAATATATAAAAAGGCGTGCGTATGGATTGCTTCCTCAAAGGCTTGTCTGAGTAAATACTGCCTTGCCTCGGGATTGGTCACGTGGCGGAATATGGCTAAGACGATGTTATTGCCCACCAAGCTTTCAGCTGTCGAGAAGAACCCTAAGTTACGCATGATGACCCGTCTTTCATCATCGCTTAAAGTATTTGATTTCCAAAGCTCTATGTCTTTTCCCATGGGTACTTCGCTAGGCATCCAATGATTGGCGCAGCCATTGAGGTAGTGTTCCCATGCCCAGTTGTATTTTAAGGGCATGAGTTGATTCACATCTACTGCATGACAGTTGATGAGTCGCTTATCTGCAACGTTTACTCGTGTTGTACTATTTTTAGTCATGATTTTCTCTTTATTGGCAACTTTCACAATCTTCGCCTAAGGTACAAGCCTTTGGCATTTCACTTGTTCTTTCTATAACAATATTGCTCGATGCAGATTTGCTTTTCATCCAGCGGGGCTGCAAGCCTCTTTTATTTACATCGATAGATGATTTTTCAATTTGTGTGGCGCCTAAAGACCTAAGATAGTAGTTGGTCTTTAACCCTTTTTCCCAGCCTAACATGAACATTTGATGGAGTTTTTTTCCACTTGGTTCAGAGAGATAGAGGTTGAGAGATTGCCCCATATCAATCCATTTTTGTCTTCGTGCCGCACACTCTATGACCCATTCAGGTTCAATTTCAAAAGCTGTTAAGAATAAATTCTTAATTTCTTCTGGGACCCTTTCAATTTCTCGAATAGAGCCGTCAAAATACTTTAAGTCATCAATCATCTCATCATCCCAAAGGTTATGTTCTTTGAGCTTATCGATGAGGTAGGGGTTGGTAACTGTAAACTCACCAGAGAGGTTTGACTTTACAAAGAGGTGCTTATAAATGGGCTCATTGGAGGGGATAACACCTGTAATATTGGCAATGGTTGCAGTAGGTGCAATTGCCATGATATTTGAGTTTCTTACCCCATGTGCCTTAATGGCCTCACGTACAGGAGTCCAGTTCATCTGACCTGTTCGATCGGTATCTACTTTTACACCCCTTTCTTTTTCTAAAAGGTCAATGGTATCAATTGGGAGAAGACCTCGGTCCCACTTAGATCCTTTATAAGTTGCGTAGGCCCCTTTTTCTTTTGCAAGCTCGGTAGATGCTAAGATTGCATAGTAAGAGATCATCTCCATACTTTGGTCGGCAAATGCTACCGCGTCATGGCTTGCATAGCTGATGTTTTGGATATAGAGCGCATCTTGAAAGCCCATTAATCCTAAACCAATAGGGCGGTGTCTTAGGTTAGAGTTCTTAGCCTCTACAATGGGGTAAAAGTTGATATCAATGACGTTATCAAGCATCCGAACGGCAGTTTTTACAGTAGCTGCCAATTGCTTTTCGTCCATCCCTTTTTCAGTTACGTGTTTGGCTAGGTTAATCGAACCTAGATTACAAACAGCTGTTTCATCGGCTGAAGTGTTGAGTAAAATCTCTGTACAAAGGTTAGATGAATGGACAACTCCAACGTGATCTTGAGGCGATCTGATGTTGGAAGGATCTTTAAACGTGATCCAAGGATGCCCTGTTTCAAAGAGCATACTCAACATTTTTCTCCACAGTTGGAGAGCTTCAATTTTTTTGAAGAGTTTGATCTTTCCATCTTCTACCATTTGCTCATATTCAGCGTATCGTTTTTCAAATGCGCTGCCGTACAAATCATGAAGATCAGGGGTGTCATTAGGACTAAAGAGGGTCCACATTTTATTTTCTCTGATACGCTTCATGAATAGATCTGGAATCCAGTTTGCTGTATTCATGTCGTGAGTTCGTCTTCTCTCATCACCAGTATTTTTTCTAAGCTCTAAGAAGTCTTCAATGTCAAGGTGCCAAGTTTCGAGATAAGCGCACATAGCCCCTTTTCTCTTGCCTCCTTGGTTTACAGCTACAGCTGTATCATTTGCGACCTTAAGAAATGGGATCACCCCTTGGGAAGTTCCATTGGTCCCTTTAATTTGGGCTCCAGTTGCCCTTACATTTGTCCAGTCATTTCCAATTCCTCCTGCCCATTTAGACAGCTGAGCATCATCGGCTACAACTTTAAAAATGTGGTGGAGATCATCTGTAATGGTTGAGAGGTAGCAGGAACTGAGCTGAGAATGGAGTGTACCCGCATTAAACAAAGTGGGTGTACTTGAGGTAAAGTGAAACTGAGATAGAACGTTGTAGAACTCAATCGCCCTTTCATTTTTTTGCTCTCCTTCAGCAAGAGCAAGTCCCATCGATACTCTCATCCAGAAAATTTGTGGGGTTTCCAGCCTTTTCTGTTCATGGTGGATGAAATAGCGATCGTAAAGTGTTTGGAGCCCAAGGTAAGAAAAATGATCATCTCGATCTATTTGCATAGCTTCTGCTAATCGGTCTAGATCAAAATCAAGTAGGCTAGGGCTGATGCGCTCATAGTTAATCGCTTCTTTAATATACTTTCTAAAGTACTTTTCGTGGGCTTTAGGTAAAATAGAATCAGAAGCCGCAACCCCTAGAGTCTCTCTATAGATTGTATCTAAAAGTAGTCGAGAGGCCACTTGGGAGTAAGCGGGTTCTTTTTCAATTTTAGATTTAGCTGAGAAAACATTAGCTAAATCGACTTCTTTTTCCTTCATCCCTACGTAATACTGGGTGAGGGCTGTTTCAAGTAGCTCTTCAGCTGAGACAAGATTTTCTAACCCTCTACATGCGTAGGAGAGTTTGTGGCGGAGCATTGCATCTGTGATCTTGATTTGCTGATTGTCTAAGGTTGTAATTTCAAATTCACGCGCTGGAAGGTTTTCATCAATTGCTGGGTGATGTGCCTTTTGCTTTTCCTCTTTTTCAGATCGATAGAGGATGTAGTTTTTAGCTACATCGAAATATTTTTCCTGCATCAATTCCTGTTCAAGTCTGTCTTCTATGAGACTGATGTAAAGAGTACTGCCGTTTGCAGCAGCTTCTGCTACAAATGAAACAATTCTTTGAGTGAGGAGATTAACAGCAGCAACAACATCATCGGGGCTTTGACCTTCAATTTTTCTAGCTCTTCTAAATGCTCTTTCAAGAGAAGAGGCAATTCTCATGGGATTAAAACGGGCTGGAGTTGTTTTGTCTTTTCGAAAGATTTTTAGGTTTTGGACAGATCCATCCCTTTCTGCTTTACGAGAATCACGATAAATAATGTAGTCACGGGCTACATCGTGATGACCATGTTTCATCAGAGTCACTTCCACCATATCTTGTATCCCTTCAACAGTTAGGAAGGCCCCTTTTGAGGCGAGAGCTAAGATTTGCTTTACGACTAAATTTGTCATCTGGGTAATGGTCTGCTGCAGATCAAACTCAATCAGTTGCGCTTTTTTTGTGTCTAGAAAAGCAGCTTCAATTGCTTTTAAAATGCGCTCTCTATTGAAGGGAGCTAACGTTCCATTGCGCTTGACTACTGTATACTGAGTTTCTTTAGAATTAACAGTTTTTTTAGATGGGTTTTCATCCAAAAATGAAGCTGTTGTATCATGAGTTGTTTGTTTTTTCATTATCGCCCCAAATTAACGTATATTTAAGTGAGAATTAATTGTTCCTTTTTTCTCGTCCCTACTACATCTAGTAGACGAACGAGCCCTAAACACACTATATATTGTAGTTTCTCTTTTTCTGTCTATTTATTTTTTAGCGATGTTTTTGTTGATGTTTTCAACGATCAGGGCAGGAACATAAGTATTAATAAAGAGGGGGAATTTGTCCACAATCGAATTGATAAAATCATATCCTGAGATTGTGTTGTAGATGTTAGGAAACCCTCGAACAGGTTCCAACATATAGAGAGATGAGTCAAAAGTGATTAGACTTCCGAGAAACTTTGCTGTTTTTGATGGAAGAGCCATCATAGCAAGGCCGTAAAAAGAATGATGCAAGCGCATGTCATGATTTAAATAAAAGGTGGGGAAAGCAAACGAGAGAGCTCCAGCAAAGAGGTGAAATAAAGCGCCAGACTTGTTTCCGTTCTTATACTTTGAATAACCAAGAGCTCCGTGTATTGCCCCAATTCCTGCGTACTCAGCAAAGACAACTCCTTTTGTTTGAAAGGGGAGATGTACGCTCCATGAAAAACCTTTTGTGAGTAATGGGTATAAAACGTAGGTACTGATTGCTATAAGAGCGATGGTAGCTGTAGCAATCAAGATTGTTTTGATGATGTTTTTAGTGATCCTTTTTTTTGCTTCACTAGGGACTTCATCAGCCCTTGGGCGGAAGGCTTCAAGAATTCTTTTCTTGTAGTTTTTAGCGTTGAAAAAGAGCTTTCCGATTAGAAAAATTGAAGAAATTGCGACGCTAATTGAAAGAGATGCGGGTAAAAGGGAAATGGAGGCAAAGGCGGCTCCACCCATAAGACCGGCGCAAAGGAGGGTAACTAAAATATTTTTAGATATGCGGATTGCGCCCCTTCTAAGCGTTTCACCGGGTTGTGTAGTAAAAGATTTAACAATCCTACTTTTAAATTGAAGGGCCTTTTCCTTAACTGTTTTCGGGTTTTGATAAATATTTTTTAATAAAGAAATAGAATTTAGCGCCAACGGTAGGGTTACAACTGTGGGTACTATAATGTTTTTATAGTCCCAAAATCCAGATTTAGAAAATGAATTAATTGCGCTCATCTATGCATTATAATTAAAATGCAATTATTTTTGAATACTAATGATTTTCTTTCTTTTTTAGGAACTGTTTTACTTTTTTTAAAAATGTGCTATTTTGTTAGTTATGAAGCGAGTTGTGGTTCCCAACATTATTACGGCATTTGGTCTGGCATGCGGGCTATTTGTTATTTTTAAAATTAATATGCTAGAGCCTGGTACTGGAGACTATGAGGTTGTTAAAGCTTCTGCGATCCTTTTAATGGTAGCAGCGCTAGCTGACTTCATCGATGGGGCGCTCGCCAGAGCTATTCATGCAGAAACTGAATTTGGCTTTGTTTTTGACTCTTTAGCGGATGCTATTTCTTTTGGAGTGGCTCCATCAGTTCTTATGTTAAAGATCCTTTCTCTTGAGCAGGGGAGTGTTCTTTCGTTTTTTGGTGCTACTGGAGCGATGGTATTTTCCCTTTGTGGAGTTTTGCGCTTAGTCCGTTTTAGTGTGAAAGCAAGTGAGACGAAAGGGGACTTAGCAAAGCAAGCCAGTCAGAAGAAAAATTTCACGGGTCTTCCAATACCTGCAGCTGCCGCAGGCGCTGTTTCGGCCAATTTATTTTTACTCTCTCCTTATACGCTCCGATGGATTGATTTAACCAGTATGGATCGGGCTATTTGTTTAACGTGCGTGATGATCGTTCTCGGTTATTTAATGGTATGTCGTCTTAAATTTCCAAGTCTTAAAATGCTCCACTTTAGGGTTCCCTCTTTCCATATGGCATTTTTGACAGTGATCTTTGCTATTTTTATCCTCTACGGGATTCTCCATTTTTTTGGTGAGATCTTAGCTTTAGTTACGTGGAGCTATATTGCTTTATCCCTTGTGCTCTCATTGATCCGACTCATTGCTGGGAAAAAATCTAAAACACTAGAAGATTTTGAACCAGAACCCGATGACTTTGATAATTTATGATCATTGTATTCTCCCTATTTTTTGTGCTCCTGGGATTTACCATTCTTTGGCTCTGGATGAACAAAAGAGTAGCAACAACTCAAAAGCAGCTTGAGGATTCATTTAAGGCTTTGTCATTTGATGTGATGGAGAAAAATGGACGTCAATTTCTCAATTTAGCTGATGCCACCTTGCAACCTATTAAAGAGTCTATGAAGCTCTTGGATGAGCACCAAAGGGAGCTTGAAAAGAGGAGAGAAGGGGCTTATGTCTCTTTGACAAAGCAAATTGAGGGGCTAGTCCTTTCGGAAAAAGAGCTTCGTCATGAAACCCTAAAGCTATCGCAGGCTCTAAAATCACCTCAAGTAAGGGGCGCATGGGGCGAGGTTCACTTAAAGAGGGTTGTTGAGCTGGCTGGACTTGTCAATCACTGTGATTTTTTTGAGCAAAGGGTATTTGGAAGTGCAAAAGACTCACTTCGCCCAGATATGGTCGTAAGACTGCCCGGACAAAGACAGATTATCATTGATGCTAAAACTCCCGTCTCTTCTTACTTAGATGCTGTCGATGAGAAAGATGAAACCCTTAAGAAAAAAAAGCTTCTTGATCACGCAGTAGGGATCCGTAAGCATATGAAAGAGCTCTCTGGGAAGGAATACTGGAAGCAGCTAGATCCAGCACCTGAATATGTGATTATGTTTTTACTTGCAGAGGCTTTCTTTAGTGCCGCCCTTTTGGCCGATCCAGCGCTCATTGAAATTGGAGCAGACCAAAATGTAATTATTGCAACTCCAACAACTCTCATTGCGATTTTGCGAGCTGTTGCTCATGGTTGGAAACAGGAGAGTTTGTCCAAAAGCGCCAAAGAAATTGCTCGGTTGGGACAAGAACTCTATGAAAGAGTAGGTATTGTCTGTGATCACTGGAATAAAGTGGGTAGGTCTCTAAACTCAGCAGTTGAGTCATATAACCAGAGTATATCTTCTTTAGAAACAAGAGTGCTAGTAAGCGCTCGAAAATTAAAGGAGAGCGGCTCATTTGTGAAAGAGATGCCTGAAGTAAACATGGTAGAAAAGATAGCTCGAGAAATCAACCACTCAAACACTACAGAGATCGATAGTTATTCCAATCGCAATAAATAACTTCACATTTGAGCTGCGTGAAAACTGTCGATAAATCCTCGATCGCAAGTGGCATAGTATTAATGCAATGCAATGCCACTTGCGATCGAAGATTTTCGGCGTTTTGACGCGCTCAAATATGAAGTTATTTATTGCGATTGGTATTAACACCCAACGTAATTCAAAAATTGGATTTTAGGCTGTGTTAAACAAACGCAATTTGCCGATCGTAATAAATTACCTAGTATTTTGAGTACTTTAACTGGGTGATCCAATCTTCAGGAATCCCTGCCTTTCTTCTGTTATCTTCACTGTAGACAAAGCCTCTGGCCCTTCTAGGTGAGATTTTAGGCGATAGGCTCGACATCCAATTATCCCAAGGATTTCCATCCCTTTGTAGTTTTTTTAACCAGCTAAATCCGAACGAGACGTGATTGATTTCATCTTTTACAATTTGCTCCATAAGAGCTGCACTTTTTGTATCGCCAAAGCGGGCAAAAGATTGTCCGTAGAGGGGAGCAAAGTCAAGATTTGCCATCTCAAATGTGAGGCTCATTACGCTCACATAGCGAACTGGGGTTGTTAGATGGGGAACATGAGTCCAAAAGTGTTTGTAGAGGGGAAGGTCCCCAAATGTGATGCCCATCTCGCTCATTCTTTTCATGTATATTCTTACATGCTCTTGCTCTTCTTTAAGAGTGTGGGCAACTCCTTTTCGAAAGGCTTTGGGGGCATAGGGAAAGGCGGTTAATGCATGAGCCATAATCTCGACGGCAAGGAGTTCGTGTCCTGCAAAGCGGTGCAAGCAAACGGCTCTATTGTCTTCAGTATGATGAAATTGAAATGCGGGGAGTTTTTGCTCTTTTGTCTTTTTGTGAAAACCCATCCCTAAAGGTCTGACGGGCTCATCAAAAATTAGGGGCTCACCGGGTGTATAGTCGGTGAGCTTTTCTGGA